>FUFK010067884.1_pt1 | contig 13548 bp, 24 predicted proteins | sample 1021851 | NCBI WGS metagenome assembly FUFK01 (sample SAMEA51879418, study PRJEB19060) | metagenome | reverse complement strand
GTAACAGACGCAAAGTTATCTTTTAATTCTAATCAGTTTAGAAACATCATCATCAATGGAGATATGAGTGTTGCTCAAAGAGGAGCTTCTGCTACAGGAAAAACATCAAATGGATATTATACAGTAGATAGATTTCAAGCTGTAATTACAAGTCAAGGCACTTGGACACATACTCAATCAACAGATGTACCAACTGGTCAAGGTTTTGCAAAATCTTTAAAAATTGATTGTACAACTGCTGATGCTTCTCCAGCAGCTAGTGATAAATTACAGTTAAGACAAAAAATAGAAGGTCAAAATTTACAATATCTTAAAAAAGGAACTTCATCTGCTGAAAGTNTNACNTTATCATTTTGGGTNANATCAAATAAAACNGGNACNTANATNGCTGAANTNTNTGATNNTGATAATAGNAGANANATTNNTNAATCNTANACAATTNNTTCTGCTGATACTTGGGAAAAGAAAACTTTAACTTTTGCTGGAGATACTACTGGAACACTTAATAATGATAATGGAGATAGTTTTGAGTGTGTTTTTTGGTTAGGTGCTGGAAGTAATTTTACATCTGGAACTTTATCAACAACTTGGACATCAAACACAGATGCAAACAGAGCAGTAGGTCAAGTCAATCTTGCAGATAGCACATCAAATGAATGGTACATTACAGGAGTACAATTAGAAGCTGGAACATCAGCATCTGATTTTGAGTTTTTGCCTTATGATGTGAATTTACAAAGGTGTGAAAGATATTATCATAAAAACCTTGCTAATGTTGCTTACTGGCCAACAGTTTCTAGTACCAATAGTTATAGACAAGGATTTTACAAATTTCCTTCAACAATGAGAGCCACACCTACAGTAAGTAATGTAACTTTTGATGCAAGTGGCACTTCAGGTTCTCAACATGGAACTGTTTTTGGAGTAAACGCCTATATAAATTTAGGAAATTCAACAGGAGTTACAATATTTGAAGGTTTAATAGCAGATTCGGAGTTATAATTATGGTTAATAAATTTAATATAAATAATGTTGAAAAAAATTATGGAACTACAACTGTGTTTCAAAATTATAAAGTTACACTAAATAATAATATTGTTTTTTTTGTACCACATGACGAAGCAAACACAGATTACCAAGCAATACAAGAATGGATAGCAGATGGTGGAACTGTTATTGACAATGGAGGTGAGGAGTAATGGCAATAATTAAACCAAANAANAATACAATATCTGCGATAACAGCTTTACCAAGTGGAATGGTATCTGCTCCAGGTTTAACTACTGGTTCAATGGTTCTATTAACTTCTGGAGATATTACAAGCACAACATCNTCAATAGCAATTACTGGAACTCATGTTACGTCAACTTACGATCATTACAAAATGTATGTAAGAGGTAAAGCAGCAGCAGATGGAGTAGACCTTTATATGAGATATAGAAACTCATCTAATGATGGTTTGGTAACTTCTAACTATTCTTGGAGAGTGCATGAAGATGCTGATAATGGAGGTGGATCAAATAGTGATGGTTCAAATGCAATTGAAATAACTCATGCCTCAAATACGCATCTTGGAAATGCAGCTAACGAAGGATTTAATATGGTAATTGATTTTATGTCGCCATTAAGTAATTTAGTTCCAACTTGTTGTAATTGGTGGATAGGTTCAGCTAACACTTCCGATAATTGGAAATCTCAAAGAGGTACGGCTAGAAGAAATGATGGAACAGAAACTCATACTGGCTTTACATTATTTTTTGGTACTGGTGGGGATTTTGCAAATGGTACTAACTATGAATTTTATGGAATGGCAAAATAAGGATTAATTATGGCAACAAAATATAAAATGGAAAATGGTCAAAGAGTTTTAATGACCGATGCAGAAGAAGCTGATTTAATTGTAGAATCTTCAAATATAAAAAATAATGAAGAAAAAATAGAAGCACCATACATAAATCAAAGAAGAAATGCTTATCCTGAAATAGGAGATCAGTTGGATATGCTATGGCATACAATGGATAAGGATATGGAATTACAAAATAAGTTTTACGATTTTTACCAAACAATTAAAAAAGTCAAAGTAGCTTATCCTAAAAAATAATGAGTAATGTATATAAATTTAAAGGGGTTGCTCTTGCAACTGCTAGTGAAACATCACTATTAACAGTTTCATCAAATGAAACTTTAATTGTTAAATCAATTAGAGTTACTAATAATACAAGTAATACTCCAACATTTTCACTTGATGTTTTGGATAGCTCTGCAAGTAATGCAGAATTTACTATATTAAAAACACAATCACTTGCAGCTAATACTTCTGTTGAAATTTTAACAGTACCATTAGTCTTAGAAAGTTTAGATCAATTAAAAGCTACAGTAAGTTCAACAGACTCAGTTCACATTGGTATTAGTTATTTAAATATTACATAATGAAATTAGTGAATATACCATCATCTAATTTAGATGATGTTTGGTCTTTAGTAAAAAAAGATATTAGCGAAGCTCTATCTTATTCTGGCAATCATACAGATGCACAGTTTGTTTATGACACAATTAAACAAAACAAAATGCAGTTATGGATTGTTTGGGATAAAGATAAAGAAGCAACAATTGATAAGTATTATGGAGTTGTTGTTACAGAAATAATTAAAAGAAAATTAATACAGTCTTGTAATATATTTATTGTAACTGGCAGACACAGACAAAAATGGCAGCATCTTATAAGTGTGCTAGAAGATTTTGCTACTGATAACAATTGCACAAACATGGAATTAATTGCCAGAAAAGGTTGGCAAAGAATTATGGAACAATTTGATTACAAACCAACTCATGTTGTTCTTGAAAAACAAATAATAAACAAAAAGGATAAATAATTATGTCATTTGGAGGAGGATCAGGTGGAGGAAGTCAACAAAGAGTTGATCCATACGCACCAGCACAACCAGCATTAAATCAGATTTTATCTGAAGCTGGTAATCTATACAATCAAGGAGTAGGAGCATCAGGATATGTTGCACCAACTACTCAGACTACTCAAGGTATTGCACAACAAGAAGTTTTAGCAAATGCTGCCAATCAACAAATTGCTGACAGTTTATCAGGGAAATATTTAAATCCTTTTTTATCTCCTATGTTACAAGGTTCAGCTAATCAGATTGCAACTGCTATAAATTCTGAGTTTTCATCTGCTGGAAGAACACCAGGATCTGCCATGAATCAACAACAAATTTTATCTGGTATTACGCAAGAAGCATTACCTCTAGCTTTTGACCAATACGAAAGAGAAAGACAAAGACAACTAGGTATTGCTACTGCTGCACCAACTTTAACACAAGTAGGTTCACAGTTAGAAAATATACAAAGACAAGCTAACCTTGCACCTTTTCAATCTTTACAACAATATTCATCTTTGGTTAATCCTATTGCAACAGGATTTCCAGTTCAACAAACACAAACAAATCCTAACAGAGTAACACAAGGTTTAGGTGGTGCTATGATTGGTAATATGATTATGCCAGGAATAGGTGGTTTGCAATATGGTGGTGCTTTAGGTGGAGCTTTATTAGGAGGACTATTATAATGGATAAAATAAATAAATTAATTTACGATTTAAAAACTGACATAGATAACAATACATCTAAGTATATTATTATTCTTGGTGTTCTATTTGTTGTTTCAATCATTTTATAAGGATTTAAATGCTTTTAAATAAAGACTTTGTAATGCAAGGTGGTGTTAGAAATTACTTAGGTGAAACTGAAGAAGTAACTGCACCTAAGTTTTGGCAATCATCAAAAGATAGTCCACCAACTGAACTTGTTTATATTACAGAAGCAGAAAAAGGTTTATTAGCTGATGCCAATTTACATGGCTCTTTAAAAAATAATCAAGCCAATGTAGGTGCATCTGGTCTATTAAGTTATGATGGTTGGGGATCAACTGATCCTGGTCAAAATAGAGCTGGTGGTGATGTGTCTAATACTATGGATAGAGGTGGAGATGATGGTAACGATAGAATGGGTGCAAGTTCAGGCTCATCAAATTTTGTAGGTGATATTCAAGGATCAACTTATGATGAAGCTGGAACTGGAGTTACTGACGTAGATGCCGAAGATGAATACTTAGAGCCTGATAAAGACCATTGGAATGAAACTCAAAAAGCAATAAGAAAAACTAAACAAGAGTTAAGAGATAGAGGTTTAGATAAATCAGATTATTCAGATTGGAAACCAGAAGAAAAAAAAGAATATCAAAGGTTAATGAATGAGCATTATGGCACAAAGGATAAAAACTATTCTTTTTATGCTGGTAATGCTGCTGGTGGTGGAACAATAAATCTTACCTTTAATGAAAATTATAAAGACGTTGAAGCTACAAATCCTACACTTGCTAAAATACCAACAATGAGATTTTTAGTTGCTGCTGGTAGAACTTTAATGCAAAATGCTACTACTGATTATGGTACTTGGAAATATGGTGGAGTTGAGGGTAGTGGTAGTAGTCAAGCAATAGATCAAGGTGGTTGGTTAGGCAGAGTATTTAATAGTGATGGCACAGTTAATGAAAATTTAACTGAAAGTGAAATAAATGATTTATATAATCAAGCACAAGCTGATTTACCTTTTATAATAGGTAATACAGATCCACAAGAATCTATGGTTAATAAATACTTTTCAAACATTGGTAGCAATCTAGGAGTATCATCTGCATACATGGACACTTACAATGCTGCTAAAGATAAAATTTCANAAACATTAAACTTAACACNAAACACTCAACAATATGGGTATGGCAATACTTTCAATGATAACTATGCAAGAAGCATGACAAGTGCCAATCCATTTTTTGATGAACTAACAAATCAAGGACTAATATAATGGCATTTAAATTTGATCTAAGAGGATTATTAGAAGATGAAAACTTTTTAGTAGGAGCTGGACTTCTTACTGCTGGTGCTAAAGGTCAGAGTTTAGCTGAGTCTGCTTTTCCAACAATAGTTAATGCTGCTAAAACTAAAAAAGCATTTGAAAAGACAGCACCAANAACTAAATCTGTATATGATAATGTACTTAAAAAGAATGTTTTAAAAAGCGATAAAGATATTCAAGATAATCCTGACAGATACGAACCAACAAAAACTACTAAAGACCGAAAAATAGTTAAAGCTGGTGATGGATTTAGTCGTTATGTAGATACAGGAGAAAAAGTTTTTCCAGATGTAAAACAAAAACCAAATAAACAAACTATGGATCAAGAGGTATTAGCAGTTTATAGTAAATTAAAAGTTGCTAAAAATGATAAAGAATTTAAACAAATTTTAGATGGTTTAAGCAAACCTGAACAACAATTATATTATAATAAAATTGTTGGAAATGTTGATATGCTTGAACAAGCAATTGCAGAAAAAATTGAAAATCAAGTTAAATTAGATATACCACAAATAGCAATTGTTTCTGAATATAAATTAGGACAAAAAGTTGAGGGTTATGCTAATGCTTTAGAGGTAGTAGAGGCTCAGATGGCAAACAATCCAGACGCATCTTTTGAACAAGTTTTACAATCATTAATAGAAGCTGGAATTATAGAGAAATAATATTATGGCTACAACTTTGCCTAAAATTATTTTAGATGATGAAGAAGAAAAGAAAACTGAATTACCTAAAATCGTTTTAGAAAATACAAAATCTGAATTACCTAAGATCAACTCTAATGTTTTAAAGGGTTCTGTTCTTGAAAAATTTGATGATGAGGGTAACGAAATTAAAGTTGGAGTTGTTGATAAGGTAAAAAACTTTTTTAAAAAAGATGAGTTACCTCCAATACCAAAATTTGAAGATCCTATTTTACAACAAATCTATGAAATAGAAAAAGAATATCACCCTGAAAGTTTTTGGGAGGGATATAAAGAGCAAGTTCTTTTTAGAACTTATGTAGGAACTGCAAGAGATGTTGCTCAATCTACAATAGATTTTGGTAATTATTTAGCAAAAAAAATTCCTGGTATTAATGATAATGTTATTGATACAAAATTACCTGAAATAAAAGAACCTAATTATTTTGGTGGTAGTCTTTCAAGAGATTTAATTGGTTTTTTAGGTGGTTACACAACAGTAACTAAAGCTGGTCAAATTATACCAGTTGTTAAAAATATTCCAAAAGCAAAAAGTAAAATAACTAAAACTTTTCAAATAATGGCNAAAGGTGGAATTGCTGAACAATTTACTTTTTCACCTTATGAAAAAAGATTATCTAATTTAGTTGAAACTTATAAAGATGAAAAGTTTTCTAATGCTGTAACAGAATATTTACAAGCTAAAGATACTGATAGTGAAGATGAAGCTAGAGCTAAAATGTTTGCAGAGGGAGCATTACTTGCTATCCCTTTGGAAGTAATGTTTTGGGCGATTGGTAAAAGTTACAGAAGTGTTACTGGAACAAAAAAAGGTGATAAAGAACTTGATATAGAACTTAAAGCAAAAAAAACTGATGAAGATGAAACAGTTAAAATAGAAACTAAAGACATCAAACCTATTGAGTGGTTAAGTAAAAATAATATTATTAAACTTAAAGATAATAAATCCAAGATAACAAAATTAAAAAAAGAATTAGAAAAAATAGAAAAAGAAGATGTACCTTTAATAGAAACAAAGGTTGAAANAAGTAAAAACGCAAAAGCAACAATTAAAAATAATAATTCTCAAATAAAGAATTTAAATAAACAAATAGAAGTTCTTGAAAAAAAACAAATTAAAGCAAACAAAAAACCTAATTCTGTAACAATTAAAGAATTTATTAGTTTGCCAGAAAAAATTACAAGTTTAAAACAAAAAGTTGCTAAATTAGAATTACAAAATAGTAGTATTAAAACTAAACAAATAAAACCTGATTTAAAAAAATCAGAAGTTAGAGCTAAAAAAATTGAAAAGATAGTTAATCAATTAAGACCTTTAGAAATAGAGCAAAAAATTTACGAAAATACTAGAGTTAAAGTTGATCCAACTGAGATAACAAAATTAAGAAAAGAATTAAAAGAAGCAAGAGCAATTAAACCTGAAAGAACAGTTGAAACTTTTAATACTGCTGATGGAAAAGTAAAGAAAGTTATTACAACTGATAATGTTGTTGCTACAAGAAAAAAAAATAAAATTGCTGAGATACAATCTAAAATTAAAAAGTTAGAAGAAGAAACAACTATTAAAAATCAAAGACAAGCTAAGTTAGATAAAGCTGACATTGATGAAAAGATTGGTTCTAAACCAAGAACACTTGAGGGATTAGATATACCAGAGGGTGTTAGTGTTAAAGGTTTAAATACAGCTACACTTAAAAGAATTACACAAGCTGCTGAAGAACTATTAACAACTGGTAATGTTACTAGAAATCCCAATATAAAATTATACGAACAAATAGCTGATTTACTTTACACAGGAAGATTAAGTAACGAACAAATAGAAGCAATATTAAAAAAACATAATATTACTTTAAAAGAATTTGCACAATTTTTTGGTGCAACTACTGCACAAGCTGGTCGTACTTTACAATTACTATCTGTTATTCAAAAAAAATTAAATCAAATAGAAAAAATAGAGGGTTCTAATAAGGCTTGGGCAAAAGAATTAGATAATTCTGGTGATGGTTTTTATCATCATGTAATAAGTGTATTTAAAAGATTGGATAATGCAAGGAGAGCTTTAATGGTTTCGCAGTTAGCAACTGCTGTGCGTAACCTTGAATCTCAAACTTTTAAACAAGGTATATCTGTTATTCAAGAAGCTATTGAAAAAGTATTTCAATCAATACACAAAAGAATATTCCCTAATGCACCTATTAAAAGAGTTGCAACACCATTAAATACTTTAAGTGGTTTTGCTAGAATATTTAAACAATTCAATCCTTTTATTGCAAACAAAATTAAAAAAGAAGTAGATTTAATATTAAGCTCTTTTCCTAAAGAGGGTGATAAATTATTTTTAAGATTTAGTTCTGATATAACTAATATGTCAGGAAAAAAATTTACTTTTAGTCCATTAAGAGGATTAGAGAAAGTTGCTGATCTAGTTAATATTTTTAATAAAGCTCAAGAGTTCATAACTAGGAGAGCTGTATTTCAAGCAAGATTAAATAATCTAATTTTAAATTCACCTGGTCATTATGGTAATAGAACTCTTAGACAAATTATAGATCAAGGAGATACTGCAATTATTAGAAAACAAGATGTTGCCGACTCTGTAGCTGAAGCACTTGAATCTACTTTTGCTAAAGACTTTAATAAGTTTGATGGCATCTATGATAATTTTGCTTATAAATTTATTCAATTAGCCAATGCTGTTCCTTTTACTGTATCTTTAGTTTTACCTTTTCCTAGATTCTTAATGAACTCTTTAAAGTTTCATATTGATTTTAGTCCAGTAGGTTTAATTCCTATGTTCACTAAAAAAGGATTAAAGCAAATCGCTGATGGAGATTATTCTCAACTTGCAAAAGTTTCAATTGGTACTGCTATGCTGACTACTGCGTATGCTATGAGAAAACAAGACTATGCTGGTGAGAAATGGTATGAGTTTAAATGGGGAGATAGATATATTGATGTTAGACCTTTCAACCCATTTGTTGCATATCTTTATGTTGCAGATTTGATGATTAGATCAGAGAATGGAACATTAAGAGATTTAGATTTAAAAGGTATTGCTTCTGTATTTTTAGGATCAAGAGCTGGTACTGGTTTATATTTAATAGATAAATTTATTGACCATCAAACAGGAAATAAACCAGTTAAAGATAAACTAGAATCTGCAAAAATAATTCTTGGAAATATTATGTCCACCTATTTAACTCCTATGCAAACAGCATTGGATTTTATGGCAGAAAACGATCAAGATTTAGCAATTGTTAGAGATTCAAGAAAAGATCCTTTATGGGGACAAGTTAAAAAGAAAATATCTCCTGAAGAATTACCAGCAATCTATTCTGCAACATCAATTGAATATACTAAAGCTGGTATTCCTGTTGCTAAAAAAATTGTAAGAGAATCTCCAGGTTGGCGACAAATTACTGGTATGTCTATTATACCTGAAAAAAACGCAGCAGAAAAAATATTAGATAAAAATGGTTTCTTACCTCAAGAAATATTTAGATCAACTGGTATTCCTGAATTAGATAAAGCAATTAAAATGCAACTTGCACCTAAAATTGCAATTGAATTATCAACAATCGTATCGTTGCCATTCTTTAGAAAATTAGACGTACCAACACAAAATTATATTATTAAAAAACAATTAACTAAATATAAAAAACAAGCTGGAGAAATAATAAGAAATGACTCTAGTATAGCTGCTTATCTTTTAGAATATAGAATTAATAAAATTCCAAAAGATAAAAGAGCATTAATAGATGAATATTTAGGAAAAGATTTTTTATTTCAATTAATTGAAGAATTCCAATCAGGTAAAAAAACTAAATTACCTAACATTAAATTAGATTAATTATGGCTACACAATCACAAAAAAATTCACAAGATATAATTAAGTTACAAGGCGAAATAAAACTTATTCATCAAAAAATAGACACTATCACTAATAACCATCTTCATCATTTGGATTTGGAAATTAAAAACATAAAGAAGATTGCATGGGTGATACTAACAATAAGTCTAAGCAGCTTACTAAACATGGTAGCAAACATAATAAACTAAGTACAAATATTAAAGGAACAATTGGAGAATACCAAGAGATCGTAAATTGGTCTAAAGCTGGTTATTGGGTTGCAAAGGCTTGTGATCCTCAATGTCCATTTGATATTATTACAGTTTCTCCTGATGGGGAAATACAGTTGCTAGACATTAAAACAAACACATATCGTAAGAATGTAAAATCTTACCGAAGAAAAATTTGGCGATCACCTACTGCCAAACAAAAAAAATTAGGCATAAAAATTATCATGGTAGATCATGCAAATGAATAAGGAGCTTTACTATGAATTATTATTTTACAGGAATTTTAATTTTAATGTTTTTAGGACTTGCTTTTTGTGTTTCACCAATAGGTTATTAAATGAAAAAAGATAACGAATTATGAAAGTAAGTGAAAACACATCAGTCGCTATGCCAATCAAAAATATGGTTGGTATAATTGTTGGAGTATCAATGGGTATATTTGCCTATACTGAAATTACAGCAAGACTTACATCTTTAGAAACATCAAGAGAATTGATGAACGCAGATTTGCTAAAAGCAAGTGAACAGACTACTGTGGACAAAGAGCAGTACATCCTCCTGGAAGAACTTTACAAAACTACTGATCAACACACAGAATTATTAAATAAAAATATTCACAATCAAGTAATGCTGCAACATTTAGAAAAACAATTAGAAAAAGCATTAACAGATATTGAAAAATTAAAAGACAAAGTAAGGGAAAATGGTAATGGAAATAGTCATTAGTTTATTAATGTTTTTAGGAGAGCCATCTGTATTAAAAGAACATTTATATATTCAAGATCAAAAGATGGCAACTTGCTTAAAAATGAAAAGAGTTGCTGAGAGAAGTAGTAATGCGAAATATCAATGCACTAGGGTTAAGGCAACTGTAATTATAGATGAATACTCAGGTAATAAAAAAATAACAAATATTTCAAGTTTAGATTGATGCGTAAGGCAAACAAGAAACGAAACCCTGTTGCTAGGCAACTAAAACATTTTTCCAAAAAAATTATTAAAAGCAAAAAGTTATACGATAGAAAAAAATTACAAAATGTTAGATAGAATTTTATACACATTTTTTGGTTGGCTAGATACATTTTCAGAACATTTAGACAGAGTATTTTTTCCAAAACCTAAAACAAAAAAAAGAAAAAAGAAATGTAAAGATTGTAAATGTGATTGCCATTGCAAAGACGACTTACACATAAACAAATTTGACCAAGAGCTATGTAACTGTGAGGGTTGTCAATGTTAGGAGAACAATATGAAAATATTAGAAAAAATAATTTTAGCAATAGAGTGTTTTTGCAGAAAAGTTTATTCAAAAGTTTGGTACTACCGAATTGTATTCACAACAAATATAAAGAGGAAAACAAATGTACGAAGATGTAAAAGAAGAAATAAAAGCCTGTGAGGGTTATGTAAATAAAATTTATAAATGTAGTGAGGGTTTTGACACTATATTTTATGGTCATAAGATTACACCTGATGACGAATATGAACATGGTATTGAATATACTAAACAAGAGGGTGAGCTTGTATTTGAAAGAGATTTCCAAACAACATTAAGTGCAGCAGAAAGATTGATAGGGGATAGAACAATTAATAATACAGCTAAAGAAGTTATTATTAATATGGTTTACCAAATCGGTGAGGGTGGAGTTAGTAAGTTTAAAAATATGTGGAAAGCACTAGACACAGAAGATTATGGTGAAGCTAGTTTCCAAATGCTTGATAGTTTGTGGGCAAAGCAGACTCCTAATAGAGCAAATAAACTTGCTAAAAAAATGCAATCAGCAAAAGAAGTATAGGAGATTATTATGTGGTTTAATATAGCTGCTAAGTTAGTTCCAGGTATGATTAAGACTGGTATGTCTATAGCTGCCAATAGAAGAAAGACAAAAGAATTAGAGTCTGTAGCAGAATTAAAGTTAGCTGAACGAATGGCTAATGGTGAGGTTGAATATAAAAAAGCTGTCATAGATTCACATAAAGGAGATTTAAAAGATGAATTTTGTCTTATCCTCATCTCAATCCCTTTGTTGCTTTTGGCTTGGTCAGTATTTAGTGATGACCCAGATATACAAGCAAAGATAGATATATTCTTTGACAAGTTTGCAAACTTACCAATGTTCTATCAGGCTCTAGTCGTAGGAGCTTTTAGTACGATACTTGGTATTAAAGGTGTTTCTACTTTTAAAAAAAAATAGATGTCTGATAACCTAGATTTGATTAACGAATACAAAGAGCAAGTTCGTATATTAAAGCAAGAAGTAGCTGAGCTGCAAGATGCAGGTAAATCTAAGGACTCAGCTAATAAACGATGCTTACAAAAATTAGAACACTCACAACAAGACTTAGATCAAGCTAATAAAAAAATAACAGAGCTAGAAGATCAAGTACACAAATTGACTAAGAAAGATGATGAATGAATTTTGTATTAAATTTAATAATGTGTTCTGCTGTAGCAAACACTTGTTTACCACCTTACAAATATCCAGATTTATTTGTTGATGGCTACTCTTGTATGATAGCTGGAAACTATCAATCTATCTCTAAGTTAGAAGAAATAGGCTATGAGGAAGTAAACAAAAATAAAATTTTTATTAAATTTGTATGTACTGAACAACAAATAGCTCCACCTAAAAAACCTAAGGTTAAAGTATAATGGCAACTCCAGTATGGCAAAGAAAAGCAGGTAAGTCTAAATCAGGTGGTCTTAATGCAAAAGGCAGAGCATCTTACAATAGAGCTACTGGTGGTAATTTAAAAGCACCTGTAACTACTAAACCAAGTAAATTAAAAAAAGGTAGTAAGGCAGCTAACAGAAGAAAATCCTTTTGTGCCAGAATGTTAGGCATGAAGAAAAGACTTACTTCTAAGAAAACTGCAAGAGATCCTAATAGTAGAATAAACAAAGCACTTAGAAAATGGAATTGCTAAGTGGCTAAGAAAACTTGGAAAAAAACTAATGTCATTACAGATGTAGGTAAGTGTAAGTATTGCTTAGGCAATATTGTAAACACAGACTCATTTGTAAGTTTTTATAAGACTGGTCATGCACACTATGAATGTATGAAGAAAGACGATGATTTAAGGCAGAAAGCTTTGAATACAATCACACAACAAATAGATCAACAACTTAAACAAGAAAAGGAACAACATGGCTAAAAGAGGACTATACGCAAACATTCATGCTAAACGAAAAAGAATTAAAGCTGGTAGTGGTGAACGAATGAGAAAAGTTGGAACTGCTGGAGCTCCAACTGCTGCTAACTTTAAAGCTGCTGCTAAGACAGCTAAGAAACCAAAAAAGAAAAAAAGAGGTAAATAATGGCAAGTACATTTTTAAAAGATAATTTTAAATCTTTAAGTATGTCTGAGGAAGATAAAGAAAAATTAAAAAAATTTAAAGGTGCTGTATCAGATGGTGAAATGGATTTTATCAAATCTGTTACACCTGGTGGATCTGCATTAAATACAATTAGTAATTTACAAAAATTATTAGAGGAAGATAAATAATTACCGAATAGGAATACTTACTTATTTAGTAGGTATAGTTCTAGCTTTAGCTAGTGGGCAAGGGTGGGTACAGAATCAATTGGTATAGGTATAATTGGACTTTAGATTTGTCATGTTATAGTATTGATTCTAGAGAAAGATAAAAACTAACAATTGTGATCTATACCAATAATATACCAAGTAGCAGATTAACTAATAATAATAAGAGTAATTTTATTCTTGTTAGTGATTACAAATCAATTGCTCTACCAACTGAGCTACAAGGGCAAACTGAAAAAGCTTATATATATAGCCGAATTGAATCGCAAGATTCTTTTCGGCTTTTTTTT
>FUFK010045701.1_pt1 | contig 13549 bp, 14 predicted proteins | sample 1021851 | NCBI WGS metagenome assembly FUFK01 (sample SAMEA51879418, study PRJEB19060) | metagenome | reverse complement strand
GTACACCTACCCCACCTTCACCGCCGTGGCAGCGCTGTTGCTGCTGGGCGAGCCCCTGCGCCGACGCATCAGTGCAGCGGTTCTGCTGGGCTGGATCGGAGTCACTCTGGTGGTGCAACCGCAGTGGCTCACGGGAACAGCGCAACCTGCGCAACTGATCCCTTCCCTGATCGGCATGGGTGGCGCTCTGATGACCGCCCTGGCCTACGTGAGTGTGCGGCGTTTGTCGCAAACCGAGCACCCCTTGGTGATCATCCTCTATTTCCCGTTGATCTCGGTTCCCCTGACCCTGCCCTGGGTGCTGCAGCAAGGGGTCTGGCCCCAAGGCATCGAATGGTTCTGGCTCCTGGGGGTCGGAGTGATGACCCAGCTGGGCCAGATCTGGGTAACCGAGGGCCTGNGCTGCCTGCCCGCCGCCCGAGCCACATCGATCAACTACGTGCAGGTGGTCTTTGCCGCTGGCTGGGGCTGGCTTTGGTTTGCTGAATCAATCAATGCCTGGCAGGTGGGTGGCGGGATGCTGGTGCTGGCCGCCACCCTGATCAGCCTCTCAGCACGTGAAAAGGGATCAAGCTTGAGGTAACCCAAGGGGGTACAGAAGCCAACGCTGAAGATCACCCGCCTCGCCAGCAACAGGCCGTGCAAGGGTCCAACCCTCACCGCGCTGCCCCTTTAGGAGGAAAAGCTCAAAAGAGCTATCAACCCGCACAGGATCTTGGGGGAGTTGCCAATCAAAGCTTCCTTCGAGGTGGATGAAGCGTTGACCATCCACTTTGAGTGTTTCTTGATGATCGACACGCACACGGCTAACCGCGGGAACCTTAATCGATGGATTCAGACCAAGACTCTCGGAGATCGATGATTGGGTGACAGCAATTTGCGCCTGCAAAGCTTCAATCACAAGACTTCTCGGCGGGTCAGAGTTAAAGGAACACGACGTTGATCCGAAGCCAAGAAGGAGAACGCAGAAAATATTTAATGCAGCAGTCCGGATGCGCCCAGAAATCGAATGCATCAGGTTTCGATATCGAGAGAGAAACATCTTTAGGGAAAGTTAGACGGCAGTTGCAGCATCTTTGAAATCTTTCTGAGAAGAAGATTTGTAAGATGAAACCACGGCAATGGCCATTGCCAAAACACCGGTCGTAGCAGCCCGAGGGAGGGTCAAAATTGGATCAATCGCCAACAGAAGAACGAGAATCGGAGGAGCAGGAACTTGAAAGTACAGAAGAGCCACAGTAATGGTGGGGACAGTCGCTACCCCTGTGAGTCCGGCTGCAGAAATCCCAGTGATGGCACCAAGAGCGATAACTTCAACAATCCTTACAGGAGTAATGCCTACGTCATAAAGATTAAGAGCGAACAAAATGGCGATCACGTTGTAGGAAACATTCCCAAGCCTGGCGATCAACAAACTCAGTGAAGCTGAAGCCTCAACTTCAGATTCATCACGGCCCATNCCAGTGAGGGTATCGAAAAGCAAGGGATAGGCCGTCATGCTGCTTCCCGTAGAAAGGCTCAACAGGAAAACGGAATCCACTGGATTCACGGAAATACCTAAGCGTTCAGACGTAGAGGTGAAACGACGAAAGACAAGTCTTGAGATGCCAAGGGATGCGATTGCAGTAAGGAAGACGCAAATGGTGAAATTAAGAAGGGCGACAACAATTTCAGCGTTGATCGTGGAAATCGCAGCAGAGATAAGGCAAATGAGAACCAGAGGCGCAAGATTCAGTACGATGCTTAAAACTTGAACAGAAATTGTATTAATGCTCCGAAGCAAAGTCAGAAGAGGTTGTGTGCGATCCGATCTGAGACGTGCAATTGCCAAACCGGCAATGACAGACCCAGTGATGACTTTCAATGTTTGGCCGTCAGAGGCATCAGCAAAAATGTTGCTTGGTATTAGATTGGAAAACCAAATATCATTCACTTGGGCAACTGTAGAAACGGCACCAATACGAATATCGGTAACATCGAGCATAAATCGCCCGATCGACAACTTTGCGCTCGGGGAAAGAATGCCTGGACTTTGATAAAGCGAAAGCAGAAGAGCCAGGGATGATGCAAATAAAATTGCCGCCAGCAATGAAATAACAAACCTCGTTCCAAATCGGATACGATCGCTGTTGCTTCGAGTTTCAGACCCAAAGATGTTGGCGATGGAAATCATCACAGCGGACAANACCAATGGAATCGCTGGAAAGGCAATCAGCTGAACCAACGAAACACCGATTTCGTTTAACGTGGATGAGTAGGAAGGCGGGATAAATCTGCCCAAAACAATTGAGAAAGGCAAAATGTAGAGGAAAAAGTTGCGCGGTTTTCGCAACTTTGGCAGGAAGGTGAAGACGGANGAAAAAAGAGTTTGAACAAGTGAGGAATTAAGTCGCATGGTCAAGAGGGGAGANAGAAGGATTGAAACTCGTCCAGAATGTTGGTGTCAGTTTTGATTCCTCCCCATTCTCGGCGCAATGTCATGTCGATAAAGTCTTTAAGCCCAAGCCTTCCATCTTGGGACAAATAGATGGACTTCCGATCGATCAACTCATCAAAGAGGATGGGTACATACTCAAGTGACAAATCAGGTTGTGAATAAACAATTGGTTTGATTTCAGTGGTATCTCGATAAATCGCATCAATCACAGAGTCTTTTTGAAACAATGCTTTTTTGGCCGCTGGCCAATTCTTATACCCAACGAACGTAGCATTTGGAAAGTTAGCTTTTGCCTCCGTCTCCCAGGTTGAGTTTTTGATCGAACCAATCCTTATGGTTGAATTCTTCAGTATCTCCCCAAACCTAGGATCATCTGGCTCGACACCCAGTGAAGCAACAAATTCTCGATTGGCAAGGAAGGCATGGCGAAAACTCAAGTATTGAATCGGGAAAGCATCAAAAAGCCGATTGTATGTAAGACCAAGTTTGCCAATTGCTATATCAAAATCACCAATGCCCACACGTTCAACCAGATTATTGAAACTCGTGGACGAGCGATCAAATTGGATGTCTACGCCGAGTTTGCTCGCCAAAGTTTTTGCAAAATCAACATCGTACCCTTGGAGCTCATCTGAGTTCTCATCAAGGTAGTAGGCAGGAGGAGTGTTATAAGGAGGCAAGCCTACTTTAAGGTAGCCTCTCCCTTGAATAGCATCCACAAAATCATTGGCTGACAATGCGTTGGCCTCGAGAGGAGAAAGTAGAAGCAGGGATGCGCATGCAAATGCAACAATTAATCTCAGAAAAGACTTAACCACGCAACAAAGACGACAAAAGAACCCTTTTGGTATTGTAGGCTAATTCGATTAAGCTAGCATTAAAACAAGGGCGAATCAGCAAATGGAAAACACGCAGACGTTACACAGCCAATAACGTGTCTGAGCGTAATCCTTTACGAAGAGATTGAACAGCAACGAGGTCATCAAGAGAGATATTGCCCATGTTCACGTGCGGTCCGTAACGCTTAATTAGATAAGTCTGAACTGATTTGATGGGAGCTTCAAACAGAAAGCAACCAATTGGAAGCCTTGCAGTAATCGATTCAAGCAAAACACTATCCACTTGACCACCATCTGAAACATAGCCAGAACGGCCAGATTCCCTGGATTCAAGAATGATAAGAGAAGCACCCGATTGGGCTGAAATTTCGCAGTGATCAATCCATTGCTGGGGAGTTAATTCAAATTCCGGGTCAGATGATTTGCGACCCACCTCACTCATTACAAAGAAATTTGAGGAAAGTTTTTTGATGTATGAGCAATAGATTGCATCTTCAAGATCAATTGTTCCACGACTAAGCTCAACGCAATCAAGACCAAAGGATTCGATTCGTCGTAAAAATTCGTCAAAGCTATGACGATGAATCATGTACTCAAAGAACGTTCCACCNAGGACAGGNCGAACATTAANCTGCTTGCAGAGATTCGACTTTCGCGAAAAATCGGGATCTACAAGTGCACTTCCCCAACCAAACTTCAAAAAATCAATATAGGTTGAATATGAATTTAAGTAAGATTCAAAAAGGGGGAAAGGCGTGCCAACATCAAGTACATGGTTGAGAGATTCAAAAGTTAAGATTGAATTATCAGTCATTGAAACTTAAGCATCGGAAGATTCTTCAAGTTCGTTGAATCTTGAATTAGATTCGAGAATGTTAGCAGTTAAAAGTGCAACACAAACGATTCCTACAATACCAAAACCGATTGCGACAAACTTCCCAAGCGTTGTTGAAGGGGTTATATCGCCATAACCGATTGTGGTCGACGTAACAATGGAAAACCATAGGGCTCGCGTAATCGAGCCAAAATGCTCTGAATCAAAATCCCGCTCAAGCAGATAGATACAGAACGCCATGATGTACGTCACTATGGCAAGCAAAACCAAGGGAAAAAATGTATAACCGGGAGAATCAGTCAAGATAAACTGAACCCGTTTCAAGACACGTTGAAAACCCGAATAATATATTGACAGTAAAGATTTTAAAATATAAATTCCAATAACAACAAACGAATCGTTAGGGAAAACTTCAGTCACCAAGACCAAGACGATGCCAAGATCTATGAAAGCACCTCTCTGGAAGAAGGAAGTAATAAGACCCAAAACAGAATAATCAGATAAAGACCATGTATTTGATAATTTACCAACATAATCGGTGATAAAGAAAAGTTCAATCAAATTCAACGCAAATTCCAGATAAAAATTACCAACCTTGGTGTCTAATGATGGTTCAGTGCTCAAAGCGATTTGCGCTAAAAGCAGTATGATTGTGCAATTCAGTAGCAAAGAATAATTATTACCAGGTAGGCCACCCAGGTAATCCCCGAAATACCACGGATCCTTGCCTGGATATTTCATATGGAATCAGAGTACGCCTCTCTTGATGACAAATAAACGTAAAATAGACCAGGCACCAAAGGTAACCTTCAAAGCAGCGATAATATTCAGAGCCGGGATATAAAAAACCGGTGAAAGACTCGAAAATATTGAAGCAGGATATAAAAAAGAAGACAACGTAGCCAGTGATAATAATATGAAGCAAGCAACGGCAAATTTTTCGATTGCGGGTGCATTGGCTTTGAAGTAAAAATCTTCAACTTTTTGAAGCCTCCCAGTGATCATCAATAGAGTAATAGAGGTGGCGCCTGCAACTCCTGATGCAAAGCCACCACCGGGAGTTAAATGCCCCTTGAGGGCAAGATCAATAGCCAGGAAAAAACTCAGTAATGCCGCAATATCGAGAAGAAGGCGAACTNCCTGATCATTAACCCCAACAAATCTCTCTTCAGAATCCTCCTCATGCAGCAAGATTTTTACGCCGAGTCCGGCAATTGTAAAGACGCTGACCTCACCAACAGTATCGAAAAGACGTGTTACCAATATAACTGATGTAACCGAATTAGGTATTAGTGTATAAGCAGAAAGATAGTCAACAATTGCCTGTGTATCTCTACCAAGAGTGTCATCCCGCGAGAACAAGATCATGAACATCACTGATGTGATGGCCAACAAGTAAACAAGGGACTTCAAGGATTGGCTTGAAGAAGGAAAGAGACTTGAGTCTGTTGTTTTGGATGGTGGAGTCATGCTAATGATGAAGTCGTGGAGAAAGATAGGTCGAGTTTCAAATCATCAAAATTGACTGTATTTTGCACATCCAATAGTAAGCTTTTTGCCTCAAAATAAATTATTGACTCATNCATGATCGCATGGGGCGAACCTGAATATTTAGAGGAAGATAAGCAATCAAGAATCGAGACATTTTCACCAGTTAAATCCTCAGGTTGATAAACAATATTCAAATGTAACTCATCAAATAATGTTTTTAGCTTTAATTTCAATGAATCAGGAACAGATAAACCCTTATCATGGATTAAAACAATTGAATAACAAGAACGAATGGTTACAATGTAAAGCAATGAGGACAAAAGGGTACCAACCATGACTTCAGTCAATGCGACATCAGGGGCACCAACAAGGGCATAAATAAGTGCAGATATACTTCCAAGGAATGAGCGATAAATGAGGCTGTTGATTGGTGATTGAGAACGTATGAGAAGAATTCCCAGCACCGGAAGCAAGAGTTCGAATGGAAAAATTAAAGCAGTNTTGGTGATNGCGTTGTTCATAATCTTCGATCAGAAATATTTCCAAGAATGTAACTAGAAATCGTGTTCCATAACGACAAAGAGAGAGCAGTTACAACTAACAAGGGCCAATATTGTGGGAAACGAATTATTAAACTAAAAAGGATTAAAAGTGAACCAACACTGTCTGAAACAGTAAGAGTGTGCAATTTATAAAAGATGGAATGCTCACGATTCAGAATAGGAAAAGTTCCCCAAATCCAAAAGAACAAGCCAACAAACAGAAATGCGTATGAAAGTATAGAAAGTGTCATGACTTAAATCCTCATCTCAAGCAAAGAAAGAATGAGCATGCCGGCATCCCCAACAATAAGAATGAATGCACCAATACAACCAATCATCCAATCACCTCTAAAAACACCGAAAAGTAGTATCATCATTGCAAGTTTATGCCCAAAGCTTGAGGCATAGGCAATACGCTCAGGTGTGTCTTTAGACCTAGAAATTGCAAAAACGGGGATTAAACTGATTAATAACATCAGATATATAATGATATATTCAAGAGCATCAAGATGATCAGGATTGAATTGAATCATTGCTTGGATACCTCGCGAGGGGGGGAATCCAGGGTGGAAGCAGAAATAACGTTGTGAACCCTCCAAGTTTGAGTCTTCTCAAGACGAGTCACCAATGTCATTGGGGTAAAAGTCATTCGAAAAAGATCAAGAAATTTTGAATACCTTGATCCATTTATTGCACGCCTGGAAAGACTCTGCTCAGAAAAATCATCGACAGGATCTAAAATTAAGATCAACTGAAAACTTTCTTTCATCATATCGATGGGCAGACGTAAGGTGAGCAAGATTTCAGAGATCAATGGTGATAGCTTTAGCTTTCTAAAATCACCGAATGGTATTAGTAGACAAACAACTAAACCAATTAAAATATTATTTGATTGAAAACTTGCAGTCACCAAGCACCACAATGAAAGCCTAAATAAAAGAATTAAGGATAGTCTTATGAAATTTGTCATTAGATTTTCAAGTAAAGGAGATTTGCAAGTAAAAGTGCAGCAACAAGAAAAGGTGCACCAACCAAATCCAGTGTTCGTGTCACCGGCTTGACAAAGTCATCGGCTTGTATACCAACGACTGACACAAACAGAATGCCGCCCAATATTGCAGAAACAACTGCTGACTGGATCGAACCAAGTGTTAACAATTCAGGGAAAAGTAGAGACGAACACGCCAGAAAGATTATAGACAACATAAGTATATAATTTTTAGGCTTTGCAAATAAGTCATTAAAAGCATTTGCCAAATCAAAAGGCGTAGCTTGGTTAAAATTTTGTCTCTTAATAAAAACACTAATTCTGTCGAAAATCAAACGAGCATAAACAGTTGAAGTGAGCAAGGATGCTGTTGTATAAATAAGCCTTGCTCCAAATGGTATATCATATTTAATCCAGGTTTTCGTGATAAAACCTGCCAGAAATGGAAATCCCATAATGGATAAACTGGCAACAACAAAAACGATTACTCTTAATAGTTCTTGTGGTGAATTTTGATTATTAAAATGCGTTGAATCTCGGTTAGAAAAACTATTCGAATGATCGTTTTCATCGCGCAAAGTACAAAATAGTAATGCCTTGCAGATACCATGTTGCATTGCATAAATGCAGCCATAGGCAGGAGATAGGATGGCGATACCCAATTGAGAAACAGAACTCCAGCCAAGTGCCCTGCCACTCTCACGCTCAAAAACCGCATAGATGGCTGCAACAACAGCACTGATCACACCAATAACAATCATGGAATCGCTAATTGGAGTCAGAATCTGACTCATCCGTGCAATCGGAGCGATTCCAGCACAGGTCACACAACCTGAAAGTATTGCGGAAGACTGACAGTTGGCATGGGAATAAATGTTAGGAACCCACAAACCACAAAGAAAAACTCCTGATTTAGTCAGTAAGCCAGCAATAATTAGGCAAAGCGCTGTATCAGGAGCATTAACCAGATCTTCTAACAAGAAACTACCTGAGTACGTGAAAGCTTGCACAACGCCAATCAAATAGATNAGCATTGCCAATCCACCTCCAATCAAATACTGGAAAGAATTAAACAAAGACTTTTTATCATTGCGGTCTGCAACCAGCAGAAAAGCACAAAAACCAAGTAACTCTAATGAAATAAACAAGCTGACCAAGTCAACGGCATTGAAGGAAATAAATAGCGCGGTGAGCAGAACCAAACATATTTGGTAAAAATAATGAGTAAATCGATTCGCAAAAAGACCAAATACGATAAGTAGAGAGATACAGCTACCAAATATCAGAGGAAATGCATAAGAATCAACAGAAAATTGAATCCCCCCCTCGCCGACCAGCGTGAATGCAAAAGCAAAATCACCTTGAAGTGCAGCAAAGCTTGATGCTGCAAAACCAAGCAGACTCAAAATGCTAAAAGGGAAGACAAGTCTCGGGAAAACACAACCTACAAAACCCAAAAATGCAGGCAAGAAAATAAGTGCGGGGAAAATGATCTGCAAGTCCATTATTTTTCAAGATCTCTGTAGCGAAGCATTGGCGATTTCCTCCCGAGGCGAAGTGCTACCGAACAAAGCAAAGCTTGGGTGCCAAAACCAATAACAATTGCAGTCAAAATAATGGCTTGCGGATATGGATCTGAATAAGCGCTGTATCGCTGTGCGGAGACAATGGGCGTCTGATAACCAGAGGAGGCAGCAATGAATACAAAAATAGTGATGGTGGCCGTATCAATCACATCAAGCGAAAGAAGCGAACGTAAAATTGATTTTGAATTAAGTAAACCAAAGCAACCAATGATCATCAGCAAGACGATCGGGATCAGCCTTATTTTCTCGGGCGTCAGCTCCATAAGAAATTAATAACATTCACATGCTAACGAGATACTTTTTTTCGTCAAGCAAATGATGCGAATTCGCAGCTTGCCGTACAGCCTGCGTCTCAACTAAGATATGAGTATTGGTATGTGTTCATGGTCGGCTGGCTCGAAGGCACAATCTTTTACAAACTACAGCGAGGAAATCGAAGTCAGATCACTCTGAGCTGCAATGGTGTTGGCTACGAAGTTCAAATAACACAACGTGAATGGTTAACCCTCGATAACAATCAAACAATTCAACTTTGGATTCACCAAACCATCAGCCCGGATAATTGGCAATTTTTCGGTTTTAAATCAACGCAAGAACGAGATATTTTCAGAGAATTGATCAGTGTCAACGGGGTTGGCCCGCAAGCAGGGATGGCACTGATGCAGGAATGCAAGCCTCAAGAACTTGTCGAAGCGATCAGCAACGGCGATCTACGCCGACTCTGTAAGGCCCAAGGCATTGGCAAACGCACCGCTGAGCGTCTAGCGGTGGAGCTCCGGGCCTCCATTGCGGCATTTGCCGGAATGGACCCAGCTCCTTCACTCGCGGAGGGAATCAGCTCGGAACAAATGCCAGAGAGCGGGGCTGACGTCGAAGCGACCCTCTCAATGCTTGGGTATGACGATCTCGAAATTCGTCGCGCCATTCGTGCCATCGCCGAGGGTTCGGACGGTCCCCCACCCCCTGGAGACGATCAAGACGCGTGGCTGCGAGGCTGTCTTAAATGGTTAAGCCGCGATTCGGCCTGAACTGGCCCCCGCGAAGGTAGGATTGCTGTTTGCACTGACAGGGCTGCACCCCGCGCATGTCGCTTGATACCACCGAGAAGCAACAGCTGATCAACACCCACCAGACCCACGGCACCGACACTGGTTCGGCCGAGGTCCAGGTGGCCATGCTGAGTGAGCGGATCAACCGTCTCAGCAGCCACCTGCAGAACAACATTCATGACTTCTCCTCTCGCCAGGGGCTGCTCAAGATGATTGGCCGACGCAAGCGCCTGCTGAGCTACATGCGCAGCAAGAGCGAGCAACGGTACGCTGACACGATCGCCAAACTGGGCATCCGCGGCTGATCAACCTGCCCCATGCCTGAGCAACGCAATGCCCTTCCCTTCGAGCCCAAAGGGTCTGGGAAGGGAATTAAGCCTGTCTCAGGGACGCCTCGGCAGGAGGCCATTCCTCGCTACGTGGCCGATCGGATGGCTCGCCGGGTTGCTGTCTTCGCAGGACTCCCGTCCCTCGCCGGGATGGGAGTTTTTGTTGGCAGTTATTTCGTCGTGACCCGTGGCATTGCCGACATTGCCCCTGGTCTGACGCTGACGGGATCCGGACTGTTTTTCCTCTTGGGTCTGGTGGGCCTCAGCGTTGGCGTGTTGACCGCCAGCTGGGATCCAGAACCGGGTTCTCTGCTGGGCTTCGAGAACTTCAAGCCCAACATCCAGCGGATGAAGGAGTCGATCCGGGCCCAGAAGCAGCAGCAAAAGCAGTCAAAGTCCTGATCAAGCTTTGTTGATCAGCCCCACCTGATCAGAGGATCAGGAGAGCACCAGACGGTCGCTGCTTCGGGCTGCAAAGGATTGGGTGCGCAGTGAAGCAATCGCTGCGTCTACGTCCTTGACGCAGAACTGGGAGCCGAGTCGCACATAGCGAACGCTATCGCCATGGCACACCTCGGCGACGACAGGCACCTTCACGCCCAGCTCATCCCGCTCGGGGCGATGTTGGTTGAGGCATTCCCTCAGCTTGTGCTGGATGGCGATGTCGCTGGCCTGATCAGAGGGGAGCTGAACTAGCAGCAGATTGAGCTCATCAACGGCGCGGCAGTCGTCGATGATCAGCTGCACGCGCTCGTCACGCCGATCGACGCCAGCCCAAACCAGGAGGCGGGCCTCAGCCATCAGGTGATCCGCAAGGCGGGCGTAGCTCTTGGGAAACACCACAGCCTCGCAACTTCCGGTGAGATCCTCGAGCTGCAGGATCGCCATGCGATCGCCCTTGCGTGTGGTGACTTGGCGCATTTCAGCCACCATCGCAATGGCACTCACCTTGGCTTTGTCGGGCTGTTCCTCCAAGGAACCCAGACCGATGGGGGCCAGCAACTTCGACGAGGGTGTGAGCTGTTTGAGCGGGTGATCGGAGAGGTAGAAGCCCACCAGATCTTTTTCGAGACGAAGCTTTTCGGTTGGGGGATAGTCCGGCACCGGCGCCGCCTTGGGTGCATGGCTGAGATCCGCCGGCCCATCGGCATCGGCGGCAGGAGCCATCAGATCAAAGAGGTTGCCCTGGCCGCTGTCTCGGTCTTTGGCCCGTGANGAGGCCCAGTCGAGCAGCAGATCAAGATCAGCCATCAACTGAGCACGGTTGGCCTGCGGATCCATGGCATCCAGGGCACCGCAGTGAANCAACGACTCCAGACCACGNCGGTTGAGCACCGAGGACGGNATCCGGTCGCACAGATCCGCCAGAGAGCGGAAGGGTCCATCGCTATCGCGGGCGGCAATCAATTGACGGATCGCACCATCACCAAGGTTGCGAACGGCAGAGAGTCCGAACAGGATCCGATCGCCATTGGGGGTGAAATCGGTGAGTGAGGCATTTACATCCGGAGGCATCACCTCAATCCCCATCGCATTGCAATTGGAGATGTAGCGCTGCACNTTGTCGGCAGCTCCGGCNTTCACCGTGAGCAGGGCCGCCATGTAAGCGACCGGGTANTGCGCNTTNAGGTAAGCCGTCTGATACGTGACGGCNCCATAGGCCGTGGANTGGCTCTTGTTGAAGCAGTATTCNGCGAAGAGAACCATCTGNTCGAACAGTTCGTCGGCGACCTTTTCATCAACGCCGCGCTCTCCAGCACCCTGAACGAAGATGCCGCGGTGCTTCTGCATCTCGGANACTTTTTTCTTGCCCATCGCCCGCCGGAGCAGNTCGGCCTGACCCAGGGAGTANCCGGCCAGATCCTGCGCGATCCGCATGATCTGTTCCTGNTACACCATGATNCCGTAGGTCTCGGACAGGATCGGCTCAAGAATCGCGTGGGCGAAGTCGATCGCCTCCCGGCCGTGCTTGCGGTTGATGAATTTGGGAATCAGGCCAGCATCGAGAGGCCCCGGTCTGTAGAGGGCAAGGATCGAGGAGATGTCTTCCAGGGATGACGGCTTGAGATCACGCACGATCTGCCGCATTCCGCTGGATTCCAACTGGAAGATCCCCTCCAGATCACCTCTCGCCAGAAGGGCAAAGGTCTCTTCATCCTGGGGCGGCAATTTGTCGGGGTCGACACGGGTGCCACTGCTCACCTCCACCAGTTCGAGGGTCTTTTCGATCATCGTGAGGTTCTTCAACCCCAGGAAATCCATCTTCAACAGACCCATGGATTCCACGTCTTCCATGAAGTACTGCGTGATCACCTGACCATCGTTGTTGCGCTGCAACGGCACCAGTTCGTCGAGGGGATCAGCGGCGATGACCACACCAGCTGCGTGAACACCGAAGGTTTTGTTGGTGCCTTCAATCCGCATTGCCATGTCCACCCAACGCTTCACCGTTGGATCCGCCTCGTACTTCTCGCGGAACTCGGGGTTGGGTGATTCCTCGCCGATCATCGCCTTGAGCTTGGCGGGCTTGCCGCGAACCACCGGGATCAGCTTCGCCAGACGGTCGGCATCCCCGTAGGGAATGTCGAGCACCCGGGCCACATCCTTCAAAACCGCCTTGGAGGTCATCCGGTTGAAGGTGATGATCTGCGCCACCTTGTCCTCGCCGTAGCGTTCGGTGACGTAGTCGATCACCTCACCACGACGCTCGATGCAGAAGTCGGTGTCGATATCAGGCATCGACTTGCGTTCCGGATTGAGGAAGCGCTCGAACAGCAGGCAGTTGGTGATCGGATCGATGTTGGTGATCCCCAGGCAGTACGCGACGAGCGACCCTGCGGCGGAGCCACGACCCGGACCGACGGGAATGTTCTGTTCCCGGGCAAAACGGATGTAATCCCAGACCACCAGGAAGTAGGTGGGAAATCCCATCTGCTCCATGATCTTGAGCTCATGGGCCATGCGCTCGGCATAGTCGTCGGGCAACGGGGCCTCAGGGCTGAGCTCGAGCCGATCCCGCAATCCCTGCTCGGTCACCTCCCTCAGGTAGCTGACGGGGGTATGGCCCTCGGGAATCGGGAAGCGGGGCATTTGATAGCGCCCAAGAATGTCGTAAGGCTCCACCTTCTCGGCCACCTTGACGGTGTTGGCGATCGCCTCCTGAACCACCTCAGGCTCGAGGTGATCCCCGAAGAGAAGGCCCATCTCCTCTTCGGTTTTGATGTATTCGGTGCCGGTGTAACGCAGCCGCTTCTCATCGGTGATCAGCTTGCCGGTGAGCACGCAAAGCAAGGCATCGTGGGCTTCAACGTCCTGCTTGCTCAGGTAGTGGGCATCGTTGGTGGCAACGATCTGAATGCCGAGCTCCTTGGCAATTTTGACGATCTCAACGTTGACGATCCGATCTTCCGGGGATCCGTGATCCTGGATCTCGAGGTAGTAGTCGTCGCCGAA
>FUFK010042806.1_pt1 | contig 13551 bp, 15 predicted proteins | sample 1021851 | NCBI WGS metagenome assembly FUFK01 (sample SAMEA51879418, study PRJEB19060) | metagenome | reverse complement strand
CGCAACCTATGGCAAGCATTGGGGTGAATTAAAAGGATTTGCACTTGCCCTTCAATGTGGGAAAAATAATATAGGTGAAACTGCTGTAAAACTGAATCGCATGATGGGATTTGGCCCTGTACTTTTAAATTCCTCTCAAGTGACCGGAGTTGACTCTAATGGTAATTTTATCAAGGACGAAGCATCTGGTTGGGATGAGTATAAATTGCATATGCTTAAAATCCAGAAGTTGATGGTAGATGTGTTTGCTGTTAAAGCAAGAGCAAATGACCAGTTAGCTAATATTTCAGACTTATCAGCTAAACTTGGTGGATCAAACTCTGCAGAAAACGACTAAATATATTATGTGAGCGGATTGATTAGACAAAATCAATCCGCCTTACTATTTTAAAATATGGATTTACTAAATTTCTTATTTTTAGATAGTCTTTATGAATTCTTTAATCCTAAGAAAAGAATTTTTATTGGGTATCTTTTAATTGCTATATTTATTGCTGCGTTTTGGCTTGTCTATTTTAGAAAGCTTAATTTAAGAGAAGCAATAAATAAAATTTTTGACAAAAAAATTCTTTTATCAAAATCAGCAAAATCTGACTATCTATTGTTTTTTATAAACCAAATAATAATGTCCGTCATAAGCCCAGTACTTATTACACAATTAGCAATTGCTACTGCATTATTTTATTACTTTCATTCGGTAAGTTGGCTTGATGCCGGTGTCTGGAACAACACACCTTTAGTTATAATTATTTCAGCCTTCACATTATTTCATTTTTTACTTGAAGATTTTTCAAAATATTTTGTGCATAGGTTAATGCATAAATGGCCTATACTGTGGGCAATTCACAAAGTTCATCATTCTGCTACTTTTTTAACTCCTATGACAGTATTTAGAACACACCCATTAGAAGGAGTTGTTTTTTCATTAAGGAGCGCTTTTACACAAGCAATATCAATATCATCATTTGTATTTTTATTTGGTCCTCAAGTCGATATTGCAACTATACTTGGAGCAAATATTTTTATTTTTGCGTTTAATATTGCAGGTTCAAATTTAAGACACTCACATATAGATATTAGCTATTGGAAATGGTTAGAATACTTAATTATTTCTCCTGCCCAACACCAAGTTCACCACTCAGTTTTAAAACAACATCACGATAAGAATTTTGGTGTTGCATTAGCTGTCTGGGATTGGCTTTTTGGGTCTCTTCATCATTCTGAAAAAATTGAAAACTTGAAACTTGGCATCCATATTAACCAAAAAGAGGACACTCATAGTTTAAGAAGTTTATACTTTGAACCACTAAAAGAAATAATTTTGATAGTAATTAAACCGTTAACAAAACTGAAACAAATTTTGAAATTAATTAAGTTCACTTTAATTGGAGTAAATCGATGAGACTAAAAAAATTAATTTTTCTCTTACCTTTAATTACAATTTTTTGGAGTAATAATTCTTTTGCTAATGAAGTAAATATTTATTCTCACCGACAACCATTTCTTATTAATCCTTTTTTAGAGGAATTTACAAAAAAAACAGGGATTAAAACTAATGTCGTTTACTCAACAAAAGGACTAGCGCAACGATTAAAAGCAGAGGGTGAAAACAGTCCTGCAGATGTAATACTTACAGTCGACATTGGCAGATTATATATTTACGAGGATTATAATTTGTTACAACCAATTAAATCTAATGTTTTAGATTCAAACATACCTATGCACCTTAAAAGCCCTGAAAACAAGTGGTTTGCACTATCAAAAAGATCACGTGTTATTGTTGCTTCTAAAACAAGGGTAGAAGAAAATACAATAAAAAGAATTGAGGACTTAGCAAAGCCTGAATGGAAAGGAAGAATTTGCTCTAGACCTGGAAGCCATGTGTACAATAGAGCATTAATGGCTTCAATTATTGCTGCTCATGGAGAAGAAAAAGCTGAAAAATGGGCTGCGTCATTTGTTAACAACCTAGCAAGGAGACCTCAGGGCAATGATAGAGCTCAAGTGAAGGCTATTTTTGAAGGACAGTGTGATATCGCAATTATTAATAATTACTATTTTGGGAAACTTAAATATTCTGAAGATAAACAACAACAGAAATGGGCAGAAGCTGTGAATTTAATATTTCCAAATCAGGAAAAAAATGATAGAGGTGCTCACATGAATATTTCTGGTGGTGGTGTAGCTATTCACTCAAAAAACAAAGATAATGCAATTATGTTACTTGAGTTTTTATCTGAAGAAATGTCTCAAAATTTGTACGGAAAAATAAATTTTGAATATCCGGTGAATCCTAGTATTGAGCCTTCAGAAGAATTGGCCGGATGGGGTATACCCATTGAAGACAAAATTCCTATTATAAAAATAGCAGAATTAGGGCCANTAGCTCAAAAAATAATTGATAGAGTGGGTTGGTAAGTAATCAAATATCCTTAAATATATCTGATCAATCATCACTAGATGTTTGGCGTTATATTCCTGTTATATTAAGTGTTATTTTGTTATGCCCAATAATTGGCATTATTATTACCGCTACCGGTGATAGTGATGGTCTTTGGTGGCATCTATATGAAACTGTTATAGGCAAGTATATAATAAATACATTACTGTTAATGTGCGGCGTATCAATTTCAGTATTATTATTGGGAGTTGGGACTGCTTGGCTTGTTTCGAGATATGAATTTACTGGCAGNAGGATTTTTGATTGGTTATTAATGCTTCCTGCAGCTTGCCCAGCTTATCTAATTGCTTATGCTTATACAGATTTTTTTGAATATGCAGGACCACTCCAAAATTTATTAAGATATTTTTTTGGTTGGCAGTCTGCACAAGATTACTGGTTTCCTGAAATTAGGTCACTTGGTGGTGCAGTTTTTGTAATGTCATTTGTNTTGTACCCTTATGTTTATGTATTAGCTCGAACTTCATTTCTTAAGTCACCATCAAGTTATTATGAAGTTGCTAAACTGTATAATAAAAATTCTTTTTTCTATGTGGGCCTACCAATAGCAAGACCTGCAATCATTGCTGGTTTAGCTTTAGTATGCATGGAAGTAATTTCTGATTTTGGAACAGTGGAATTTTTTACTGTTGAGACGCTTACTTTAGGTATATTTAATGTTTGGCTAGGAATGAACAACCTTGTTGCCGCTTCTCAGATCGCATTAGTTGCATTTATTTTCATTATTTCATTGTTAGTTATTGAATTAAAGGCAAGATCAAATAGAAAATTTAGTGACAGTTCTCAAAGACAAACAAAAATTGAAAGAATAAAGCTTGGTAAATTAAGTCATTTAGCAACTTTTTTCTTTTGTTCTTTACCAGTCTTTCTCGGATTTATACTTCCAGTTTGTCTTCTTTTTTCTCATAGTTTAAAAACAAATTACCATCAAGATTGGGCTCAATTGCTTCAGGTTGTGATTAATACAATTACTATTGCAGGCCTTGGAACGATATCCATCATCGTTTTTAGTTCACTAACTGCAATAATCGCTTTTTACAGGGGTAATAGTTTTATTAACAAATTATCAAACTTGGCATCAACCGGTTACGCTTTCCCCGGAACAATGCTAGCAATTGGAGTTCTTGTTTTTGCAGGGTTTGTAGATAATTTTTACAGCATTGGTTTAAATACAGTAATTGGTTATTCAAGCTCTGGTTTCTTAAGTGGTACAATCTTAATGTTGGTTTTTGCATACACAGTNCNNTTTCNAGCTGTAGGATATGGTAAAGGGGTGTAATATGGAGAAAAGTATTCTCTAAATGAGTCAGGTATCAGATTACAATATAGCTAATGCGTCAGGTGCTTCTGTAAGAAGTGACCTTAATGCTGTTTTTGATGCAATAAAAACTCTTAATAGTGGCGGTTCTGATCCTAGTAATACATCAGCTTTTATGCCGTATGTGGATACGGCAGATAGCAATAATTTAAAAATAAGAAATTCAGCTAATAATGGTTTTACCACTGTCGGTTCTGTCGATTCTGCAAATTTAGGATTACTACCAAGAACAGGCGGTACAATGACAGGTATTTTAGCTTTAGCGAGTCAAAATGCAGGTGCTCCTTCTGTACATTTTGGTGATTCAACAACAGGGTTATTTAAGAAAGCCTCGAATCAAATAGGTGTAGCTGCTTCTGGTACAGAACAATTATTTCTTGACCAAAACGGAATAACATTAAATTTACAGAACGAAATTAGATTTGGAGATGCAAATAGTTCACATTATGCAGCAATAAAAGCACCAAGTACTATATCTTCAAACTTTACACTTACCTTGCCAACAAACGATGGTAACAGTGGTCAAGTTTTGCAAACTAATGGTAGCGGTGTTTTATCGTTTGTATCACTTTCTGCTGGTTTCTCTGGTTCTGCTGGTGACTTATCGGGCAACACATTAGCTAGTGGAGTCACAAGCTCTAGCCTTACATCTCTTGGAACTCTTGGATCGTTAACTGTATCAGGAAATATTAGTGCAAATGGCAATATAAATGGAGATAACAGCACAAATATATCTAGCATTAACACTCTTACAACCACAAATGCAAACACAACTACGACTAAAGCAAGCCAGTATAGAAGTAATAATACCTCTACTCCTGTTTTTCAAAATTTAAATGGTTCTGAAACAGCAGCAGGTCGATTAGTAAGAATGAGCGTTAATTTTGATAGCTTTAGAGGTGGAAGTGCTAGTGATAATTTTACAAGTATTAGACGCAGTTTTAACGTGAGTTCTATAACTGATAATAGTGAAGGTAATTTTACAATTAATTTTACAACTGCTTTACCTTCTGGAGCTACCACAGCAGGTATGATTGATCTCGATAGATTTACATTTAACAATCACTGTACTCTTTATTTGGAGAATACCACTGGTGCTGGTACTGGTAGTGTAAGAGTAAGAATTTGCTCTGCACAAAACTCAGGTCATGTTCTTGATAAAAATAGTGTAAATGTTGTATGTTTTGCTTAAAATAGAAGAAAACAATTATGGCAGAAACTAAACGTATTCTTTATCCAAATGATTCAGGGGGTATAAGTGTTTTAATACCATCTGGAGAAATACCATTTGAAGATGTATGCAAAAAAGATGTACCAGCAGGAAAACCATATATTATTGTAGATGCAACTGAATTACCTGATGGAAATTTTAGAAGTGCATGGAGAGCAGATTTTAGTTCACCTGACGGTACAGGAATTGGTGATATTGCTTATTGGGCATCGTTATGAATAGTAAACTTTTTTACGATATGGATGCTGCAAAAAATATCCATAAAATAAATATAAGGTCAGCCAGAGAACCTTTACTTGCGAAATTAGATGTTGACTATCAACGTGCTTTAGAAACTTCTGCTGATACAAAAGAAATTGTTGCTAAAAAACAAGCTCTTAGAGATGCTCCTAATGCTTCTAATATTACAAATGCAACAAGCGTAGATGATTTGAAAAAACAATGGGATAGCAGTATTCTAGGAACATCACCTTATACATAAAATGGCAATAGAACCTGGTATATACAACTTTACGCTTCAGCGAAGATCAGATCATACGATTCCGCTTGTTTTTAAAGACTCTAATAATGCTGCAATAAATCTTACTGGATTTACTGTAGCTGCACAGGTTTGGGAAGAGACTCGTACCACAAAATATGCTGATTTTTCTGTTAGTTATACCGATAGATCTGCTGGATCTGTAAGTATTACTCTTACAGATACTCAAACTGCTACATTTACTCCTGATATTTTAAAATATGATGTTTTATTAGTTAATGGTGCAGGAGCTAAAGAATATTATTTAGAAGGTACAATATTTGTAAGCGAGGGTTACACTTCAACATGAGTTCTGTTAACGTTTCAACCACACGGAATACTGTTACTGTTAATGGTGATACCAGCGTTGTTACAGTTACAACTCAAGGTCCGCAAGGTGAATCTTTTAGTACCACTGGTTCAATACTTAATGACAACAATAAAGTAAACAACTCTGTAGTGTATTTTGACCAAAGTAGTGGTACATTTAAAGCAGATCAAACTCGCACCGTTGAAAATCTTGTAGACGGAGGAAACTTCTAACATGGCAAACACCTTAAGAATTAAAAGATCTACTGGATCNTCAGCACCNACCTCACTAGCCAANGCAGAACTAGCGTTTAGTGAAGGTAACGAAACNCTATTTATAGGAAAAGGAACGGGTGGTGCTGGAGGATCAGCTACAAGTGTTATAAAAATTGGTGGTATCGGAGGATTTTTTGATAAAGATACAGTAAGAAGTGCTAATGCAGTTTTATCTGGCCCTACAACTGGAAGTGACGCTGCACCTACATTTAGAGCTTTAGTNGCTGCTGATATTCCNAGTATTGCTCATACAAAAATTAGTGATTTTGATGCAGGAGTTAGAACAAATAGATTAGATCAGATGGCTGCTCCTACTGGTGCAGTTTCATTGAACTCTCAAAAGATTACAGGATTAGCAGATCCTACTGCTGATGCTGATGCTGCAAACAAAGGTTATGTAGATGGAGTTGCACAGGGATTAGATGTAAAAGATTCTGTTGTTGCTACAACTACTGCAAATGGCACACTATCTACTGCATTTGCTAATGGTCAATCNATTGATGGTGTAACNCTNCAAACTGGTGATCGAATCTTAATTAAGAACCAAAGCACTGCATCNCAGAACGGTATTTATAANGTCAACGCATCTGGAGCACCATCAAGAGCTACTGATATGGCTACAGGTGGAAATGCTGCTGGTGCTTTCGTATTTGTAGAGCAGGGAACAACCAACGCAGAAAACGGATTTGTTTGTACTTCTGATACTGGATCTGCTGTTGTTGGAACGAATAACCTAACATTTGCACAGTTCTCTGGTGCTGGTCAGATAATAGCTGGCGATGGTCTTGATAAATCTGGTAATACTNTATCTGTTGATCTCAAAGCTAATGGTGGTCTTGTTATTGAATCTACAGAACTTGCTGTAAAACTAGATGCTAGTTCAATCACTGGAACGCTTGCTATTGGAGATGGTGGNACAGGAGCTACAACAGCNNCAGCAGCCCTTACAGCACTTGGTTTGTCCAACTATGCAAAGACATTNATAGATGATGCNGATGCTGCTGCTGCCCGTACAACANTAGGTCTTGGCAGTATTGCTACCCANGCTGCCAACTCTGTTGCAATAACAGGTGGTTCGATCACAAACCTAACAACATTTGATGGTATAACCATAGACGGTGGTAGCTATTAATCTGAAGGAGGTTATAGCTCATGGCTAATGTAATAAAACATAAAAGAGGTTCTGGTAGCGATCCAGTTGCAAGTGATCTTGTTGTAGGAGAAGTAGCGATAAGAACTGACGTTGGTAAGTTATTTACCAAGATGGATAATGGCAGTGTTGCTGAAATAGCTGGTGGTGGTAGTGATATTGCAATAAATACACTTAGCTCATCTTCTGCAACGGGCGGTGGTAGTGCAACATTTAACGGATCTGCTTATAGATTTACTTTATCTGCTCCTCCTTCTGTATCAGCACAGCAATTATTGGTAAGTATCAATGGTGTCATCCAAAAGCCAGTAGCAGGAACAGGCCAGCCAAGTGAAGGATTCAGTGTTGATGGAACGGATATTATTTTAGGTGACGCTCCAGCAACAGGTAGTGATTTTTTTATTCTTACATTTAAAAGTCTTGGAGTAAGTGAACCAGCAGACAATAGCGTTACAAGTGCCAAGATAGTAGATGGAGCGATTGTAAATGCTGATATAAACGCAAGTGCAGCTATAGCTGGTACAAAGATTTCACCTGATTTTGGGTCGCAAAATATAACTACAACTGGAATTGTTAAAATAGCAGATGGCTCTGTATCTGCACCAGCACTAGCCTTTACAGATGATTTAGATACAGGAATATTTAGTGTTGCTCAAAATACCATTAATTTTACAACTCAGGGTGTTGAAAGATTAGAGATTGGAACTTCATTAACAGTATTTAATGACGGTGGTGCAGATGTTGATTTTAGAATTGAAGGTAGTGGACAAGCAAACTTATTTAAGGTAGATGCTGGTAATGATCGGGTTGGTATAGGTACATCAAGCCCAGAAACATTACAGCACAACAGGGTAAATACATTTAGTGATGATATTAATAAAGTTGCTTTAACTCTTTCTAATCTTCAATCATCTGGTGTTCATCAATATTTTCAGAATGGAAGCACAGGCACAGGAGTTTCTAACGGTGCAAGAATAGGTTTAGGAAATACAGATAATTTTTTAATACAGCAGTTTGAAGCTAAAGATATTCAAATTTCTACAAATTCCACAGAACGTATGCGTATAGATTCGTCTGGAAACGTAGGTATAGGTACAGGAAGTCCTAGTACTTTATTACATCTCAACAAAACCAGTGGAGATTGTGATTTGCAAGTACAAGCAACTGGCACAAATACAGATGCAAGATTGAATTTATATGGTCATAGTGGCGGTGTTTCTCAAATAAGATTTGGCGATCAAGATGATACAAATGTAGGACTACTTACTTACGATCATTCTACTAATTCAATGCAGTTTAGAACTGCTGATGCAGAACGTATGCGTATAGATTCGTCTGGAAGGTTGCTTATAGGAACTACTTCATCAAAAACTCTTGATAATGCTGATTGCAGTTTACAGGTAATAGGTTCTAATTTTAGTAACTCTGGATTTACTCAACAAAGATATGTTAATAGTGTTTCTGGCCCATCACTTCTATTTGCAAAATCAAGAAGTGGCACTATTGGAACTCAAACAATAGTTCAAAATGGTGATGAACTAGGTAAAATTAGATTTTATGGTTCTGATGGTAATGACTTTGATAACTATGCTGCAGAAATAAAAGCTAATGTAGACGCAACACCTGGAAGTAATGATATGCCAGGTCGTTTAGTATTTCTCACCACATCTGACGGAGCAGCAGCACCAACAGAACGTATGCGTATCGGATCAAACGGAGATATCACTGTTAATTTTGATGGAGCAGGTAACCAGACTGGTGAATTATTAATTGGAGATGGTACTGAATCAGCACCAGGGCTAAGTTTTTGGGCAGACGGCAGTAACGATACAGGCATATTTCGCCCTGGTGCAAACACCTTAGGTTTTTCTACAGGTGGCTCAGAACGTATGCGTATAGATTCGTCTGGAGTTGTCAGAGTTGGTGGTACGGCTAGTTATAACTCTTCTGACAAATTGACATTAGTAGGCACAGGTAATACGAGTTTAACTATTGATGCTACTTCTTCCACAGAATCATCAGTTTTCTTTGCTGATGGAGCAACTGGAACTGAAGCCTATAAAGGTTATCTTCAATATAAACACTCAGTTGACGCTCTTGCTATAGGAACAAGTGCGACAGAACGGATACGTATAGATTCGTCTGGAAGGGTAGGAATTGGAACAGCAACAACAAACAATCCCGATATTGCTGATGGCGGACTTCAGATAAGACCAAACTATACAAATGGTGCGCCTGATGTACATTTTACAAGGGCAAGTTCTAGTAATACATCAAGCGTAGTTGGATTTGTTAACGGTAATGTGGGAGTTGGTTCTATAACATACAATAATGGTGGAACATCTTTTAATACATCTTCTGACTATAGATTAAAAGAAAATGTAGTTGCGATATCGGATGGTATAGCAAGATTAAAAACACTTAAGCCATCAAGATTTAATTTTATTGATGACGAAACAAATACTTTACGTGATGGATTTATAGCACATGAAGTTAGTTCAATAGTTCCTGAAGCTGTAACAGGTAAAAAAGATGAAGTTGATTCTGATAACAAACCTGTTTATCAAGGAATAGATCAAAGTAAACTTGTACCTTTACTTGTAGCTGCTGTACAAGAACTTACTGCTAAAGTAGAAGCATTGGAGGCAAAGTAAATGGCACTTACACAGATCAGCACTGACGGTATAAAGAACGGTACTATAACTGGATCGGATCTTGCCACCAACGTAGATTTAGTTGACGATCAAAAGCTAAGATTCGGTACAGGTAATGATTTACAGATTTTTCATGATGGTACACATAGTAGAATATACAACGATACTGCAACTTCTTTAAATTTCACTTCGGCTGATTTTACTTTTAATAGTGCTAACAATAGTGAGCAACTAGCAAGATTCACAGGTAATGGATCATGTGAATTTTATTTTAACAACAGTAAAAAGTTTGAGACTACAAGTAGCGGTGTTAATGTAACAGGAATGATTGATACGACTGAAAATATTGATATTGATGCAGACAATCAAGCCTTAAGAATAGGAGCTAGTCAAAACTTTCAATTAGTTTTTACAGGGTCAGAAGCAATTATCAAAAATATAGGTGCTACTTCACCAATAAAAATAAAAGTAAAAGATGGAGTTGAAGATGCCATTGTTTGTAATGCTAACGGAGGAGTAGAGTTATATTACGACAACAGTAAAACTTTTGAGACAACCAGTTACGGAAACCTTAGTGCTGCACAAGTAAGAGTTGCTTCTTCTAATGCCACAACTGTTGGCTTTTCTCTTGGAGATGTAGGTACTGGATTCTATAACTCAGGTTCAAATGCTATTGGATATTCTGCTAATGGTACACAAAAATGGAATATAAATAGTGCTGGTGATTTAAGACTTAACGATAGTGTAAAGCTAAGCTTTGGTGGTAGTAATGATATGAATATTTACCACCTGCAAGGTGCTAATTCTTATATTACTAATACTGCTAATAATCTTTATATTCAAAGTGAAAACGGAGTTCATATAGGTTCTATAGATTCTAACGGAAGTAATGTTGAAACGTCAGGTAAATTTATTAGAAACGGAACCGTAGAACTCTATTACGACAACGAAAAAGTTTTTCAAACCACTGCCACAGGTATTCGGGTTGATAATACAAACGGTAACGGTGAGATAAGAGTTAGAGGTAGTGAAGGTAATGGAGCACAAATTTATCTAGATGCTGATGATGCTGATGATAACGAAGATCAATGGAGAATTGATGTAGCTGCTTCAGATGGAAGTTTTGGTATACAAAACTATGGTGATGGAGCTTGGGAAAAAAATATTGAATGTAATCATGGAGGAGGTGTCGAGCTATATTATGATAACAGTAAAAAGTTTGAGACACAAACAAACGGAATCACAGTAACAGGTGGCGTTTATTCAGATGGTTTGATTTGTGGAGATAGCGAAATGGTGGAACTTGGTAATAGTGGAGATTTACAAATTTATCATAATGGAACAAATGCACAGTTTGACAATTCAACAGGTAATTTAGAAATAAGAAATAAAGGTACTTTTAGTGGCACTAGAAATATTTTTATAAGAGCTAAAGTTGATGAGGCATCAGTTACTTGCAAGTCTGACGGAGCAGTAGAGCTATATTATGCTAACAGTAAAAAATTTGAGACAAATTCAACAGGGTGTTTTGTTGTTGGTTCATTGGGTGTAAATCCTACTAGTTCAGGAGATGTTGATATTAATAAAGAGGGCACAGGAATATTAGTTCGTTTGAGAACAACAGGAACAGATAGAGGTAGTATTTCATCAAATGGATCAACAGTTGCATTTAATACTTCTTCTTCAGATAGATCAATGAAAAAGAATTTTGAAGATTGGACAGAAAATACATTAGCTTTGTTTAAAAACATTAATCCGCAAAAATTTAATTTTTTAGATCAAGAAGATGGAACTGAAAAAGAAAAGGGTTTTATAGCACAAGATATGTTTGCTAGTTTTCCAGAGGCATATCAAAAAAATGATGATAATAAATATATGTTTAATCCTGGTGGTATGGTTGTTTATTTAATGAAAGCAATACAAGAGTTAGAAGCCGAAGTTGCAGCATTGAAGGCAAGCTAGTATTATTATTATAGTAATACAATATCAATCTAATGGCAGTTGATCCAAAACAGAAACTAGATGCTCTAAACGCTGAATTACAACAGATAGTAAACAATTATAAAGAAGCTAATCAAGTAGCAGAAAACTGCAAACAAAAAATATTTGAACTTAAAGGAGGTATATCGGCTATTGAAGAAATTTTAAAACCAGAAGAAACTACAGATGAAAGTAGTTGATAATTTTTTACCAGAAGAAGANTTTAAATTAGCACAATTACTAATAATGGATTATGGATTCCCTTGGATGTGGAATGACTCTGTTACTAAAGAAGTAGGTAAAAGCGATCCAGGTGAATTTCAGTTTGTACATTCCTTTTATGATCCATTATCAGGTGTTGTTACTAATTATCCTAGATGGTTAGAAATTTTAAAACCTTATGCCGATAGGATGAACGTAGTTTCTTTGATGAGAATAAAAGCAAATTTAAATGTGGCAACTCCAGAATATATAACGAGGGAGTTTCATACAGACTTCAAAGTGAAATGCACCACAGCAATAGCTTATATGAACGACAATAATGGCTACACATTATTTGAAGATGGAACAAAAGTGCATAGTAAGGAAAATAGAGTGGTTATTTTTGATTCACAAATGCGTCATGCAGGGATACCATGCACAGATAAAAAAAGACGAGTAGTTATTAACTTTAACTTTATTTAGTCTTAACCGGTATGTTTCTATCAATAATTCCGTACATGACATAAAGTGGTGCTAATCCTATAATCAGGAAAAGTACCATAAAAGTTATTGGTACGCTTGCCTTAATTAACGCTTCTTTAATCATGTTTCAAAAGGTTGCAAATTGTTTAAGTATTATCTCATTCCTAATGGTAGCTTCCATGACTGCTACAGGAGTAATAGGTTACAGGTATGTAACTTCTGAAAACTTTAAATCTCAGGTTATGAATGAGATTCTTGCTAATGTACAGGGTATGATGCCTAAATTATTAGATAATGGTCTACCTAAAATGACAGGTCCATCTATGCCAATTATTAAATGAACTGCTTTTGGTGCGATTCCGAATTAATTTGGAGAGGCGATCAAGATACTGACGATAATCCTGAGTTTTCTGTAGAAACTAATTTAAGTTGTCCTAGATGTTTTTCAGAAGTAACAGTGCTAAAAAAAAGAGATGCCTACGATTGACATACCTCGTTTTAACATAAATAAGGTTGAAATATACGAAATACCTGTATGGACAACTGATATACAAACATTAAATAATATAAGTAAACCTATAGTTGATATTCCTGGTTGTGTAAGAGTACATAGAAATAATCTTACAAGTCTTATTGATAGTGATAAAGATGAATACGGCACATATACAGAATGTGGTAATTTCAGTATTCCTAGTTTTGAACCTTTGCAGTATAACCCCAACGAATTTGTATATACACAATCAGAAACCCCCCAAAATCAGGAACAAGAATTTGTTCAACCTACAGTAGAACCTCCAAAATACGAACCAAAGAAAAAGAAAGATGATCCGCTTTTTGTTACTTGCCCTGGCAAAAAAGATCAAAGAGTGGGAGATTATCGTAACGAATTTAAACTGGAACGTGTCATTGGGCATGAAAGAAGCGAAGATGGTACTGAATGTATAACCTTGTATGAAAGTACTAAATTCATC
>FUFK010037682.1_pt1 | contig 13551 bp, 12 predicted proteins | sample 1021851 | NCBI WGS metagenome assembly FUFK01 (sample SAMEA51879418, study PRJEB19060) | metagenome | reverse complement strand
CTTAGCTCAGCTGGATAGAGCAACTGCCTTCTAAGCAGTGGGCCGCAGGTTCGAATCCTGCAGGAAGCGTTGTTTATTTTAGTTCAACTATTTGTCAATGGATAACCAACTTGCCAAAAATTACTATTTATTTTTTGTAATAAATCATCAGAAACTATACCTCTAGTATCAAATATCCAAGAAGGTTTCCTTAATAAACTAGATATTTTTTCCCAATTCAAATTCTTATACTTATCCCAATCTGTTATTAAGATGACTGCATCTGCACCATTAGACGCATCATAAATATCAGTAACGAATTCCCATTTACCATAAGAACTTTTGTCAATATCTAACTCCTTTATTCCAATTTCTTTTTCAATCTGATTTTTTGTAACTTTAGGATCATTAACTAATAATTCTGCGCCATTATCAATCAAATCTTTTGCTATTGCTATGGCAGGAGACTCTCTAGTATCGTTTGTGTTTGATTTAAATGAGAATCCTAGCATTAAAATTTTTTTATTAGAAACTGTTCCATATAATTTCTCAACAACAAGTGCAGATATTCTTTGTTTTTGCCAATTGTTGATTAACATAACCTGTTCCCAATATTCTGCAATAGTATCTAATTTATAAAATCGACATAAATAAACAAGATTCAAAATGTCTTTTTTGAAACAGCTTCCTCCAAAACCTGGGCCTGGAGACAAAAACTTATTACCTATTCTTTTGTCAGAACCAATTGCTTTTACAACTTCCTTGATATCTGCCCCAGTCGATTCACATAACGCTGATATTGAATTAATAGAGCTTACTCTTTGTGCTAAAAATGCATTAGCAATTAATTTAGATAGTTCGCTACTCCAAATATTTGTCAACAAAATTTTCTCCTCAGGAATCCATCTTAAATAAATATCTCTTAATTGATTTATTGCAAATTTATCCGAGCCTCCAATCAAAACTCTATCTGGATTCTCAAGATCCTTGATAGCAGTTCCTTCTGCTAAAAATTCAGGACTTGAAAGAACAGAAAAAGTTTTTTTACTAACATTTTTCACTTTCTTATTAGAAACCAAAATTTCCTCAATAAGTTCCGCAGTTTTAACCGGAACAGTACTCTTTTCTACAATAATTGTGTGGCCTCTAGAATATTTTGAAACTTGTCTCGCACAAGATTCGACCCATTTCAAATCACTTGCATATCCAGCACCAAACCCTTTTTTTTTCGTAGGAGTATTTACTGATATAAAAACCATATCAGCGTTTTTTATAGAATTTTTGATATCAGTTGAAAAAAATAAATTTTTATTTCTATTCCTAGATACTACTTCTTTAAGCCCTGGTTCAAAAATTGGCAAATTACTTAAATTTTTGTCATTCCACGCCGCAATTTTTTTATCGTCTATATCAACAACTGTTACTTCAATATTTGAACAATGATCAGCTATTACTGACATTGTTGGTCCCCCAACATATCCCGCACCAATACAACAAATTTTCTTTACGAGGAATGAAATAATTTTTTAATTTCTAAGATCATTATAAATTATTCATATACTAATAATAAAAATGTTTACCAATTTAATAAAATCTACCTATAAAAAAGGAAAATAATCACCTTATATAAATAAAATAGTTTTCTGAATTATTGTTAAGTATATAATTTTTTTAAATTTCTTTTCAATAAAATCAAAAATTAAAATCAAATTTTTTTTAATATTTAAATATATAATAATATTTGCATATTTTTAGAATCGTTGATTAGTTTTCTATTAAAAAAATATAAAAATATTAGCTATGGAATAGATTTTTATATTTTTGTTATTGGACTATTTTTTTTACCTTCTGCATTTACTATTGGAGCTATATTATTACTAATTTGTTTATTAAGAACTACATTTATAAATAATAAAGAATTTGTATTAGATAGATGGAGTATTTTCTTCTTAATTGCAAGTTCGTTTATGGTAATAAGCTGCATAATCCATACTTTTTATAACGATTACCTATATAAATATAATCTTAAATCTTCACTTAGCTGGATTGGATTAGGCAACTGGCTCCCATTATTTTGGTGCTATACAGCTTTTAAGCCTCTATTAAATAATTCCGAAAAAAGAAAAATATCATCCATTGCATTACTATGCGGCTCTTTACCTTTACTGTTTACAGGTATAGGCCAATATTTTTTCGGCTGGTACGGACCATTTGAATTTCTTAATGGCTTTATAGTTTGGTATCAAAGGCCAATAGAAAATCATTCAGGATTAACAGGCTTATTTAATAATCCCAATTACATGGGTGCATGGTTAAATATTATTTGGCCAATAGGAATAGCTTGTTTAATTGACTCAAGTAGAAATATATTAAACAATATTTCAACTTATATTTTTACTTTAGGAATATCTTTATCAACTATATTTACTTTTTCAAGATCAGCTTGGATAGGTATTTTCCTAGGAACTTTGTTGATGTACGGTAAAAGGATCTATAAATATTTAATAGCTTTAATAATCGTCCTTACTTTAGTAATTTCCTCAACAGTAACACCAATTCTTGGTACTGGAAGCCAAACTTTTTTAAAATCTTTTATCCCCCAATCAATATGGATAGAATTTAGTGATTTTCAATACTCAAGAATCAGTATTTGGAAATCAGGACTAAATGCAATATACAGTAATCCTGTTTTTGGGAGTGGTGCAGGCTCTTTTCAACAAATTTATATTCATGAAACGGGTCTATGGAAAGGTCATTCTCACAATCTACCCATAGAGTTAATGATAAGTTATGGCATTCCTGCTGCTTTACTAATAATAATTCCTATATTGATGATAGTTTTTATTTCTTCAAGAAAAATCCTATTAAAAGGNAATAAAGTTTCAATATTTGATAAATCATGGATAACTTGTTTAATAGTTCTCTTGACTTCACAGATGTACGATGTTCAGTATTTTGATGGCAGGATAAGTATTATTTTATGGCTATTAGTATCAGGGTCTACAAATATCATAAAAGAATAATTTTTTTACTTTAAAATTTTCTACTTTTAAAGTCTATCAACTAAGGTAATATGTTACTAATATTTATTCTATAAATGTTTGGAATCCCTTGGATAATAAGTAGAAGAAGGGTATTAATAGGAAGTTTATTAGATTGCTTTATAAATATCTTTATTTACAATTATGTTTTTAACAAAGAAATTGGATCCTATCCTAGTCAGATAGTATCAATTGGTCTAGGTTTATCTTGGATAATCATAAGTTATGTTTTAGGAAGATACATAAAGATCTCCAACATTACATTAATAAGTTTTGCAAAGGCAGCCATAAAAATAATATTCATGTTAATTTTCTGCAACCTTATTTATCTTGTAATAAATTGGTTTGTGCCTTTAACTTTTTATTGGGATACTCCAGAATTTTCTAGTTACTTATCAAGAGAATTGAGTAACTTATTTATAAGAGTTTCAACTTACATAGCCCTTCTTAGCTTATTTATTCAATATTTTTTTAGCATCATAACTTACAATATATACAATCAAAAGAAGGAGTGGATATTTTATGGAACCAAAGATAAATATAATGAAGTAATTAAAGAAATTGGGAAAACAAAAAAAGACCTCGTTTTATCATGGCACTCTAATCAAGACAATCTTGAAGGAATTAATATACAAAATACAAAAGGTATTATTATTGGAAATTTAAACGATATAAACAAATCTAATTTAGATACAATTTTCAAATTAAAGTTGAAAGGTGTTGTAGTTGAAGGACTTTTATCGTGGTTTGAAAAAGAGTTCCATAGAATTCCAACTAATATAATTGAAAATAAATATCAACTGATTGAAAAATTAAAGTCAATAGAAGACAGTTATCAATTAAGAACCAAAAGGATTTGTGACTTATTAGTAAGCTCTTTTTTAGTAATAATTACAGCACCTTTTTTCGTAATAATAAGTATATTAATTGTAGCTGAAGACAATGGTCCAATTTTTTATACCCAAACTCGAACAGGACGCAATGGTGATCCATTTAAAATCATAAATATGGTCAGAACGTATGAAAATAGATGCAGAAAAATATGGTATCCAATGGTCAAAGAAAAGAGATCCAAGAATAACTTGTATTGGCAAAATAATAAGAGCACTTAGATTAGATGAACTGCCTCAACTTTTTTGTGTAATTAACGGTACTATGAGTCTTATAGGACCTCGACCAGAAAGACCTGAGATAGAGAATGAATTGTTAAAAAATATTCCCTACTATAGTTGTAGAAATATTTTAAGACCTGGAATAAGTGGATGGGCTCAGGTCAATTACCCTTATGGCGCAAGTGTTTCAGATACTGAAAAAAAACTAAGTTTTGATATTTACTACATCAGTCACGTATCTAATTTATTAGATTTTTTAATCTTATTTAAAACCATCAAGTTAGTTCTAAATGCAAGGGGATATAAACCTAATAAATAATATTTTGTCTTAATCAAATAAAGTTTTAAGAATAATATTTTAAAAACCAATCAACAAAATTCTTTATACCATTTTCTATATTAACTTTGGGTTTGTAGCCCACCCAATCAAACAAAGAAGATGTATTAGCATAAGTTTTTTCAATATCACCTGGTTGGATTTCTTTAAGAATCTTTTTCGCTTTTACAGAAAAAGAATCCTCAAGTAATTCGATAAAATTAAGCAATTCAACTGGATTCCCGTTCCCGATATTAAAAACTTTATGAGGTACAGATAAAGGAGTGTTATTTTTAGTTGGAGGTTTTAGACAGCAAAGAAAGGTTCCTTCGACAATATCGGAAATATATGTAAAATCCCTGCTCATTTTTCCATAATTAAATACCGATATTGGCTTACCGCAAAATATATTCCTTGCAAAAATCATTGGTGCCATATCAGGTCTTCCCCAAGGTCCATAAACAGTAAAGTACCTAAGGCCAGTAATCGGCATACTGTAAATATGACTATAAGAATTTGCCATCATTTCATTAGAAATTTTTGTTGCTGCATAAAAACTTAATGGAGTATCAGTTTTTTGATCCTCAGAAAATGGGAAAGTATTATTGGCACCATAAACTGAACTACTAGAGGCATAAACCAAATGTTCAACATCATAAAATTTACACAAATCTAAAATTACAGAAAATCCTACAAGGTTAGTTTTTGTATACTCTGATGGATTCTCAATCGAATATCTAACTCCTGCTTGAGCTGCCAAATTAACCACTAATTGGGGTTTACAAAATTTAAATATTTCCTCCATACCCTTTTTGTCTTCAATTGATGCCTTAAAAAATTTCCATGAACTATGGTTTTCATTAGCACATTTATCTATTTCTTTTAATCTATCTTTTTTTAACTTTGTATCATAATAATCATTAATATTATCTACTCCAAACACCTTAAAGCCAACACTCAAAAACTTCTTTACTAAAGACGAGCCTATAAAACCAGCAGCACCTGTAATAAGTACTGCATCATATTTTTCCATCTATGATCTAAGAAAAAATTCAATTTATATAATAAACTATTACGTAAAATTTATATTAAAAAATTCTTCAGAATAAGAAATATATTATTTAATAATTATTAAATTAAATAGAGATATTTTGGGCATTGTTATAAATTATTAGAAATGATTTATATTAAAAAAATTTATTTAAAAAAATGATTTTAGGAGAATTTTATTTAATTGCAGTATTTAAAATTATTAATAAATCTAATTACAATCAATCATTTTATTTAAGATCGTAATTAATCTAATTATACCAAAATTTGAAAAAANATTTATAAATATAAAAATTATGAATAATAAAAAGAAAATATCTAAAGTTGCTATTATACTTGGTTTCTACAATGGAAATGAATATATAAAAGAGCAAATATATTCTATTCTTAATCAAAGTTATCAAAATTTTGATCTCTTTATATACGATGATAATTCCTCACAAAATTTCTCATTAAAAACTCTAAATTTAGATAAACAAAATATAAAAAAAATTAAAGTTAAAAAACGAAGGATAAATTTAGGCTATGCAAAAAACTTTTTATTTGCTTTAAAGTCCATTGGCAATAATTACGATTATTACGCATTCTCAGATCAAGATGATATTTGGCATAAAGATAAACTAAAAGAGGGAATAAAATGCTTAGAAAAATTTAATAATATGAAGTCAGCTCTTTATGGCGGAAGGACGGAATTAATAGGAAAGAACAAAAGAATAATACTTGGCTACTCAACCTTGTTTAAGAAAAAGCCCTCCTTTAGAAATGCCCTCATACAAAATATTTTTGGAGGTAATACCATGATTTTTAATAAATCCGCGCAGAAAGCAATTATAGAATCTAACATTTCTGAGAATATAATTTCGCATGATTGGTGGTGTTATCAAATAATAAGCGGGATTGGAGGTGAAATTATTTACGACAATAGGATTTTCACTAAATATAGACAGCACCAAAAAAACTTAATTGGATCTAACGTTTCATTAAGAGATAAGTGGGCTAGATACTTGAAAGTGATCAATAATAAATTCAAAGATCAAAATGATAAAAATTTAGATGCCCTTCTCTACAACAAGCATTTACTTACACATATCAATCAAGAATCTCTCAGAAACTTTATTAAAGCAAGAGAAAGTTTCTTCATAAAGAATATTATATACTTATTTAAGTCGGGAGTATATAGACAAACTTTATTGGGTAATATCGCACTCTATATTGGTGTAATTCTAAAAAAAATTTGAGAAAATACCTTAATATTTGTGCGATCAATTAAACATATTAATTTAAAATTTAGTTTGTTGAAGTATAATTGTAAATCAAATTTTAACTAAGTTTAATGTCTCTTGAAGAAAGAAAAGGAATAATACTTGCAGGTGGAACAGGAAGTAGGCTTTTCCCTATTACAAAAGTGATTAGCAAACAATTACTGCCTGTTTATGACAAACCAATGATTTTATATCCTCTATCGACATTAATGCTTGCTGGAATAAAAGATATTTTAATAATAACCACAGAAGAAGATTTGATTAAATTCAAATCATTTTTAGGTAATGGAGAAAACTACGGTATAAAAATAAGCTATGAAATACAACCCAAACCTGAGGGAATAGCTCAAGCATTCTTAATAGGAGAGAAGTTTATTGGGAATTCTCCAGTAGCTCTAATACTTGGAGATAATATATTTTATGGAAAAGGTATTTCCTCAATATTGAAAGATGCAAACAAAAAAAAAGAACCCTCAATATTTGCTTATAGAGTTAGAGATCCTGAACGTTACGGAGTAGTAGAATTTTCCAAAGAAGGTAAAGTTATAGGGGTAGAGGAAAAACCTAAAAAACCTAAAAGTAATTTCGCAATAACAGGTATGTATTTTTATGATAATAGTGTAGTTAAAAAAGCAAAAGATATTAAATTCTCCTATAGAGGTGAATTAGAAATAACTGATGTTAATGAACTATATCTTAAAGAGAATAATCTTACGGTTGAACTTTTTGATAGGGGTATTGCATGGCTTGATACTGGCACCATTGATTCTCTACAAGAAGCCTCATCATTCATTAGGACTATAGAACAAAGGCAAGGGTTGAAAATCTGTTGTCCGGAGGAAATTTCTTGGAGGAATGGATGGATAAACGATAAGAATTTGGAACAAATCGCCCTAAACAATCTTAAAAGTGGTTATGGAGACTATTTACTATCTTTGCTTAATGAATAGATGAAATATGATTTTACCCAGCTTCAATCAAATAAAGGAGTGGAAATTCAGGGGCCAATTCTTTTAAATCCTAAAGTTTTTAAAGATGAAAGAGGTTTTTTTTACGAAAGCTGGAACGAAAACGATTGGAAGAAGATTTTAAAAACTTATAACCAATCTTATAAAGCTTTTGTTCAAGATAACCATTCAAAATCAATAAAGGGTGTTTTAAGAGGATTACACCTTCAAAAAGAACCCTTCCCTCAAGGGAAACTAATAAGATGCACTAGTGGAGAAATTTTTGATGTTGCAGTCGATATACGCAATAATTCCCCAACATACGGAGATTGGATCGGTGTAAGATTAAGCTCTGAGAATAAAAATCAGTTGTGGATTCCAAAGGGTTTTGCTCATGGATTCCTCACCTTATCCGATGAAGCTGAAGTTAATTATAAAACAACTAACTTCTGGAATAAAGAATGTGAAGACTGTATTTTATGGGAAGACAAAACCATAGCTATTAATTGGCCTATAAAAGAATTTAATATTGAAAATTTACTTATTAGCAGTAAAGATAAAGAGGGTAAAGACTTAAAAGAAGTTCTCTAAATATTAAACTAAAATAAGACCATAAAAGATAACTTTGAATAATACAGAATTAAATCTAAACTTTTACTAATATTTAAGACTTTCTTTTAAAATGAAGATTTTACTTTTAGGAGCAAATGGACAACTAGGGAAAACTCTTATTCAGCAAAAACCCGAAGATGTAAATTTAATATCATTATCAAAAAATGAATTTAATTTCCTAAAATTAAACGATTGTTTAGAGATAGTTAATGAAATCAAACCAAATATAATAATTAATGCTGTAGCCTATACGAATGTTGACAAAGCAGAATCAGAATCTCAAATTGCTGAAGAAATCAATGCCCATGCGCCATTTAATATAGCCTTTAAATTTGAAAATTCCTTATCAAGATTTATACATATAAGTACTGATTTTGTTTTCGATGGGCATAAATCAAAACCTTACACAACTAGCGAAAAAGTTAATCCTCTTAGCGCATATGGAAAATCAAAAGCAATAGGAGAGAAATTATTACTTGGATTAAACAACACAACCATAATACGGACGAGCTGGTTATACAGCCCATTTGGCAAAAACTTTTGTTTAACTATGTTGAATTTGCTTGAGAAGTACTTCCAAGAAAAAAAATCTTTAAAAGTCGTTTATGATCAAATAAGTTGTCCCACCAGCACTTATAGCCTGTCCAATCTGTGCTGGGAAATATCAGATAGTAAAAAATTTAATGATAAAATACTACATTGGTCAGATGCAGGTGTAGCAAGTTGGTATGATTTCGCAATAACTATTGGGCAACTAGCTTTTCAAGAGAAAATAATCACAGGAATTCCAGATATAATCCCAATAAAATCTAAGGAATTTCCCACAATTGCAACAAGACCACATTTTTCATTGCTTGATTGTGACCAGACCTGTGAATCTCAGGAAATAAAAAGAAACCATTGGAAGTTTGAATTATCAAAAGTAATTAGGAAAATAAGTTCCAACAAGAAATAATGTCAAAAAATCAATCAAAGTAATTTTTTGATCTGTAGGATAGCTATTTAACTTAAAATATATTATTAATTCATAAATTATAAAGATGAGAATACTAGTAACTGGTGGTTCTGGTTTTATTGGGAGTAGTTTAATAAGAAGACTCCTTAAAGACGAAAACAATGAAGTGTTTAATATTGATAAAATTGGATATGCAAGTATTCCTAACGTATTGGAAACAGTTTCAAAGAAAGATGTATCTAAAGGTTTAGGTAAATATGAACTTTTAAAAATTGATTTAGCAAATAAAGCGGATACAGATAATGCTGTTATTCATGCATCTCCTGATATCGTAATTCATCTTGCTGCTGAAAGTCATGTTGATAGATCAATAGATGGGCCAGAGGTTTTTATTTATAGCAACATAATCGGTACTTTTAACCTCCTAGAATCTAGCAGGAATTACTGGAATAAATTAGATACAAGAAGTAAAGAGAATTTTAGGTTTCAACATATTAGTACTGATGAGGTTTTTGGTTCTTTGGGAGAAACGGGTAGTTTTGAGGAAAAGACTTCTTATGACCCAAGAAGTCCCTATTCAGCATCAAAGGCATCTAGTGATCATTTAGTTAGATCATGGCATCATACTTATGGATTACCTATCTTAATTTCTAATTGCTCAAATAATTTTGGTCCTTGGCAATTTCCTGAGAAACTTATTCCACTATCAATTTTAAAATCTTGTCTTAAAGAACCTATTCCTATCTATGGAGACGGTAAAAATGTAAGAGATTGGCTTTTCATAGAAGACCATATAGATGCACTTCTTTTAATAGCTAATAAGGGGAAGGTGGGTGAAAGTTACTGTATTGGTGGTCAGGGAGAAAAAAATAATAAAGAAGTTGTTATCAAAATTTGCGAAATTATGGATAGGTTTTATCCTGATAATGCTCCACATCAGAACCTAATTCAATATGTTAAGGACAGACCGGGTCATGACAAAAGATATTCAATCAATCCCCAAAAGATCAAGGAAGAATTAGGTTGGATTCCAAAATATACATTTAATGAAGGATTAGAAAAAACTGTTAAGTGGTATTTGAATAATCTAAATTGGTTCAAAAATAATATGGATTCAAAAAAATATAATCTTGAAAGGTTGGGAAAAATATAAAAATTTCACTAGATTCTTTAATCTTCAAATATAGTAAATTATTACCTTCTCCATCTTTCTATACATTAATAAAGAAACCAAAATGAAGAAAACGTTCCCACAAAAGACTAAAATTCCAAATTTAATATCAGAGTCACCATATATTATAGAATCTCTTAATAATCTTAAGACTTGAAAAACAGGATTAAAATCTGCCGTAAATGAAAATGCAGCTAAGTTTTTCTTCTCGTACAAAATTGGAGATAACAAAAATAATAAATTAGTAATTACAGGCAATAACTGAAAAAGATCACTAAACTTTGTGCCAAGCAACGAAACCAATAATTGAACCCAGAAAATAAATAGAAATAAATTTATAAAGTGAATAAGCGAAAAACCTAAGTTCCATATAAGATTTGGTGATATTAGAATAAAAGCTAAAAAAACTATTAAAAAGGCCTGAAAAAAAGATTGAATTTGAAATGCCCATTCTTGACAAACAAAAAATATTGGTTTTATTTTAGAATTTTTTAAACTACTTGAATTATTGACAAAAATAAGAGGTGCCTGATTAATAGCTTCACAAATAGGAGTCCAAATTACCAATCCAAATCCTAAATAAATAAAGTATTCCTTATAATCAGAAACATTTAAAACTGTTCCATAAACAAATCCCAAACACATTACCGTAAATAAAGTAGAGATACCTAGCCAAAAGCTTCCTAATGAAGTCCTCGCGTATCTTGCTTTAGTTTTAGAGGTGGCTGTAAACCAATATGTTCTCCTTGTTTTGATTATGTAATTTAATAATTTAATGACTGTATTCTTCATAAAAAGTCAAAGCCTCCTCAATTTTGCCATCAAAAATAAGCTTACCACTAGAGAAAACTATTCCTCTTATACAAAATTTCCTCAATAATTCACTAGAGTGGCTTGCAATAAATAAAGATCCAGATTTATTCAAAAAACTATTCAGCCTATCTTGAGCTTTTGCATAAAACTGCTTATCACCTGTGCCCAAGCCTTCATCTAATGCTAGACACTCATGATATTGCGATGTCAAAATCGCAAACATTAATCTTGATGACATCCCTTCACTATATGTTTTTAGTGGTAAAAAAATGAAATCACCTAACCCTGAGAACTCAGTTATATCCTCTAAAAAATCTTGAAACCCTTTCAATGAATTATGCATCATTAGATAATGTGCTTTGGCAGATTCAACACCAGTAAGTTCTTCTTCAACGATGAAAGATCTCTGAATCATAGGATATACATTCACAGAAGTTTTTAGACTGCCACTGGTAGGTTGGTAGATTCCTGATATTAATCTAATAAAAGAAGTTTTACCAGAACCGTTGTGGCCAATTAAAGCAATTTTTTCTCCAGGCTTTACTGAAAGGCTGATTGAATCTAAGGCTTTAACAAATGATCTTTTACTATTATTTCTGAAAGCACCTCCAGTAACTGATTTAATTAGCTTTTTTTTTAAATTAAAATCAGTAGAAGAAAATAATGGGATTTCTAAAGATACGTTATCTAATTCTATGATAGGCTTTTGAAAACTCATTATATAATTATTAAAACGCTCTTTGTTTTTAGAAATTATAAACGATTATATGCATAATATTTTTGTACTTATTAATAAAAGTTTTACTTAAATATCTTAAACAATTTAGATTTTGAAAATATATTTATATTCAAAGATTAACTAATAGAATAATATTACTTTTCGAGTTTCTCTTTAATAAATATAAACATTAAAAAAGAACCAACTTTCTCTGTTGCTTGAAGTTTCCAACCTTCATCACCGATTCTTTTTAAAATTACTTCTAATTGTTTTGATGGATGTAATCCAGGCTTGATAGTTTTAAATTGCTCAGGAAATTCTTTTTCAAGAAATTCTTTACTCAGAGAACCTCCTAATTTTTCACTTGCTTTTTGAACTTTATCAGGAGGATTTTTTTGATCCTCAAAATTTATATTTATAACAAAGTAATCCCATTTTTGAATATTAGACATTGTTTGTTTTGTGAGTTTTGAAAAGATTTTTATGAAATGGATTTATTATAAATCTGCTGTAAAGCTAGAGATATAATGCCGTTTCGCTGAATCAAAATCATTTAAGAATTGATCATTGAGATTATTGTTATCAATATAAGAAGCAACATCAAAGACTGTACTTCTATTCTCATAGATTCCTCTAGTTATATAGTGAGTTAATCCATTAATCTCAAGATTATTTGGATCAGAACCAAAGGCGTTCATTAGATCAGCATTACTTGCTATGTATCCAAGCTCGTCAAAATTATCGACAACACGTCCTTCTGGATAACCATGAACTTCGTAATGGGATTGTGCAGCCTCGATATTAGTCCCAAAGGCCTCAGCCAAGTCAAGGTGTGAAGCAAGATAGTTGAGTGCTTCAATATCAGATAAAGGTTCGTAAGTATCAACAGATTCAATTGTTGTTGTATCTATTTCTAAGTATGTTCTACCTTCTGAATAACCACTGGTTATATAATGTCTTATTGCAGATTCAGTATTCGAACCAAATGCACTTCTCAAATCATCGTAATTGGATAAGTACTGTGTAACATCAAATGAAATTGATCGGCCTTCTGATTTACCATAATTTTCGTAATGAGACTTAGCAGAATCTACATCAGTGCCAAATGTCTCCATTAAGTCATGATGGGTTGCGATGTAAGAAAGTGCTTGAGCATCAGTACTTAAAGTAGGTGGATTTACATTTATTGGTATTGTACGATCAGTTTCAGAGGCTCTAGGTATGGCAAAAATTCTTCCAGTAGTTGTTGCGTCTAATAGCTCATAAGTACTAAAACTTATTGTTCCATCATCTACTTCAATTTGGTTGTCTATTAATTCAATCTGACCGTTAGACTCATGTGAAAGTAAGGTCAAGAATTCTGCCTCATCGCCACCCATAATAATTGAATTAGGAACAATCGAAATTTTAGTTGAAGTATCTCCAGTTAATGAGTTTGATAGGGCAACTACATTATTTAAATCAGTAACATCAATTGTATTATCAGTCACCTCAATTGTTGTCAGACCAGCGACATTACTGAATTCATTATCAGTGATGGCAGCTCCCAGGATTTCAAGATCGCTGAGGCTACTT
>FUFK010070911.1_pt1 | contig 13553 bp, 14 predicted proteins | sample 1021851 | NCBI WGS metagenome assembly FUFK01 (sample SAMEA51879418, study PRJEB19060) | metagenome | reverse complement strand
CCGCGCCAGGCTCCTTGACCGGCCAAGCGGAGGCGACTTGGGAGTTCTGAAACCCGATGCATCGCACGCTTCATGCGCGAGCGTCCAATCGTGAAGTCGGTCTCTTTCAAACCGTCTTGACGCTCGCTCATTCTTCCTCGCCTCCTTCTTCTGCCTCGGCCTCCGCTGCTTCTGCAGAGGTGGCGTCTTCTTCGTCATCAAGGCCCCAAGCCGAGCGAATATCGGATGCCTCCGTCTTGCCGTCGTTGAGCAGCAACATGCGGTCGGCGTTGGATGCCAAATCAGGGTCGTGAGTCACCATGAGGATGGAAATCGGGTTCTCTTCATCGTGGCAGAGTTCCTTGAACAGCGTCATGACCTCCTTGCCGCTGGCGATGTCGAGGTTGCCCGTTGGTTCGTCGGCGAGGAGAACCGGGCGGTTGCCGGCGATGGCACGAGCGATGGCGACACGCTGTTGCTGGCCACCTGAGAGCTGGTCGGGAATGAAGTGCATACGGTCGCCAAGACCGACTTTGGTCAGCGCCGTCTGCGCAGCCACGACCGCTTCGGACGAGGGCATGCCGGAGAGTTCCAGCGCCATCGCGACGTTGTCAATCGCAGTCAGGTTATCGAGCAAGTGGAAGTCTTGGAAGATCCATCCCACAAGTTCCCGTCGAACATCGACGACGCTTGAAGGCCCCTTGAGCCCGTAGGTTCGCTTGCCAAGCGTGATGCTGCCGTCATCGCCAGCGAGCAAACCGCCGATGATGTTGAGCAGCGTGGATTTTCCTGAGCCGGAAGGACCCATCAGGGCGACCATCTCGCCCTGTTTGATATTCATGTCCACGCCTTTGAGGACCTGGAGTTTGTTTGAGCCAGAACCGAAGGCCTTTGTGAGTCCATTGACTGATAGCATCTCGGCACCTTTCGTATCATTTCACCGAGAAGTTGTATATCAACTGATGTTTGGACAACCCATCCAGTGGCCCTTTTTGAGCAAAGCATTGCTGCTGGATTTGACGGCCTAGCATTCACCTAACGGATATGAAATTGGTCGGCGAAACTATCAAGAAAAATACCCGTCATGGTCCAGCGTGGCCACCAGTCCAACCCTTGATGCCGAAGTCGAAAAGTTGGTTCGGCTTGGCTACGACCGCGACAAGGCTGTCGTCATGGCAGCCGCCGTTGTTGACAAAGAAGAGACGGCCCAAACCATCACCGTCGCTCCATCACAACGGATAGGGGGCGTGCTTATGGGTATCTTCCTGATGACCTTCGGTCTCCCTTTCATCCTTCTCCCAGCCACGATTTGGACAGAAGTTGGCAGCAACGGTGGATTTGATTTGTTGTTGATTTGCTTCCCGTTGCCGTTCATCATGGCGGGAGGATTTGTTATGTTCATGGGAGGCAACCTGCTCATCATGGCCCTCAAAGGCGAAACCCCAGCAGGTCAGAGTTGGAGTGATGATGACGGCTCGGCCTCCTTGCCAATCTCAGAACAACGACCCGTTGCGAACATCGGTGCGTACGATTCCTCAGCCTTCCCTTCAATGGAGGATATCGTGAGTCAACAACAGGAAGACCTGCTTCCTGATTTCCCAGATGATGCCCCCGCCCCAGAAGCGGTGGCCGAAGATGCAGGCTCGTTTTGGGGAAACATCGACGGCAAGGGTGGCGAGTAGCCCTCGCCAATATGCTCCCCTGTCACGATGAGATACCGACGGCGTTGGCCTGCTTTCGGAGTAAGCGCCCGAACAACGGTGGCACCAAGGCGATCCAGAACATACCGTAGTAGCCAAATGGCAACTGTGGCGATTCATCGTGGACATCGAGGCGCTGATAAGGCGTGCTCGACTTCAGGTGGTGCGAGGGGTGGAGTGGCAGTTCCATCAACGTCCAGCGCGAAAGGCGATGGCGGCTCTCCCATGCATGCCTTGCATTGGCCCGCTCATCATCGCCCCGGCGAAGCCCGTGATGCTGGAGGTAATTGACGAATTCAAGCAGGTAAATCGCCACGGCTGCTTGACCGAGGTANGCGGCGAGGTAGGGAAGGCCGGCGTAGGCAAGGCCACCGAGGAAGAGCGCTTCGACCGTCAAGGCTCGGCGGGTGTCAACCGGACGAGCACGGTAAGCCCCCTTGACCTGACGAGGAATCGTTTGCAAGACATGAACGTAGACACTGCGACCCCACGGAGAAGAGGTGGGGTCCACGTCTCGGGCCCAGTGCCGGTGGTGCGTGTGGTTGTGCTCGGTGGTGAAGTGAAGGTAGAGGACAGAAAACAGGGTCAGGCGAGCCGTCCACCAACTCTTGGAGCGAGGGCGACGATGGCCCAACTCATGGGCTGCTACAATACCCGAAGCACCGTTGCTCAGACCGGCTGAAGCCATTCCCAAGCCCGTGAACAAGGTCAACCCGTCAAGGGAGATGCGCCACAACAGAACACCGAGAAGAATCGGTACGGCGATGGCGTGCAGATGAACGATGATGTCGTGGGCTCGTCCTTCCTGAAGTGGGCGGGTGGTGCTGGATTGACCCAGGACCACCTCGAGCAGTGGATACAATCCCAAAAAGACGAGCAGCGGCGCCACCATCCAAGGCCCACCGAGGACCAAGCACAGCAAGGTAAAGGCCGGCGTGAACAAACCCCACAGGTGGGGAACCCACGTCCAGCGTTCGCTCATCAAAGCGGATTGCGCGCTTATGACTTGTAAAGGATGGCTTCACTTCATGCCGAGCAACCGACGAAGTCGGTCGAACAGGCTGCGACGGGCAAAGATCCCGTTGCGGGTGACCTGGGCCTTCATCGTTTCATCCACGTAGCGTTCCAAATATGCATCCATTCAAATCGTCCTCCTTGATTGAATTGCACCACGGCGGTCAACACCNGCNCGGTAGAAGGCCACGGCGGTCATCCACCGGTGCCAGAGGCCACGGCCAAACACCCCGCTTCGGTAGGTAAAGTTCGATACAGCTTGCTCGGTGTAGGTCTCCAATTCTTTGTCCATTTCCATCGCCTGAAAGGTTTGCTTCTTTCATGTTACATTTGGTGCCGGACCTATATGAATCACCGGTAAAAAAGCCAACACGAGGATGTAAAAATAAAATCAGATGTTATTTACTACACCGCAAGAAGGCGTCCCGCATCGACACCCTCAGGACCGATTCTCCCAAAATGAATGGTGAACAAAGCGTTAAGACCGCCAAGGTCGGGAGCGAGGTATGGGAAGGAAAGGTGTCCTCTTGATGAACGTCGGAACACCGGACGAACCTACGGTGGCCTCGGTAAGAACCTACCTTCGAGAATTCCTCCTCGACCCTGATGTTATTGACATTCCTGCACCGCTCCGACACCTTCTGGTGAGGGGCATCATATTGCGAACGCGCCCTCGGAAGATCGCCCCGCTGTACCAAAAAATATGGATGGATGACGGGTCGCCGCTTCGCGTGTACTCCAAGCGTGTGACGGACAACCTCCGTACCATCAATCAGGACATTGATTTTGAATTTGCAATGCGCTACGGTAATCCCAGTATCCGGAGCGGACTTGANAANCTCAAGGAACGCGGCGTGGACGAACTCCTGCTGCTCCCGATGTTCCCCCATTACGCTCAAGCCACCACCGAATCCTCACTCAAACACGCCCACAAGCAACTCAAGGCAATGGGCTGGTCGCCTGCGCTGCTGGAGATGGGGCATTTCGAAACCGCCGAGGAATTTGTTGCCCCGCTGGCCGATTCCATCCGACACCATCTCGATGAGGATACGCATCTCCTGTTTTCCTACCACGGTCTCCCTGTTTCGCACGTCAAGCGAATCGACACGTCAAAAAATCACTGCCAGGCGGTGGAGGATTGCTGCACCGTCACGTGCGATGCCAACAGCCTCTGCTACGGTCATCATTGCTACAAGACGACGATGGCCGTGGTCGAACGTCTCGGTTTGACACCCGACCGATGGTCGCTCAGCTACCAGAGCCGTTTGGGGCCGGTGAAATGGCTTGAACCCTCCACCACCCAGATGGTGGAAGCCCTGGTGAAAAAGGGTATCAAGAAACTCGCCATCGTCGCACCGGCGTTTTTGGCTGACGGACTTGAAACCCTGGAGGAATTGAACATCGGCATTCGGGAAGAATTCATGGAGCACGGCGGCGAGGAGTTGAAGGTCATCAACTGCTTGAACGACGATGAACAGTGGATTGAAGGTCTTGAGAAACTCATCACCAAGGAATTCAACGCCTTGGCTGCCTAGAACGCCTCAGCGATGCGCTCAGCCTCAGCCACAACGTGCGTCACCGATACGCCGCTGTAGAACCAACCCGCACGCGTGAATTCCGGCGACATGGGGACGAGCGAGGCCATGTAGCCAGGCGGGTAGGAAGGGATGCTTCGCTCGCCGATCTTCTCAAACAACACCGGTTCCGCCTCGCACAACAGGTGACGCAAAGCCGTCTTCACCTCGATGTCCGAACCGGTTTGCTCGGCGGGCGACATGATGCGAAACAACCGGTGACCCGGCGGTGCACGAGGGGAGCCGTGGACGTCGCTTTCATGCAACACACCGCTTACGGGCGAAGCAGGGTCGGGTACCAGGGTGCCGTAGCCGAGGGGGACCGAGGCCGTGGCGTCGGCGGTGTAACCCACGGCGTAGACGTTGAGATGGGTGAAGTCGGCGGGTTTCCGCGACAGGGGGGCGCACCAGATGAGCGCAGAAAGCGGAAGGCCTCGAGCCTCGGCGAGTTCCTGGGGTGTGCGTGCGGGGGCGTTCAAGGTCAAGGAAACGTTGTCCAGCGATTCAAGGCGCTGCACCAATCCATCAATGAGCGTCTGCATGCCTCCTTTGAAGGAAGCCGTTGTCCCGTTCCTCGGACGAAACAGCGGGTAGGTCCCGCTCATCAATTTCTTGACCTTTCTCCACTTGACCGGCGGGGTTTTCACCAAAACGCGTCATGGAAGGCATCAAGAAATCAGCGTCAACGTTGGCCGACCGGTCGTTGACGATACCGAGTGTCATGGCGTCGTTCAGGGGCGAAAGCGGCACGGCCTCGGCCACGGATCGCCCGCCTCGTCGACCCTTTCGTAGACCACGCAGGAGCTTCAACGGGCCGTTTCTCAGGACCGCCCAAAAGGAAAGTTTTCGTCGGCGTCCCTCAACGGAAATCCATCGCGTTGCTGCGGTGGGTTTTGATGGGGTAAAAGAGGCACTCAGGCCGAGGTCGTCCACCAATCGCCAAAACGCCGGGTGCGACCGGGTGGCGTTGACAGCCACGTCACAAATCCACTCCCCTTGCTTCCAGGTCTCGATGGTTCCACCGCATCGGTCGCTTTTCTCGACGATTTCAATGCGAAGATCGGGTCTTTTTGTGGCCAGTCGAAACGCCACCGACAGACCGGAAAGCCCGGCACCGACGATGCAGATCGACGGCGCTTGCTCCAACCCCTCGGCGATGCACAGAGGTCGGCGAACTTCATCCCCATAGCGAGTCCAATCTTCCAGCGAATGCACGTGCTCACCCCTCGAGCCAGTCGACGGGTTGACGGAGGACATCAAGCAATTTCGCCTCCTCCGTACCGGCTTCGACTTCGTGACAATACTCCCATCGGGAGGTGAGTGGAAGGGACATCAGAATGCTCTCGATTCGTCCGTTGGTGGTCAAACCAAATTTCGTGCCTCGGTCGTACACCAGGTTGAATTCGACATAGCGACCTCTTCGAAGTTGTTGCCACTCCTTTTGTTGGGTAGTGTAGGGCATGTCTTTGCGCCGTTCGAGAATGGGCATGTAGGCTTCCAAAAACTGCGACGCACAGTCTTCAACAAAAGCGAAGCACGCGTCCTTGGAGTCGGTACGAAGGTCATCAAAAAACAGCCCTCCTACCCCACGGCGCTCCCCTCGGTGCTTGATGTGAAAGTAGTCGTCGCACCAAGCCTTGTAGGCCTTGTAGTCAGCAACGTCGTGGCGATCGCAGGCGGTTTTGTGCACCTGATGGAAATGAACCGCATCCTCCTCAAAGAGATAGGAGGGCGTCAGGTCCGCACCGCCACCAAACCACCAGCTGCCTTCAGCGGTTCCTTCACCTCGTTCGAAATAACGGTAATTGGCGTGAACGGTTGGCGCCATCGGGTTGTGGGGATGAAGCACAAGGCTCAATCCGGTGGCGAAAAAATCGAGGTCTTCGCCGGCGAGTTCGTGGCCGCCACCCATTTTGGCAGCAGCTTCCGGGCTCAAGGTACCGTGAACCACGCTGACGTTGACCCCCGCCTTCTCAAACACTTCACCGTCGGAAAACACGCGACTGCGGCCACCACCGCCTTCTTCTCGCTCCCATTGGTCTTCACGGTACGTCACGCCATCGTGCAAGGCAATGGCCTCACAAATAGCGTCTTGCAAGCGGTGGACCATGTCGACCATGGTTTGCCTCATGCGGATTCACCTGTGATCAAGCGGAGCACGGCCTCAACACAGTCAATTTGTGCCCCCGGTGCAAAGCCGTGGCCGAGATTAAACACGTGGCCGGGGGCTTGACCGGCGTCGTTGAGCACGCGCTGTGCGGCCTCAATGGCTGCTTCGGGCGTGCCGTGCATGCGGGAGGGGTCGAGGTTGCCTTGGAAGGCAAACTCCGAACCGTGAGCGGCTCGATTGGCCCGCAAGTCATCCCGCCAATCGAGGGAAACGGCGTCAATGTCGAGCGTACGAATGACATCATGGAGGTGCCCGCTGCCTTTGGCATAGTGAATCAAGGGCACCCTTCGTTCTGCTTTTTCGCGGAACACGCGAATGGCTCGCTGCGTTGCAGGGAGGGCGATGGTCCGGTAGTTCTCCACGGAAAGCAGTCCCGCCCAGGTGTCAAACAACTGCACGGCGTCTGCACCTCCGTGGTTCACCTGGTCGGCGAGCAGGTCGCCCACAGCATCGGCCATGCTCATCAGGACCCGCTGGGTCGGCTCCGGGTTGGAAAACACGTTCGCTCGGGTGTTTTGGAATTCCTTGTCGCCGGTGCCACCTGCGAGCAGGTACATCGTCGTCGTCCAGGGACATCCTGCGAAGCCCAGGCGAGCGATGTCGGCATGGTCTTCGCCGATGGCTCGCAGAGCATCGGCGGCCCATGGTGCATGTTTTCGTGCCGAAAAGGTACTCCAGTCGTCCACATCATCGAATGAAAACGGGTCGATCCGTATGCCGCCTCCGTACTCAACCTCGTAGCCAAGCGCAGGGAGTGGCGTGAGAATATCGCTGAAGACGATGGCGGCGTCAAGCGTCCGGTACCTGTGAATCGGTTGCATGGTGATGGTCGTGCAGAGATCGAGATCCTGGCAGCGTTCCCAAAACGAATGTTCTGCTGCAAGTTTTCTGTATTCTGGAAGGTGGCGACCTGCTTGGCGCATGAACCAAACAGGGGTTCTGTCAACCGGTTTTCGGTTCAACGCCGCCACGATGCGCTCTTGGCCGTTCATGCAGCCAACTCCATGTGCGAAAGTGCGTCGTCCATGGCCTCGACCAGCCCGATGACGTGGGATTCATCGTGCGAGGTGGACAAGAAACCGATTTCATAAGCCGACGGAGCCATCATGTAGCCGCGGTCGAGCAGGGCACGATGCACGTCGGCGTAGAGCGCCCCTGCATCCTTGGCGATTTGATCGGCCCGAATCGCAGGCTCGCCATCGCCGGGAGAGAGCCAGAACAGACTTTCACGGCGTACCAAGCGCATGGGGTACCCGTGTTTTTCGAGAACGCGGTCCATTCGCTCTTCCAGCAGGGCGCCCAGAGCCTCCATACGGTCGTACGCCTCCTCGTCGAGCAGATCGAGGGTCTTGGCACCGGCGGCCATGGCCAGCGGATTGCCCGAGAGCGTGCCGGCTTGGTAAACGGGGCCGAGGGGCGACAATTTTTCCATGATTTCGGACCGCGCTCCGTAGGCGCCGACGGGCAAGCCACCGCCGATCACCTTCCCCAGCGCCGTGATGTCCGGAGTGATGCCACAGAGGTCGCCGTAGCTGCCTTCTTTGAACCGGAATCCGCTGATGACCTCGTCGAAGACCAGCAAAGAACCGTGGGCATCGCACAGCCGTCGAAGACCCGCCAAAAACGATGGGCGCTGAATCAGCAAGCCGTTGTTGGCGGGCAACGGTTCAATGACGACCGCAGCGATGTCATCGCCGTGCTCGTTGAAGAGGTATTCAACCGCTTCAAGGTCGTCAAGCGGGCAGATCAGCGTCGTCGCCACCGTGTCGTTGGGGATGCCGGGGCTGCTGGCGATACCAAACGTCGCCAATCCGCTGCCTGAGGACACCATCAGGGCGTCAACGTGTCCGTGATAGCAGCCCTCAAACTTCACCAAAATATCGCGGCCGGTGTACCCTCTTGCCAGACGAATGGCGCTCATGACGGCTTCCGTTCCCGAGGAGACAAAACGAACTTTGTCCATGTGCTTGAACCGTTTTTTAACGCGCTTGGCGAGTTCAATTTCACCCAGGTGAGGAGCACCGAATGAGGTCCCATTGAGCATTTTCTCGTGGACAGCACCGATGATTTCCGAGTGGGAATGGCCGTGAATGAGCGGCCCCCACGATTGGACGAAATCGACGAGTACGTTCCCGTCGACGTCGGTGACGTGAGCACCGGACGCCTTTTCGAAATAGATGGGGTTGCCGTGAACGGACTTAAACGCGCGGACCGGGGAGTTCACGCCGCCCACCAAATGGGACAACGCCTCGTGGTGGAGGGCGTCGGATTTGGCACGGTTCATTCGATTCACCTCATGCAACCCACTGCTTCTGCGCCGCTTCGCGGGCATGGTAGGTGACGATAACGCTGGCTCCCGCTCTTTTGAAGGCTGTCAAGACCTCAACGACCATGCGTTGGCGTGAGGATTCATCGGCCGTGGCGTTCATGACCATGGCGTATTCTCCGCTGACGTTGTAGACGGCGACGGGTCGCACCACGTTATCGGCGACCTTGCGAAGCACGTCGAGGTATGGCAGGCCGGGTTTAACCATGATGATGTCTGCACCTTCAGCTTCGTCCATGTTGGCTTCGAGGAGTGCTTCCTCGTAGCCGGAGCGGATGTCCATTTGATGGGTGGCACGGTCCCCAAATTCAGGACTTGATTGCGCAGCATGACGGAACGGACCGTAGAAGGACGAAGCGTACTTGACCGAGTAAGAGAGGATGCCCGTATTGGTGTATGCTGCCTGTTCGAGCACCGCGCGAATCGATGAAACGCGACCGTCCATCATGTCCGAGGCACACACGTAATCCACGCCCGCTTCGGCGTGAGAGAGCGCAATTTCGGTCAGGGCTTCAACCGAAGCATCGTTGACGATCTCGCCTTCATGCACCAAACCACAATGACCGTGGTCGGTGGCGGTGCAGAGGCAAACATCGGTCATGACCACGAGGTCGTCGCCAAATGCGGCTTTGATTTCCATCACCGCTCGGTGGAGGTGAGAGGAACGATTGGATGCATGGGAGGCCTCGCTGTCCTTGTGTTCCTTGGCCACCACACCAAAGAGCATCACCGCCTTGATACCACAGGCTGCGTCCGCCTTGATGGTCTCAAGAAGGACATCAACCGATTGTTGATGGATACCGGGCATGCCGTGAATGGGCTCATCCACGCCGGTTCCCTCAACCACAAAGTGGGGCTGAACCAGGGAGTTGAGCAGCGAATCACCAAACAGCAGGTCCCGTCGAGAGGGCGTCCATCGATTGATGCGAGGTCGAACGTTCATGTCATTCCCCTCTGTTTTCTTTCCACCAGTTGATGAGTGCTTCCGACGTGGGTCCGCTCAACACCGAAACACGACAATCGCTGAAGTGGTCAAGGGAGCGTATGGTATCACGGGCATTCTCCCCCATACAAAGAATTTCGTGAGGTGCCTCAAGACCGTTTTCGGCCCAAGAACGGGCTGAGGAGGAGGAGGACAACACCAACACGTCCTCGGGCTGGACAGGGATTGAAGCCAATGTTTTCGGGCGATTCTCATACCCGATCCACGTATCGACGCTGAAGCCCGCGTCTCGCAAACGCTCCTCGAGTTGGGATGAGGCTTGGTCTGACCGAGGAATCAAGAAACCGGTGCTGGTTTCAAACCGCTCGCAGATGTAGGCCGCGAGTTCGCTGGCGTTTCTCGCTCGTGCGCAGGCGGCGACCGTGATGCCGAGCCTGAAACACGCTCTGGCTGTTCCCTCGCCGATGGCCAACCAGGGAATGCGTCCGATGTCGGCGTTGGATTGAGCAGCCTCAACGGCGCACTTGGCGGCGAAGGGTGATGTGAGGACCAGGTAGGGCCACGTGCTTTTGCCGTCGTAATGTTGCAGGAAATCCACCGGCCAGCGCTCCAGTTGAGGAACCAAATCAACCACGGGAACGTTTTCCATGTTCACGCCGTTTTTTGACAGAACAAGAGAAATTCTGTCCGAGTTCAACGTGGAAATGTAGCGAGGACGTCCTTGCTCAAAGGCAACACTTTGCAAGGGCTGCACCGGGAGAGCAATGTCAAGGTCGGCCATGTCACCGGCATATCGGAACATGCCGTAGGGCGAGCCCTGACAGAAAATGGCCCGCCAATTTTCGGGGGAGACCTGAACACGAACATCTTCCCCTTCCACACCGATGCCAGCCGGGAACAAGCAGCCGCCACCGACCTCGCCGAGGAGACGTCGTTCCGCCACCACGTCCCGTTCGGTGGGTTCGTGATTCAGCATCGCACGCAGTTCCTGCATCTCTTCAAACCGCTCACTCGTGCAGTGGACCGCAATGGCGCCTTGACCGGGAGCCGTGGGCCAATCGGTGGGGTCAATACGAAAGGCCGAGAGGTCGCCCTTGACATCGTCAAGCACCCCGATGCTGTTCAGCCTGGATAGACCTGTCTCAGCCAAAACAATGGCGTCAACCCGACGTTGCAGGAGGCGAGCAATTCGGGTCTCAACATGACCTCGNACGGCCAATGGAATGATATCGGGTCGTTGGCTGAGGAGGAAGGATTGGCGACGTCCAGAAACGGTCCCGAAGGTGGCGCCGTGCTCGAACGCCGAGAGAACGGTGGACAGCGGGGTGGACGTCGTACTGGTGAGGACCTCGTCCAACGTTGGAACACCGGGGCGCTTTCGCATTAACACAAGGTCGTTTGTGGTGCCGCGTTTGAGATAAGCCAGGTTTTTGATGCGCTTGTCGACATCAACGGGCACGTCTTTGCTGGAGTGAACGGCCACGTCAACTTCGCCCTTCAGCAACCGGTCATCGATGGAATGAATGAATTGCCCCACAGAAGCCGAAAGTTGGCCACCGAGGCTTCGGTCGCCCGTGGAGGTCAGCGGCACAAGCTCGGCTTCAATCCCTTGCTCGGCGAGGATGTTGCGTACGGTTGTGGCCTGCCACATGGCAAGGTTTGAGGCGCGTGTCCCGATTCTGATGATCATGAAGCCCCTCCGGCAACCGAGTTCGGCTTACTCATGGCCAACACGGACTGCTTGACTTCATGGTCCACGTGGGCGATCATGGCGGAACTCAGTGTTCGCTTCGTGTTCACCACGAAGGTCGACAGCGCCGAGAGCTGGAAAGGAGCGGGCTGATGGCAAATCCACGTTGCAATTTCACGTGAGAATGCACCGAGTTGAGGGACATCCTCATCGGTAGCATGCGGTGAGGTTTCCCAGGTTTTTGCAAGCCCTTCCATCGTTTGATAGACGTGTGCTCTGAATTTTCCTTGCGCCTTGTTTTCAAGGGCATCACTGTACCGTTCTTGGATGGTGTTGATCATCGACTCGCTTTTGTCGATGGTGGATTCGTAATTCCATTCCTTGCCCAGATTGCGTGAAAGTTTGATCCAATGGTCCATGCCCATGAGCGTTTGTTGTTCGGAAACACCGGAGGCTTCGAAGGACGGCGGCCAGGAGAAATCCATGACCGTGGCAGGCGTCTGAACCGGAAGCGGGCGCTGGCCGTGGTAGGTGGGGGAAGCGTTGCGGATGGTCGAAATCACGAGGTCGGGTTGGTGCTCGCCGTGGTTCCACTCCTCGTAGGAAACCATCGTGCACTTTTGCGCCAGTTCGGGGGCTCGCTGGGACGAAACCGCAGGATTTCGAGAGACCACGAGAACGTTCGATTGCTGCGCTTCAACGAGGGCTTCAACGGCTTTGATACCCATGTCGCCGAAGCCCAGAACAGCAGCCTTCACCGGGCCTTTCTCCTCCAGCAAAGCATCCAAGGCCGTGGTGGCCAAGGTCAGCATGGAAACGGTGGTGCTGGTAAAACCGAGTTGCTTCCGAATCGAGCGATTGGCGGCGATGATGTGCTCAAAGAAACCCGAGTTGTAATGGCTGATCAGGCCGTGTTCTTTGTGGAAATTAATCGACTTTCTGAATTGGGACATGACCTGAAGTTCACCCATCATGAACGAGTCGAGACCGCTGCAAATTTTCACCAGTTGTCGCCATGCCTCCGTGTCCTCAAAGAGTTCAAACGCAATGTGTCCGATTCCGTTGGTAGCCGAAATGTGAGAAGACAAGGTTTGGGCGTCGATGCCGAAACCGACGTAGAGCACACGGTTGCAGGTTGAAAATTCAAAAATCTCCGCAGAGGCGCGCTCGCTCAGGGTTTGAACATAGGCGGCGCGTTCCTCGTCCGAAAGGCCTTCAGTGGTGATGTTTTTGGCGATATCAATGTTGTCGGATGTGAACTTGAGGGCTGCCAGGGACACCATCTCGGAGGTGGCGTCACCCTCTCGCTCAGCACGTTGGGCAAAAGCCTCAACCAGCCAAGCCAAATCAATCAGCGCTTCGCTCACTGGACGCCCCCCGGAACAAACCAGATTGGTGGTGCTTAGGAACCTTTGTAACCGTCGGGTTCGTAGGGGTGTTACGTTACCTCACGCCATATGTACCAAAAGCAGGTAAATTTCGACAAATTGGCCGATTTTTGACGCAGGAAAAAGCCGTTGAACAAGCGAGTCTTTCATAGCGTCGAGAAGTCGCCCCCCCGCTTATCCGAGCCACCCCCAACCGGCCCCGCCAACCGAGGACCGTGGCTCCAGGAGTGAGCCGCATGGCAGGAATGGACCCGCAGCTGAAAGCCAAACTGCAGAAGCAACGCTACCACATCGTGGGCGAGCACGGTGGCGTGAAAACGTGCCACTGGACCAAGGAATCGCTGCTTCGCGACCGCCAGTGCTACAAAGGCAAGTTCTACGGCGTTGCCAGCCACAACTGCATGCAAATGTCGCCGGTGGTCGACCAATGCAACCTGGCGTGCACCTACTGCTGGCGAGAACCGCACATGGACACACTTGAGCTTACAGATCAAGACCCTCTGGAACTTCTCTATGAGAGCGTACGTGCGCAGCGCCGATTGCTCTCTGGATTCGGTGGAAACGATAAGGTTCCAAGAGAAAAATTCCTCGAAGCTCAAGACCCAAAGCATGTTGCCATCTCTCTGAATGGTGAACCAACACTCTACACGCGCCTTAGTGAATACATGGACCTGTGTCACAAGCATGGTATGACAACGATGCTCGTCACCAATGGAACATTGCCTAAAGTCCTCGAGAATCTCGATACGCTTCCTACGCAACTCTACGT
>FUFK010536124.1_pt1 | contig 13554 bp, 8 predicted proteins | sample 1021851 | NCBI WGS metagenome assembly FUFK01 (sample SAMEA51879418, study PRJEB19060) | metagenome | reverse complement strand
TGGGGGTCCATTTGCTGGCGGAGCAGCAGCAACTTCAGTTATTCCTGCATCTACGACAGTGGGATACAACTTTTCATCTTCAGTCAACGCTTCCGAATTTACAAGTTCTGCTCAAGGTATGTGGCATCAATACGGCTCTACACCCGACGAAGGCGAGGGTGTATATATGTATATAAAAGATATCCCAACCGGAGCCGACGAAGAGTATGACCTTGTTGCAAGGAGTTTTCTAACTTGTTCCGGAATGTTGTTTTCATCCTGTACTTATAAAGGAGATTATCATTATGTCCGCAAGGTTCCAAAATTTGTAATTGATTCCAATAGATCTGTAGATTCTTTAGCTGACCTGTGTGGTTTTGATAGCGAGGAAATTATCCGAAAAGGCTTTGATCCCACAAAAGCTAAAAGATTAGGCGAGTTAGCAGAGGATGGAGAAAATTCAATATCTGAGGGCGTTGTAGCGTTGCCATTTTATCTAGATGAGAACGGTGAGCCCAAGCTGATAACATTACAGTGCAACCCATCAGAATTGGGACCAAAAATAAAAGAGTTCCGAAAGAACTTTACAAAATATTCATTCCCACCAGCCCTAGCTCAAAAATTAATTGGTTTGGTTCCAAAGGGTTATCCTTCTATTCCAAGAACCATTAATCCCTTTGGCGGAGATGAATACGATGAAATAATGGCAGGTGAGGATATAACTCAGATACCCGTTATATATTTGATGGAGCATCGTGCTACTTTAACAAAGCAGGATCTTGCTGATATCTGGCAAGGAATTATGCCAGACCTGTCACGAAAAATGAATTTTAGTTTTTCTGCCATAGATCATTATATGCCGGGGACAAATGTAGAAGAAACACCACAACAGTTCCCAGAGGTGCTCAAGGAGCAGATCAACGTGGGAGCAGTGAGAGACGGTATCCCACGATATGACCTTTTAGACATAGCAGAAAAAGCCTGTAAACAAGGGTTCTTCCCAGAAATTAAATGGCTTGTGTTTAAGGTTAAACAAAAAGGTATATCAACTTATGGTGAAATGATTATACAAGAGGTAGATGGACCAAATGCTCTCGGTTACGATAACTCCAAAGAGTTCTTAACTCTTCAGGGACTCCCCAGTGATCAAGTGGAAAGGATCTTGGGCGATAGGGATGACTTTGCTAAAAATGCATACATCTCAAAACACTCTTTGGATAACCCAACATTTAATTGGCCTTATGATTACTGTTCATTAATTGAGGCAATTAAAATTGACTCTAAGGTTGGTTTCCGTCCTGACCTTGATAAAGAATATGAAGAGGTTGAGGCAAAACTAACACAAGCTGTTATTGACGAAAAAGCGGGCAACAAATAATAATGTTTGAGGATATTTAAGATATGGTCCGTTTTTTCGATCAAAAAGAAGAAGTAATAAATATCGAACTTACGCCGTATGGCAGACAACAGTTCGCCAGTGGAACTTTGTCACCAGCTTACTATGCCTTTTATGACAAATCAATTATTTATGATGGCACATATGCTAACATAGTAGAAACACAAAATCAAGTAACAAATAGAATTGCCAATGAAACCCCCAGAATAAAGCCCATAACAAGATTTACATCCACCCCTGGGTCAGTTTTCTCATTAGCTTCGGCAAGGAATAGAGACGATTTTTCTCAAGACAACGCTTGGAACGCTCCCTTTTATCGAACATTGGGCAACAGTGACCCAAACTCTATTTACAATCCATCTTGGAAAATAAACGTTCTAGATATAAGTGATGTTGGTTTTCATCCTAGTGCAAGTTATAACGCAGACAATACCATACCTCAAATGAGCGCAACGCTCAACATTAATTATGAAAGCCTGAGCATTCCTGATTCAGAGGAAACTATTTTAACACTTATTGGCAGCGATAAATTTGTTATAGATATACAAGAACTTAACACTGTTTTTAAGGGAAATGGGAATTTTGATATAGAGGTCTATGTTTCAGGTACAGATGGACTCCATAAATCATTAGGATTTATAAATGATAAATCAGATAAGGCAGCTTCCTTATCAAATCAATTAGATCCATATACACTAGCTAGTACAATCCAAGGCACCGAAGACGATATAAACAATTCTTTTCCAGTGTTAAACGAAGATTTTGTTGAGTTCTTTCTAGATATTTCCGTAGATGATGAAATTGTGGGCATATCTTTGCCAACTAATTCAACATTGTACCGCAAACAAATAGATAGAAACCCAGTTGATCCTTGTGATATCTCCCCTGAAGGATTGAACTTTGATATAAATGGGCAGAATGATGGATAATAACTATGACTAAACTAATATCAGACATCCGCATTGATTCTATTGTCCTTGAGAAAATGAAGGATACAAACACCGATAAGATTACTAATAGTTTGGTAGTATCTTCTAACGTTCATTTGTCACGTCAAAATGTTAATTTAGAGAAAGTAAATTTGAGAATGGTGTTTGCCTTGTCAAAACAAGCAGCACAGGTTATGGATTATATCTCTCAGCGCTACAATGAATATGATAATACTGACCTTGGGAACGTAACAAGCACGGAATACAATATTTTCTTAAGACAACAGACAAATAAAATAGGACAATATTTAAATTCTTCTAGTCCATTTTCTCCTGTGTCCACTGATTTAGAGGCTCTTAGTCTTGTGGTTCCTCGTCGAATGTCTCATTTAGGTGAAGGCTCATCGGTAGCTAAAGATATTATTATCTATGATGTTGCTATTAATGAAATTATAGCGAACAGAAAAAGCCAGACAGCACTTTTGGACTTGATAAGAATAAACCTTCCAGAAACAAAGGAAGACATAGAGCAGTTGTCTCTTTATGCTTTTGCTTACGATACTGATGTACCAAATATATTAAAAGACGATCCTGAAGATAATTTTACTATCAATACGGGAACCACAATTATTTCATCGGTTACTCCTTTAGGGAGAAAAACTACTTTTATTTCGGTTTCAGAAGAAAGCCCTTTTGTTGGGATGGGGCAACAAAAAGTTGAGGAAAATGTAGATAGAGACAAATTAAGAATAATTGAAGAATTACCAAGTGATATTGCAGTTAAGAGATATACAAATATTGCGGATAAAGTAGAAGAACTTTTTACAACTTTCCAGAAAAGTAAAAATTATGAAATAAATAAAATCCTAAAAAAGGAAAATTATTTTTCTGATCTATGGCTCACCCGAGATACTAAAGAAAACAATAGGTTTATCTTTGCCTTCGATGTCCAAGCGTATTTAGCAAAGAATGGTTTGTTTCCATTTGTATATAAAAATAATGAACTTGCAGAGATTTTAATTTCGGGAGGCAGCGATCTATCCCCACGGAAACTATCATCGATAATTTCAGTAGAAGTGTATAGACAATATGTTAAGACCTCTGGATACTTAGCAAGTAATGATCTTGGGACCATAGGGAAAAGTTCTGTTAAAGGACCGAATAAGGAGTTTCCAAAGGTTTTAGTTGAAAAAATAGAAAAAGCTAACGTAAATTTACTGGGTCTCCCTGAGACATCTCGAATCTGCTTTTATGAAGGATATGACAATTTTGGCACTTCTCAAGACGTTAATTATCAAAACAATGGAACTTATCAATATATTGCCGAATGCACTATAATAGATAACTCTCCTGATATGATGCGAAGGTTGGCAAATTCAATGTATGGTTTGAAAAGATCGACTAAGTTAATATATGATTATTTAACAGGTGATGACTCAATCACAGACCCCAACACGGGGAAACTATTAGCAGATATAAAATCTATTACAGCACCTATTGATGGAGAAAATATCAACGTATCTGAAAAGATATTTGAAACGGTAAAGACTTATGACATCTTTATAGGAGCGTTAAGTCCATCCGGTCAAGCAATAGAATTGGAACAATATTATCAAAATCAGTTTGAGATAAACGGCGGGCGTGTTGATTTACAGATTATTAAAGATCTAGAGAACATAATTGATCTTGGCATACATTTTGTATACTCTAAGCTAGAGAAATTTTATCCACAAGATCCTTTTGGACGGGCAGATAATCCAGTGGTAACTGGTTTTGCTAATAATAGAAGTCGATCTACGAGGGTAAATTTTTCAACCGTGGAACACACCTTTTCACCAACATATGAAAGAGGAAAAAATATTGGATTCGGATTAGATTATGTTTTCTCTTCTGACAACCCAAATAAGATTTTAAACAGTATTTCACTTGACGGATACAACACACGTCGATTCGACGAGTTTAAAAAGTATTTTAGTTCAGGGGCAGGAAATTCTATTGCTAGACCTGTAGGCAGTTTTGAGGATTCGTCTTATGCGTACTTAACAGCCAAGACGATCAGAACACCGGGTCGATCAACTATAGATCAAACAACGTATGCAGGTGGGAATTCCACAGCAGTCGAATATGACTTTGATCGCTATGGTCAGCTTTTTGCTGACATAATAGATATAGAACATAAATCTGAGGGTATTGGGATGCAATACCCAACGTTAACAGCAAAATCAAACGATCAAAATACCAATAACAAAATCTATTCTTCGGCTCGAACGCTTTTACAGCAAAGGTTTGGAGTACATATTAAAGAAGTTATAATTCCACAGTTCACTGCCCCAAGAATTATTAATGATGATATTAAGACAACAATTTATAATTTACGAGACAAAGAGAATTGTGGTCAAAATAGTGGACCTCCTTTGATTCAAAGTGTTATTGGCGGTGAAAATACACAAAATAGCACTACAAAAACTTATCTTGATCAAGTAGATTTGAAAATAAAAAATCAAAATTCTGAACGAGACAAAGGAGACATTGATGTTAAACTTCGTGCAGAGGACAGGAAGGACCGCTCGATTAAATTACCTTTCGTTTTATTAGGTGAATTAACTTTGGATAGTAGAATTAAGAATTTTAGCACGAAAGACAATACTTTATTTAATTCTTTGACCGCTCTACGGCAAACACTTAATATAACACAAAACAATGTCGCACAAGTCATAGAAAGTGGTCTTGTCAGTGAAATGCCAAATCAATTAAAAAGTATGCTAGTTTTTTCTACAACTAATAGTGAAACCGCTCTGGGCGGTGGAGATGGAAGTCAACCGTTTGACGCCTGCCGTCCCAAAATTAAAGATTCAGACAGTGGCGATGCAGTCGGAGACCTTGTGAGTTTCTTCAATAATAGTGAGAATATTCCTCCTTACCCTCAAACTACTGATCCGATGAAAAACTATTCTAAGTTTTTGGCATTTTGGATGAATTACCGACAAGTAGCAGTTGTCGAATATCTTGATGGTTTTAGTTCTCTAAAGCAAACAGATAATAATACAGAGTTGTTAAACAACAAACTTAAACTACCAGTGTGGAATACATTGAGTTCTGCTACTGCACAAGATCTTTTGGATCAAGGTGGTTCTATTTTGTGCAGGGTTCGTTTTTTGTCGAGTCAGGATTATATACAGTTATTAGCGGGACAGGAATTATCGACTGATCAAATTACAGACATCGTAGAATATTTTCAACCAAAAAGAGCTTTGAATTTACCAACTTATAATGAATACTTCTATATACAAAGTGGAACTTCCGAAGTTGTTCAAGAACAAGACGAAGAGGGTGATGCAGTAAATGAACAAACTTCGGCTGCACCACAGTCATCGTTTGTCACTGAACAAACTTCGGCTGCACCACAGTCATCGTTTGTTGCGGGGTATTAATAAATGTCGGGCAAAAGAAGAAAAATAATTTTAAGTAAAAACAATCTAGATCCAATATCACGCTGGTATTTTTCTAAAGACAAGTTTGGCGATGTTTATGGGAATAAGATAATAAATCCAATTGTAACAGATCGCCGTCTTTATGTATCGCCAACTCGTGACGCTGGGCTGAACGGAGGAGAAGCACATGTTCAGTGGAACCTGTCAGGCATTAACGACAATGGCGAACAAATTGCACCAAACATAACAAACTTAACAGACTTTGTAAATGCTGCCTTAGCAGATGATCTAGAGAGGTTTTTACAGTTTGAACAAGATAACAATCAATTTATCTTTGTAGAAAAAGCGATCGGCGATCGGGGAGAAAGATATACCAGTTTTCCAGCAGATATGCTTGAAGCCCTTCTGACAACTGCTTACTATGGACTCAGAGAGGCATACAGCGAAGGGACAGATATATCTACAGAATTGTCTCAATATTCAATTAGAAATGTAAATGGTAATGTAATTGTCAATAGAACTTTTGGATCCTTTGTTGACACACTAAGAGGTGCTCAGTTTTCATTTGGCGGCGACCGCTTTGGCGATTGGTTTGCCGGAAAATATGCGCTACTAAGAGGAGTAGTCCAGTCCGGACAAGTTCCAGAGGTAGCTATGCCTCTTTTGTTGGCTTTTATTGACGCTCTCATATTAACTGAGGGCGAAACAACACAGATAAAGAAACTGGCCCAATACTTTATGTTTGCAGAAATAGCAAAGATAGTGCCGGAATCTATACTTAGAGATGCTATACTTGCTAATAACAACTATGACCAACGACATCATTATGTGGAGATTGACACTCCTTATGTATCTACAAAACAATCTTACGACTATCTAGAAGAAATTTCTACTGGCGAGCCTTATCGTGCGGAATTGACAAGTGATTACTCGTATTTATCTCAAGAATATGAAGAAGAAGTAGTAAATGAAAATTTTGTAGAAAATTTACTACCCAATACTTACACAAGGCATTATTTTAAGTCGTTGGCACAGAAAAGGGCAACCTCTGGACCACTTTCTGCTGAGGAAGAGCGAAAATATCAAGAGTTTAGAATTATTTTAGGATTATCAAATAATGTAAAAGAAGAAGCATTATTGGGTATTTATGACAGTTTTTATTACAATTCTTATGGCGCTGCGGTTAAAGATGTAGACTTGGATAATCAGATCATAAAAAACATAGTGACCAGAAACAGTTCAGTGATTATTGATGCTACACAGATTAACGAAGTTGGTCTTGATGTAGGGACTCCGCCAATGAACATAGGTGTTGAATTTACTAGAGATGAAATTGGTAATTCAATAGACCTGGTGACGGGGGAAAATTCTGAAAGACTAACTGATGCAGGTAGTATTATTTTTGAAAACATTAAACAACAAGGTGATGATGCTCCTAGAAGATTAAACCTTTATGCTACACAGTATCTTACAAATCGAAATAATAGCATAGAGGAAAAAGAAAGTCCATATGCCACCGTACAATTAAAGGAGTTCTCTCTTGCAGCAGCTTTTAGACAATTTTTAAGATTCCCAGAATTTAGTTCTCTTATTTTGAATACAACTACAGAAAACATCCCCCGGTCACTCCTTGCTTATGCACTAGGATTAGGTGGTATCGGAAATACAAATTCACGACGTAGTTATGGATCTATTGTTTCTTCACAGGACTCAAAAAGCGAATCTTTAGGATATAGAATAAGAAAGACTCTACCAAATAACACAATTCAGGATTTTTATATTGGTAACGGTCGAGGACAGAAAGTCCTAACTTACAGAGATTCGCAAGTAAAGTATGGTGTAGAGTATAAGTACAATTTGTCCGAATACAGGATAATCTATGGCACAAAATATAAATTTAGAGTTGTAAGCCCTGACCTTCCTTTATGGGTGATGGAAAATTACCTTGGTCTTTCCAGTAATGCTCAAGAAAAAATACAAGAAATTGGAGCTAGTCAAGAACAAATACCAGGTCGGGAGCAACAAGAAGTTATTCCTATTCCAAACATAACTTTTAACGCTTATGTGCAGGAAATTCGAGATGCTGTCATTACTGAGATCCCAATTTATGATGAGTCTTTTAATGCGCAGAATATATTTAATCTTCTCCCTGAAGATGAGGCGTCTTACTTGATTGGTGGCGATATAGGTGGTCGAGGGTCAATATCCTATCCATCCGCAAAGGTTATGGACCGACCACCCACAGCACCAGTTCTAGATGTTTTTCCTATGGTCGGCATCAAAGATCAAATAAAATTGAGTATCAATTTAGAAACAGGAAATAATACAGGCGCTAATGCTAGAGAGATTGTCAGCATTGGAGACATGTCAGATAAGATCACAGAGTTAAAACAATATCAAGACAAGTATACCAATAGGGCACTACCGCCAAATAAACTTGAGTACAAGAACGAAGGAATATCAGAACTGAGAAATATTATAGTTTACAGAACTACCTCAATTGATTTGGCTGTGCAGAACTATAACGACATATATAAGTCTTTTAATCCTGAGACAAATTCTGATGTTCTAGTCAGAAAGTTTACAGATAAAATCATAGACTCTGAGCAATTTCCAGATGTCCAGCAGGTTCCATCATATGATTTGAGAGACACGATTGAACCAAACGTCAATTATTATTATACTTGTGTGGTCGAAGATTTTCACGGTAACCCATCAAACCCAAGCATTATATATCGAGTCAGGCTATTGTTTGATAAAGGTTTACTAATACCAGAAATAGACACTGTTCTGCCCAATGGTACTGGCGACCAAAAGCCACAAAAAAACCTAACCCAGTTTGTGCAAATTGATGCATCCAATATTCAGACTCTTCCTTACGTGGATACAGAAAATGGTGGTTTTAGTGCTGAGAGAAGCTTAGGTGCTTCACTAGGTAAATCAATTGAGGAACAGGGATACATAATTCGATTAACGTCTAAAGACACAGGAAGAAAGTTTGACGTTAAGTTAAATTTTGTTGTTCGTGTTGATGGCTCCCCGATAAACGTAGGAACATAAAAAAACAAAATTGAATAATACGAACTATTTATTAGGAACTTATATTACAGAATAGTTCGTTAAGAGGAAACGTTATGGCTTTTTTAGATAATAGTGGTGATATCATACTTGATGCTGTCTTGACTGACGAAGGACGTCGCAGACTAGCTCTAGGAGATGGTAGTTTTAGGATTACAAAATTCGCCCTTGGTGATGATGAGATAGATTACCAACTTTACGATAAGACTCCTACTAGTGGTTCTGGATATGAAGATACTCGTATTCTACAGTTGCCAGTCTTTGAAGCGTTCACAAATAACACAACCTCACTTAGAAGCAAACTATTAACATACGCCGATAGCAGCTTGTTGTATCTCCCAGTTGTTAAATTAAATTCGACCTTGGGTCCAACTGCAACAGGTGGCACTGCACCTTTGGGCGGTTACTATGTCTCAGTGGATCAAAATACAACCACAAATATTTTGAGTGCCAGTGCTAATGCTGCTGCTTCAGGTGGTTATCGCTTTGCTCAAGCTGGCGCTACCGCTGATCAGTCTCGATTAATCTTTGATCAAGGGTTGGATACTAGAAATCTATCTTTGGGTTATCTGGCTGGTCAAGGCGGCGGAAACCAACAAGAGCAGGCTTTGTTTGAGTCTGCTTATTTAGTTGAAGTTGATAGCCGACTAATTGGTGTAACCACACCATCGGATCTCTCTGTGGCGCAACCATCGTTTATAGATGATGACAGCATCGCCACATATTACTTCTCTCTTGGAACTGATGCTCCTTACTTTGCTAGGCAAAATGACGGAAGAGGCGGCTCTGCCGAACCAGTTTATGAAATTGTAAGAGATGGGAACGGAACCCGGAGCCAGAACTCTGTTATCGGACCGACTAACACTACTGGTAGACTAGGGTCTCGTTTGGTGTTTGGGTTAAGATCATCGTTAAACCTTCAGAACAGCCAAGATTTGTTTACTAGGCTTGGTGGTACAGCTACGATTACAGTCGGCTCAACCGCATTGAGCTTTTCATTCATCAACACGGTGATTAGAATAACAGGATTTAACACAGGATACCGTGTTGAAGTACCTCTAAAACTATTAAAATATACTTCGTAGGATATAAAATATGGCAACCAGTTTTAAAGCACTAAATAATAATGATGTAACAAGGGCACAGACAAAGCTTCACGAAGCCATCCCTATTACAGGTACTATTTTATCCGGAACTTATGGCGGATTCCCAGCAGGGACCAATGTAAAAAATTATAGTCACGGGATGTTCCAGAGTGTCTATGACTATCCCTATTTGAGTTCCTCCGCTAATCATATTATTGATCTAACCGCTGGTTTTGCTTCAGACACCGCCTTGGTTGGATCAAAAGCCATCGGGATGACACTAAAAAATAAAAAGAATGATGTCTATGGCGAATTATCTCAAATGTTGGCCGGCTATGATACAACCGGTAGTATTAATAAGTTAGATGTTAGTGGTAACTTTAGTACTGTTGCCGGTCCAACCAGAATGAACGAAGTTTTTGTAGTGAATTTTGCCAGGCTTTTGACCAAAGATGAAATCCAAAAACAAGCCAATGGTTTTACAATGACCCTTGGGGTTAGTTCTTCTTTCCAGCATGCGTTCAGAAAAACAATGAACGTTTATGATATTAATGGGCCAAATGCAAAAACTAATTCTCCTGCTGGTGAGTTTAATGTTTTGTTTGCAACAAGTAGCCATGGTTCAGGGCGTGCAAATAATAGACCTTGCGGACTAATCTTCTACCAAGCTGGTATTGCCGTAATAACTTCATCTGTATTTAAATCTGATTTTGTAGAAAATTGTGCTATGGATGCAGCGGGTCTAAATGTCGATCGACTTCTAGTTACAGGTTCAATTAGTGGTTCGGCTGATGCCTTAAGACACCGAATTCAAAACATAAGCTTTAACAACACTACAGAGCTTAACTCGTCGATTTACTTCTGTAGGGCTAACAATAGTGAGTTCAATTATAGTAGTAATCCAACTTACTTAAGTTCTAGTCAGATAAGAGTTAAAACTTTATCTACGGACAATCCGGTATCCTATGTAACTTCAGTTGGTCTTTACAGTGAAGACAACGCTCTATTGGCTGTTGCTAAAGTAAGCGAGCCAATTAAAAAGACACCAGCCGAAGAATACACACTACGGGTAAGACTAGACTACTAGTAGGGAGGTAAAAATGCCTTACCTACATTCTTTTGGTCCCGACGATATATTACAGAACCGTATGGTGACCCGCCCGAAGTTTGACTTCGTGATGTATAGTGGATCAGTTTATCTTAATAATGCTGGTGATCATTTAGGGCATAATATCACGACCGGCACAGTAAACCTATATGAGTATAATGTAGATCGTAACGGAACTACACAAGGGTTGATTTATCCCTTTGTGGCACGGGATAGCGGTCTAATTTTTCGAACTAATAATCTGACAAGAGAACAATACCGATCCTTAAATGATTCAATTCAAACTATAACGGGATCATATGTTCTAACTTCTTCAATCAGTAGAAAAGCCTTTGCTGCCTTAGCTTCACCGTTTCCAAATGGAACGGATACAGAAAAAAATGCATATGTTACGGCTCGCAAAGAATTAATCTCCCTAAAGAATACAATGAATTATTATAGGTATCTGAGTGATTCATATGCTTTTACAGGTAGTTATGTTTCGGGTATTGTTAATATGCTACAAATACCTTCTATAATATTTGGTGAGAATATTAAAAAAGGCACAGTCAATTTAAAGTTTTACTTTACTGGTACTTTGATCGATGAAGTGACAGACTCCCGTCAAAACGGGGAACTAATTTCAAAGATGGGTACACTTAGCGGCTCCACTGTTGGTGTTGTGTTATACAACGAAGGATTTCTCCTTTTGACATCATCTGCTAATATAAGTTCAAACAAGGACAAATATACTCCTGGAGCAAGTACTGTCAATTCTAGTTGGCAATACTTTGGAGCCTCCGCTTCAGGACTAGCATCAGCAAGTCTTTTTTCGGTTAGTTTTGAAGGCACTCAAAAAATTCCAACAACAACTATGTTTGCTACAGCCCAACCTGGTGATTTAAATAATTCGCTGAACCCTACTTGGATTTCATCGTCGGCATCTGACTGGAGAAGTAGAACATCTATTAGTGAGGCAGGTTATGTAGAGCCAGAGGATACAACAATTAAAAATACAATCCACAGTCAGTATTGTAATTACGAGGACGAATTTCAGAAGCAGACATACATAACTGAAATTGGAATTTTTGATGATAATAAGAACTTGATTGGGGTCGCTAAGCTGGCCAACCCTGTGCAGAAAAAAGAAGCAGACAATTACACGTTTAAACTAAAATTAGATATGTAGTACAATACCCTGGATGATACTAGGACTAGACATATCTACCACCATTATTGGAGTTGCCCTCATAGATGACCAGGGTAACCTTTGTTTAAGTGAGCACTGGGATATCTCTAAGTACGATACTCTGTTCAAGAAAGCCGAAGTAGTTGGCTCACTTATGTGGGAACTCAGAACAAGTCATAAGGTTGACTATGTTTTTGTAGAGACAGCACTAAAGAAGTTCTTTCCAGGCAAGTCTAGAGCCGATACTATTGTAAAACTAGCTAAGTTTAATGGTATTGTATCGTGGCTTTGTTTTGATACTTTTGGCGATGCCCCTGCTTTTGTTAATGTTAATACAGCCAGGACATTATATGGTTTATCTTTTCCACGAGGGACAAAAGGACCACAAAGAAAAAAGATGGTTATTGAGGCAGTGAAAGACAAAGAAAAAACTGCTTTTACATTTGAGATGGCTCGTGGTGGTAAGAACTACAAAAAAGGAACTGATGATCGTGCTGACGCTGTGGTTATTGCTAGGGCGGGAGAGTTTTTAATAAAAAATAAAAATAACAAAGGATATTTGACGGATAAGATTACATTAATGGATTGACAAACTATTTATTATATGCGCCTAACACAAGATATTATCCGTAAGATGATTAAAGAAGCCCTTAATGCTCAAGAGCGTGAGGATAAGATTAATTCTATTATTCGTCTTCTATCTAACTTGGACGATGGTGATACAAACTATATTATGACTAATGTCAGAAACCAGCTTGACAAACAGGAAGATATGCAAGAAGCTCATGATCATGAAGGAGATATGGCAAAGCGTCAAATGTATAAAACAGCCAGAGATGCTAAGCAGGTATTCCACATGATCCACCCAGGAGACAACTATCCAGCTTGGCTTCAAAGCAAGATGACTAAGGTGGCTGACTATATTGGTGTAATTAAGAACTATCTTGAATATGATCACGTCGTTGGCGAAAAGCTCGATAAAGATGCTACAGCAGGTGATTATGTTAAGGATTTCCAAAAATCTGACGCTCCACAATTTAAGGGCAAATCAAAAAAGAAAAAGCAAAAGATGGCAGTCGCTGCTTATCTTGATGCTCAAGACGACAAATAAAAATTACTTGACCTACTAAAAACCTATGGTATTATGATGTTGAAGGGAGGTGCTCCTATGAAGTACCAAGTCTTTAGCGATATGGATGGCGTCCTTGTCAACTTTGAGGGTGGCGTTCTAGAATATATGAACAAGCGTTTTCAGGAACTAAAAGATCAACCAGATCATCCTGATTACAAGCTCGCCCGATCGGCAGCCAAAGAGCTTGGCGGCTGGGACGTAGTAATTAACAAGTGGCACATTGCCCGCTCCGATATGGAGGGCAGCCT
>FUFK010045725.1_pt1 | contig 13555 bp, 16 predicted proteins | sample 1021851 | NCBI WGS metagenome assembly FUFK01 (sample SAMEA51879418, study PRJEB19060) | metagenome | reverse complement strand
AGACGCAGTTTACAAAACCAATAAAGCAAAATTAGATGCTGTAATTGAGGATATAAAACTTAGAAATCAAAATGGACAACCAATATTGCTTGGTACAGTATCGGTAGAAGCATCNGANGAAATATCAAAGNTANTAACNTCTAAAGGTATTGTTCATAATGTCCTGAATGCAAAAAATCATGAACAAGAAGCNAATATTATTGCTCAAGCAGGAAAATTAGGTGCTGTAACTGTAGCNACAAACATGGCAGGTAGAGGAGTAGACATAAAGCTTGGAGGTAATGCTGAAGAGATGGCAATACAACTTCAAATAAAAGAAAACGAGCTAGAAAATCCAAATTATCTGAAATCTAAAATTTTAGAATTGGAAGAAAATGTAGAAAAAGAAAAAGAAAAGGTTTTATCACTTGGAGGGCTTTATGTTCTTGGAACTGAAAGGCACGAATCAAGAAGGATTGATAATCAATTACGAGGTAGGTCTGGAAGACAAGGTGATCCTGGTGAATCTAGATTTTATATCTCCTTACAAGATGAACTTATGCGTAGATTTCAGGGTGAAAGAATTGAATCAATAATGAATAAACTAAATTTACCTGATGATGAGAGAATCGAGCAATCAATGGTTACTAAAAGTATTGAAAGAGCTCAAGCTCAAGTTGAGTCATTAAATTTTGAAATAAGAAAAAATGTATTAAAGTTTGATCAAGTTTTAAACCAGCAAAGAGATGTTATATATAAGTGGCGGAGAGAGCTGCTACGATCTGAAAGTGTAAGTGACCTGATAGAAGGCTGGTTATCAGATGTGTTGGAAACAGTTGAAAACAACATTGAATCTTATAAAAAGAGCTATGAAAATCTAGAACATTTTAATGAACTTGTTGAAAACGAGTTAGGAGAACTATTAAGCGATTCGGTAAGAGTTAAATTTCTCAAAAATTTACAAATAAATGATGATTTGGATATTTACAAAGATTTAGAAAACCTTTTCAATGAAAACAAAAAACAGGATATAGATAACTTTTGGAATCTTGCAAGAGGTTCAGCTCTATCATTTATCGACCAGTCATGGAAAGATCATTTATCTGAAATGGATTACCTTCGTTCGGGCATAGGCTTGAGAGCAATGGGCCAAAGAGATCCGTTAGTTGAGTATCAAAATGAGGGATATGACCTTTTTGAAGAATTGATTAATAATGTAAAATTTTCAGTAATAAGGATTTTATTAAATTTTGATAAAACTTTGATTGTTCAAAAAGAAAAAAATATTGATGATAATGTAAAAGAAAAGGTAATTACAAAAGATAAAATAGGTAGAAATGACCCTTGTTATTGCGGTTCTGGAAAAAAATATAAAAAATGTGGATTGGTTGATAAATGTATAAAGAAATCCTAAAAAAAATATCTTTATTTAACGANCGGCTTGCTTCTGCCAAGGAGTATCTTTGACTTTGAAAATAAAGTAAAAAAGTTAAAAGATTTAAATATTGAAATAAATGATAAAGATTTTTGGAACAACCCTCAACGTGCACAAAAAGTATCTATTGAAGCTTCAACGATAGAAAAATTGATTTCNTCCCTANTAAATTTAGAAACAAACTTATCTGACATTAAAGAATTAATTGAAATTACAGGTGAAGATAATTTAAATGAAAATGATTTTTTAGAAGAAATAAATAACTTTGAAGAAATGATTGAGGAGATTGAGAATGAAGCTCTATATTTTGGAGAATATGACGATTTAAATGCTGTGATAACAATTAATGCTGGCGCTGGTGGGGTTGATGCTCACGATTGGGCTGAGATGTTATTTAGAATGTATACCAGATTTTTATCTAGTCAAGATATGAAGTATCAAATTGAAGAAATTTCACAAGGAGAAGAAGCTGGAATAAAATCTGCCTCAATAAGAGTGGATTCATATAGAGCGTATGCAACTTTGGAAAGTGAAAGAGGAGTACATAGGCTTGTTAGGATAAGCCCATTTGATAGCAATAAAAGAAGACACACTAGTTTTGCGGGTGTAGATGTTGTCCCACTTATTGAACATAATGAAGAAATAATAATTCAAGATGATGAAATAAGAGTAGATGTTTATAGATCATCGGGAGCTGGTGGTCAGCATGTGAATACAACTGATTCAGCAGTAAGAATAACACATATTGGAACAGGGATTGTTGTTGCATGCCAAGCTGAAAGATCACAATTACAAAATAAAAATAGAGCTCTTGAATTATTAAAGACAAAACTCATTCTTAAGCAAAAAGAAGAAGAACTTCTTAAGATTAACAATATTAGAGGAGATCAACATGAGGCTGGTTGGGGTCGACAGATTAGGTCATATGTATTACAACCCTATCAACAAGTGAAAGATGCCAGAAGTAATACTGAAGTTGGCAACGTTGCCAATGTTCTTGACGGTGATATTTCCATTTTTATCAAAGAGTATCTAAAATGGCGAAGACAGGGAATAAATGATTAGTTTAAAAAATGTTTCACTAGTTTTTCAAGGTGGTAGTGTAGCCATTTCTAATGCTTCAGTTGCAGTAAATGAGGGTGAATTTGTTTACTTAGTAGGACATTCTGGNAGTGGTAAATCTTCCTTGTTAAANTTGCTTTACAAGGAGTATGTAGCTACAAAAGGAGAAATAGAAGTAGCTAATNTTGACGTTTCTAATTTACCTAAATGGAAAATTCCNTTGCTAAGAAGAAAAATTGGAATAGTGACACAAGAACCACAATTGTTGGAAAATAGAAACACTTATGAGAACATATCTTTTGCTNTAGAGGTAATGGGTAGCTTACCTGAAGAAATTGATGCAAAAACNAGTACTCTTTTAGATTTGGTTGAATTAAATGAANNTGCTTATAAATATCCTGNACAATTATCTGGNGGTGAGCAAACTAGGGTTAGTATTGCTAGGGCATTAGCAAACAANCCCTCNGTNTTGCTTTGCGACGAACCGACAGGAAACTTAGACCCTGACTTTAGTATTCAAATNCTTTCATTGTTAGAAAAAATTAACAGAGCCGGAACAACAGTTATGATGGCAACACATGATTCTTCTCTTGTTAACAGAAGAAAAAAAAGAATAATAGAACTTAAAGAAGGAAAAATAATACGAGATGAATCTAATGGAAGTTATGTAGTCAGGTAAATATGGGTAAATTATCATATGTTTTAAAAAACACGTTACTTAATATTAAAAGAGCCCCCCTACTTGTATTTGCTACGATTATTGCTGTCTTAGTTTCTAGCTTTCTTGTTTTTACCACATTATCTGCAAGATCTATTGTGCAAAACAATACCCTTCGTTGGCAAAGTGGTGTACATGTGGTTGTTTTTCTTGACGACAGAGTCACCACTACTGCGCATAAGCAATTACAGGAATCCCTAGAGAGTTATCCAGAAGTAAGAATAGTAGATTATTTTTCAAAATCTGAGGCTAAAGAAGAGTTTCAATCACTATTTAAAGACCAACCAGAGCTTCTTGCAGAAGTCGATTTTGAAATTTTACCTTCCTCATTGAGAATTAATTTAAACGATCCATCAGATTACACCTTGATTATAGAGAGGCTTGAAGGAAACCCTGCTGTGAAAGAAATTCGCTCATCTGGTGAAGCAATCGAAAGACTTTTAAGCCTCACAGACACTTTAGTAATTTCAGCTACAGCTTTTGCGATGTTGATAGGTTTTGCTGCATTTATCTTAATAATTAATACCCTAAGACTTGCTGCCTATTCAAAAAGGAAAGAGATAAAAATAATGAGGCTATTAGGGGCTTCCTCGACATATATAAGGTTGCCATTTATTTTAGAGGCAGTGGTTGAATCTTTAATCGGTACAAGTATTGCTGTAGGATTTGGCTGGGCTGTAATTGAATACTCTAAAAATTCTGTAGTCGCAGAAAGTATCTTTGATATAACTATTTCTGATGATTATTTAATATTTTTAACATTGTCTTTATTGTTGTTCTCACTTGTATTTGGATTATTTGCTTCATTTGTTGGTATAAGAAAAGCTCTAAATGATTAAAAAAATAGCTATATTAATTTCTCCAATTTTTTTATTCACTTCTATTTTATTTCCAAGTGACTTAAAGGCTATTACCGCTGAAGATAGATTAATTGAAGTTGAAAAACAATTACAAGCAATTGCAGAACAAATAAGTAAATATGAGGGAGAAAGAACAGATTTAGAAAAAGCAATCATCGCAAACGATAAAGATCTTGCACAAGTCAATAGTGAGTTAGCTGAAGTACAAAGCAGATTAGCGTTAGTCGAAAGAGATCTAAATAAAGCATTAGAAAACTATGATTTTTCACTTAATGATCTTGTAGCCGTTCAAGAAAATATAATTCAAGAGCAAATAAAACTTGGGAAGATTAAAAGTGAAATTTCTGATATTTCAAACGAGCTTTTAGAAACACAAAAGAATCTCCTGAAAGCAGATGAGAGTTTGCAAGAACAAGCTATTAGTCTCTATATAAATGGTGTTATGAGCCCAGCCACAGCGCTTTTTATAGAACTTAATGAATTATCAGGTTTTTTAGTGGCTTTAGGGTATGCTTCAACAGTTGTTGATTCTGCTTATGAAATTGTTGAGAAGTTAAACGCATTACAATCCCTAGCGTCAAGTCAAACAGAATTTTTAACTCAACGTGAAGATGAAAGGGTTGAGATTGTTACTAACTTACAAAATGAAGAAGAAAGAAAAAATGAGATTTCTATAGAAGCTGAGAAATATGCCGAAGAAATTGAAGAAAAAAAGGAAGCTGTAGAGCGTGAGAAAAGACTTGTAGAGACCAAAAAGGCTCAAGTTTTGAGAGCAAGGCAAAATGCTCAAAGCTTACTAAATAAAGCAAATAAAGAACTTGAAAAATTAGACAAAGAACATGCTGATTTAGAAAAACTAGAGGATGCTATTCAAGCAGATATTGATAGGTTAAGTAGTACGGGGGGTGTTGCGCCTAACAAATTATCATGGCCAGTTACTACAGGCTATGTTTCAAGTGGATATAAATGGAGAAGACTTGGTGGCACTACATCCTTCCATGGAGCAATTGATATAGCTGCTTCTAGAGGCACCCCAATTAAGGCAGCTGCAGGAGGAGTAGTTATACTTGCAAGATATTATGGACTAGCAGGTAGGACTGTGTTCATTGATCATGGTGGAGGTATGACAACTTTATATTTTCATATGGATAAGATTTTAGTAAATGTTGGCCAAACGGTAGTAACAGGCGATCAGATTGGTACTATTGGAACCACAGGAAGATCTACTGGTCCTCACTTACATTTTGAAGTACGGCTTAGAAATCCTAACAGTGTGAATTGTTCTTTGCCATACTTAGATCCAACTTCAAGGGGTAGAATAAACCCTTATTGTTTGCTAGATTAATGAAAGTATTTGCTGAAAATCGAAAAGCAAGAAACTCTTATGAGTTTTTAGATTTCTTTGAAGCAGGAGTTGTTCTTTCAGGGTCTGAAACAAAAAGTGTACGTAGTGGAGGCGTTTCAATAATCGATGCTTTTGCAAGTATTGACAAAGAAGAGGCTTATATCATGGAAATGAATATTGAACCCTACAAATATTCTGATAATACAGATTACAATCCAAAGTCACAAAGAAAACTTCTTTTACATAAAGGGGAGATTAAAAAACTTATCGGACTTTTATCTCAAAAGGGTTATACATTAATTGCAACTAAAGTATTTGAAAAAAATGGATTTATAAAAATAGAATTAGCTTTAGCTAAAGGTAAAAAAGATTATGACAAAAGAAAGAAAATTTTAAATAAAGAACATGCAAAAGAAATTAAAAATTATTAAATGCTTTTTCTGTACCAACCCTAATATCTGCCACACCAACAAAATTTCCATCAGAATTCTTATAAATTGTTGAAATTGGACCGTATCCACCTATAAGTTTGTTCTCAATTGAAATTTTATGCCCCTTGTTTTCTAACATTGATATTTCAGATTTCTCTATAAATTCAAACTTGATGTTTGAAGAAGTGTCAGACCCAAAATACTCTATCGTCCATCTGGGTTTTTTCATTATCTCTTCAAAACTATTTTCTTCAAGAATATAGGGAAGAATGGTTTGAGCAAGCAACTGAGGTTGATAGCGACCCCCTCTAGTTCCAGTAATGAAATCTAATGAACCATCTTTAGACCAGATTGTTGGGGATAAAGTATGTAAAGGCTTTTTGCTAGGACTTAAGCTATTTGGATGACCTTTGATTAAATTAAATCCACACCCTCTGTTGTGAAGAAAAAACCCATAATTTCCAACTCCAATTCTGCTTCCAATACCATAAAAGTTTGATTGAATTAATGAAATACCTAGCCCATTCTCATCAACTGCATTCATGTAAGCAGTCCCTCCTCCATGAGGGTTTGGGAAATTATATTTTCCAGCAGCTTGCTTGTCAAAAAGACTCATTTTATCTCTGATATATTCATCATTAGTACCTAAAAAGTTCTCATCATTTCCTTGATAGTCAAACGTAATATTGTCCCTATCGGATGCACAAATTCGATAAGACTCAATTAATGTATGAAGGTAGTCATCTTTATTATTGATCATTTCAAAACCTTTCAAAGTGCTTAATGTTAGGTATCCCTGTGTACTCGGAGGAGTAGTCCAACCATCGTATCCATAAATCTTTTGATGCAGTGGTTCTCTCCATGTAGCTTTATAGTTTGATAAGTCTTTTTCAGTTAGAAAACCATTTACAGAATTAGATATCTCCTTCGCAATTTCACCATTATAAAAATATTCAATTCCATGGTCTTTTAATAACTCAAGAGTCTTTCCTAGTTGAGGGCGTCTAATTAATGTATCAACACTATAGGGTTGACTATCTCTGTAGAATGAATACCCAGAGTTTTGTCCACTTAATTCTTCGCCGTGAATTTTTAATGAATTAAATAACTCTTTACTTACAGTAAATCCCTCATGACAGAGGTTTATTCCAATATCTAGAATATCTTCAATAGGAATAGTTCCATACCTATTACTTAACTCCCTCCATCCCGCAACAGCACCCGGAACAGTTACTGACAGTGGATGGTTTAAAGGGATACTCTCATAATTTGACAGTAAGCTTTTGTCAACATTGCTACCTGAATAACCAGATGCATCTAGAAATTCTGGTTTATTTTTACCTGGAACCCAAATAAGTGCGAATAAATCTCCTCCAATACCACAAGTCTCTGGTGCAACTATTCCTTGGATAAGATTTGTCAATATTGCTGCATCTACAGCATTACCACCCTTGTTAAAAATTGTTGAACCAAGTTCTGTTGATAAGTAATGTGGAGAAACAATTACATTGTTCATATCCTCAATTATAAAGAAAATTTCTAATTTATTTATCACAGAAAGTTACTTGTATAAATCCAAAGGTTATAAAATAAGTAAGCAATTAAGGAGTTAAATGAAAGATATTAATGCACAAGAATATAGCGAATTATTAAGTTCTGAAGCACCAGTTGTAATAGATTTTCATGCTACATGGTGTGGTCCTTGTAAAGTTTTAAGCCCTATTTTAGAAGAACTTTCAAGTGAAGTTGATGGGGTAGAGTTTGTTAAGCTTGATGTTGACCANCATCCAGAAATTGCTGGAGCAAATGGTGTTATGGGCGTACCTACNGTAGTAATGCTTAAAGGCGGAGAAGTTAAAGAGCGATTCGTCGGCGTACAACCAAAAGAAGTCATAAAAGAAAAAGTTTCAGCACTAATTTAATTTGCTTAAATTAATTCTTTTTTTCCAAATAGTTTTATTAACTCTATTTTTTGGTGCTGGGTATTTCTTATATTCAGAGTTACAAACTTTGTCTTCAGAAGTTGATAATGCTTTAGCTGTTATTGCAGATATCCAATCTCTGCTACCTAAGTTAGAGGTTGCCGTTGATACAGTGATCTCACTTGAGACGGCTTTTCAAAGTTTGGCGGGGTTAAGCGACATACTGACTTTATTGCTAGACCCACTTCAAGGAAATTCATAAAATGAAAATAGATTTTTATACTACTGACTGGTGTGGAGATTGTGTAAGGTCAAAAGCTCTCTTGAAAAAATTAAATCTTGATTTTAATGAAATCAATGTTGATATAAATCAAGAAGCAAACGAATATATCAAATCAATACAAATTAATCAAAGACGGATACCAACTATTGTTTTTGATGACGGATCGTTTTTGGTTGAACCATCAGATATTGATCTTGAAAATAAGCTAAAAGAATTAAATTACATCAAGTAGCCTTTGTTAAATCTTTGTTAATCGGTCCTAAGTTATTTTATTTGATATAAAATAACCTTTAATTTAAATAAGTGGTTTCTAGTGATTGATAAAAATGTTGAATTTGAAAAATTTATTAATGGAATATTGGATTTATCAGGTGCAATTGCGTTAAAAAATTTTCGAAAACTTAGAGACCTAACGCTTAAAGGAGATTTAAGTCCTGTAACAAAAGCCGATGAAGAAATAGAACTGTTTATTAGAGGTAAGATTTTTGAAAAGTATCCAAATCACAAAATTATTGGAGAAGAGTTAGGTAATTTTGAAGGGTCAGAAAATGTCACGTGGTACATAGATCCTATTGATGGTACGAGAAGCTTTGTAGCTGGTAAGCATGACTTCGGAACTCTTATAGCCTTAGTAATTAATGATGAATTGATTGGAGGCGTAATAGATTGTCCAGCTCTAGGAGAAAGGTGGACTTCGTTTAGTTCAAATGAAACTAAGGTGAATCAGAAAATTACGAAATGTAAAGCTGTTGATGATTTAAAAGATGCTGTCATGGCAACAACTTCTAGTCATGAATTTGGAATGAAAAAGTGGAGAGCGTATCAATCACTTGAGCAATCGGTAAAGGTTACAACAACAGGAAGTGATTGTTACAACTATGGCTTGCTTGCTAGTGGGTATATAGATATTGTTGCTGAGAGATTAACTGCTCCCCACGATTATTTACCACTAATTAAAATAGTTGAAGGAGCTGGTGGTATCATGACAGATTGGGAGGGTAAAAAGCTAGATTTCAATCAAAGTAATGTATATGTTTTGGCTTCTGCTTCGAAGGAAATTCATGAATTGGCTTTAAGGAAATTAGAAATCATATAATGAAAATACTTATTTGTGACACATTAAATAGTAAAGTTTTAGAAGAATTACAATCTATAGGTCATTGTATTGACATCTCTTCATCTGAATCAAAAAATCAGGATTTAGTTTCAGAAATTAATGATGCAGAAATTGTAGTTATTAGAAGCTCTACTCAATTAACAAAAGAAATAATTGAAAAAGGAAATAACCTAAAAATAATTGCAAGGTGTGGGGTAGGAGTTGACAATATTGATGTAGAGTACGCAAAGTCTAAAAACATAAAAGTAACAAACTCACCATCAGCCAATTTAACTTCTGTTGTTGAACTCACTGTTGCACTCATTATCAATGCTGCAAGAAAAATTAATCTTTCTGATAGTCATTTAAAAGATGGAAAGTGGGATAGAAAAGAGTTTATCGGAATTGAGTTGTCTGGAAAGAAACTCGGAGTTATCGGGTTTGGAAAAGCAGGACGTCTAGTGTCTGATAGAATGAAAAGTTTTGGAATGTCAGTTGCCTTTTATGATCCTTATATTAAAGACTGGGAAGGACATGAAAAGAGTTTGGAACTAGATGAATTATTAAGTAGTTCAGATGTAATTTCAATACATGTTGTTAAAACTGATGAAACAGAGAATCTAATCTCAAAAGAAAAGCTTGATTTACTTAAAAAGAGTGCAATATTAATTAATACCTCAAGAGGTGGAGTGGTAGACGAAGATTATCTAATTGAAATGCTAAAATCAAAACAATTATTTGGTGCAGGTCTTGATGTTTACTCTGAAGAACCACCTAAAAATGTAGATAATTTCGCAGATATTAATTTAATTACCACTCCACACATAGGTGCGTCTACAAATGAAGCACAACTCAAAGCGGGTTTAGATAGTGTAGAAAATATAAAAAAAATATTAGCTGGGGATAGTTCAGTTGAAATATAACTATTTATAAAAATAGTTGTAATAAAAAAAAATAAATATCATAATAAATGTAACAATTTGTTGTTTTTGGCTGGCACCAATTTTTTAAAAAAAACTCTTGTTTAACTTATGTATTTATTACATAATGTGACATGGAAAAAAATACATATCTAGATTCAATTGATTTTAAATCAATAAACGTCGTAATAGCTATGCTTTCAGGCTTAGTAACTATTGCATTAGCTTTNGCTCCAAACACAGTTTCAACACTATTAAAAATTGANTATTCTGTTCAAACAACTGCTTCTTGGTTCAATTCAAGTAGAGTTTTATGGATAACTTCATTATCAATTACTCTTCTAGCGCTTTGGGCAAGGTATATAAATGAAGTTTATGCTCAGAAAATATTATTAAAATTTTATAGTTTTTTTATTGGCGCTTTAGCTATTAGTAATTTTTTCGGAGGAATTGAAAATACTGTATTAAGTCATTCAATTAGCTTTGGATTCATTGGAGTTATGCTTGTCTTAAGTTCAATATGTTGGATAAAAAGTAGAGGTGTTGTTCCTAATACCAAAATGATAAATTCTGAAGGAACACTCTCAGTTTTTAATACTGAAGAAAGAGTTTCTTAAAACTCGAATATAAAAATTTAAGGCGAACTATAAAGTAATTTAACTCTTTCATAGATTGGCCATCCATTTGGAATGCATCCATCAGTTGTTTTGGATTGTTGCATCATTACCGGAGCTAACGCATTTTCAGAAGGGCAATCACTATGTCCCCATCCGAGATAATGTCCAACTTCGTGGTTTATTAAATAAATACGATACGTACTTAAATCTTTATCAAAGTCTTTTGCTCCCGACACCCATCTAAACATATTTATTACAACATTTTTTTCGTTTCTNCATGAATAAATACCATTTGTTTGTAGTGGATAACACAGCTCATCAACTGTTTCAGGNTTNGCAAAGACAATATTNAAATCTGCATCTTCNNTATCAACAATTTGAAATGATTGATTTTCAACTGTAGACCAACCCCTTGGATCATTTAATATTCCTAGTACCATTTCTCCAAGACAATTTGGATTTAAGTTCAGACCAAACTCAACTTGAATTGAAATGTTGAAAAATCTTTTTGTGTAGTTTTCTAATCTATCAGGGGAGTACCAAATTTTTTCATCATTTAAAATATCATCTACCAAGCAGCCTTTTGACATATCTATATTTGGTACAGTTTTGTTGTTCACAATCTCTTCATCCATTTGATATATTGAAAAAGATGTAATTTTTACTTCTGCTCCGTCGCTTTCGGGTAAGATACTGTTTTCATTTTTCTCTACATCATTGGAAGCAATAATTGGATATTCATCTGCAGTAGCCTCATTAAAGAGCTTGNCTATGTCATTAAGGTCTTCATTTTTATGATTTTTAGTACTGAAATTATGATCATGATCTTCTTCATTAATTTTTATATCATAATTTAATATGAGGCTTGATGATTGATTTTGTTCATATGGAAATTTGAAACTTGATGATAATGAAAATCCTACAATAAAAGCAATAGTTAGCGAAGTAAACAAAGAGAATATAGGATTTATTTTCATGTATTAAATATTAGGGAAACTCAGTTATTCTTCAAGATTTATTTTATAACCATTTTCATCAATAAATTCTTCAGGAGAAAGTCCTAAACCGTCTGCGACTCTATTTATGTAATTAAAATAGGAAATAATTTGGACAGCTTCTGAAATAATTTTGTCATCAAAACCATCCTTTTTTAAATTTGTAAAGTCTTTTTCATCAATACTTCCAGGTTTTTTAGTAAGTTTTTCAGCAAACTTACATAATGTAATTTGTTCAGCGCTGAGTCTGCTACTTCTCCAGTCTTCTGCAATCTGGTCAACTAGTTCTTGATCATTTGTCTCCGACCGGAGATCATATAGATGAGCTCGAATTCAGTATTCGCACTCATTTGTAATTGATGTTACAACNGCAAGAAGCTCTCTATCAAATCTTGGTAATTTTGAATTTCCCCACATAGTCGAGTTATAAAGACGCATTGAGTCTCTCAGAATTTCAGGTGTTTGGGACTGAATCGTCAAAACGTTCCAAATTCTCCCAGCTCTTCTCATGCCTTTTTCATACTCTTTTTTAAGAAGTCCAGTCGAATCCTCAAATTTGAACAATTTAATAAATGCCATATTAATAATTTTTACTTAAAATGAGTGTGTATGCAACTTCCAATTGAACTTAAACAAGCGATTGATAACAATGCTTTTTGTGCACTTGCAACCAAAGTAAATGAAAAAGAAATCCAAAACCATTTGATGTGGGTTGACTATAAAGAAGATAAAATCCTTATTAATACAGAACAGGGAAGAATAAAAACAAAAAATATTAGACAGGAATCAAATATCTCAGTTGTTATATTTCATCCAACTGACATGTATACATGCTGGGAAATAAGAGGTGTTGTGGAAACAATAGTTCAAGATCCAACAGCTAATGAACATATAGATTATTTATCAAATAGATATATGGGTAAGCCTTATGGCAGAACAGAAGAAGTAACCTGGGATGAAGCAGGATTTACAAATCGAGAAATATGGGAAATTAAAGTTAACAAAGTTATATCTATGGTTAGCAGAGCTCAGGAAAAATCAGACTCGGAGTAAAATTTTAAAAAAGGATTGTTCTCAAAAGATTCTTGATCGTTACCAAGAAATTCTTTGATCAGATTTTCGGAATTAAATGATATATCCCCACCTCTAGATTCAATGTGTCCGGATTTCCTAAATAAATCTTCAGGAATTTTCTTCATAAATCGTTTCAAGTTTTCCTCAGATATTCTTAAATACTTAGCAAGCGAAAGTTCAACTTTGATAGACTGTGGGAGCACATTGCAACTAAATACATATAACGATGCAAACATTGCCCAGTCCAAGCTTGATGGCCTTCTTCCTTTTTCAAAAACCGTAAAGTCGTAATTTGGAAAGTAGGTATATGGAGAGTAAGCAAGACCTGCTTTATCAGACAAAACTTTATATATATATCTATCTAGTAGTTTGATATCAAGATTTGGTATATGTGATTCAATACTGTTTTTGCTTATTTGAAATTCACTTTCAACAGGAGAGATTACAATGTTATTTATCGTAATTTTTCCAAAATAATTTTCAATTTCAATATTTAATTCAATATTGTTTGGGATGAATATCAATCCATCATTATCAGAAGAGTCTATAATTACTGATAATTTTTCATTTAATTCAAAGCTATTGTTATTAATTTTCATATTTAAATTATTCCAATTCTCAAGTATAATTTTAGANCTAATAAAACTGTATGGGGGTGAACTGGCTTCGACTTTGAAGTGAGTCTCTCAGTAGCGAGTCGAGGGTCCTAGGGCCTCGTTAAAAACGTAGGAAAACAATATAACTGCCAAACCTAAGTTGGCTTTAGCAGCATAAGCTGCTCGTCACCTATCGGGGCTCCCACCTCGGATAGCAATGGC
>FUFK010073364.1_pt1 | contig 13560 bp, 10 predicted proteins | sample 1021851 | NCBI WGS metagenome assembly FUFK01 (sample SAMEA51879418, study PRJEB19060) | metagenome | reverse complement strand
ATCGAGATTCCGTCGCGGCACCTTGGACTGGTTCAGGCCGCCGACCTCGCCGCCAGCGGCGCTCTCGAGCCGATGATCGACAAGGCCGCCGAACTGGTTGCTGCGCATCTCGACCTTGGCGCCATAGAGGCGGCGTTCNCCGNTATCGCAGCGCCNGNGNCNGGNCCNGCCCTNCTTCCNCCGCCAGGGCAGCGAATTGCCATTGCCCGCGACGCGGCCTTCGGTTTTTCCTATGAGCACCTTATGGCAGGCTGGCGTGATNCCGGCGCCGAAATCATGNATTTCTCGCCACTGGCGGATGAGGCGCCNCCGCCAAACGCCGATTTCATCTTTCTTCCCGGAGGATATCCCGAGCTCCATCTTCCCGAACTGTCCCGCGCCGGCAACTTCCNTGGCGGCTTGCGGGCGGCNGCAGAACGCGGCACCCGGATCTATGGCGAATGCGGCGGTTACATGGTGCTTGGCGAGACGATTATCGATGCCGAAGGCGCGTCATACCCGATGGCCGGACTGCTGGCGCTGGAGACGAGTTTTGCGAACCGCAAACTTCATCTCGGCTACCGCAGGATGACCCCGCTGGCACAGGCCTGGCCCGGCCTGGAACCCGTAACGGGTCACGAATTTCACTATACCAGCGCCACCCGCGCCGAAGGCGACCCGCTGTTCGCGGTCAGCGATGCCGCCGGACGTGACCTTGGTACAATGGGTCTGGTGCGGGGCAGCGTCGCAGGCTCATACGCCCACATCATCGCCTGAATTCAGCGCCTCTCTCAGCCANCCGCATCGGCGGCGCGGCCTCGCTTCGGACGCAGGATATGCGCATGCGCCGCGTCATAGAGCGCGCTGTCNCGGAAATCAGTCGTCTGCGCCAGCGCCGGTCCGACAAAGATCAGCGCCGTTCGCGTAATCTTGGCTTCCTGAACCTTGGCGCGGATATCGGACAGCGTGCCGTGGATATAGTCCTCATCCGGCCAGCCGACACGATAGGCCACAATCACCGGGCAATCCTCGCCATAGAACGGCACAAGGTCGCGCTCGATCTGGCGCAGGTTCCGGACCGACAGATGAATGGCCAGTGTCGCGCCGGTTCGACCAAGACTGGTCAGTTCCTCACCCNGCGGCATGGCGGATGACTTCATCGCCGTGCGGGTCAGGATCAGCGACTGCGCCACNTCCGGCACCGTCAGTTCAATCCCGAGGCCAGCCGCCGCCGCCGNATAGGCCGAGACGCCCGGCACAATCCTGTAATCGATGCCAAGCGCCTTCAGACGGCGAATCTGTTCGGCGATAGCGCCGTAAAGCGACGGGTCGCCGGAATGGACACGCGCGACATCCTGACCCTTGTCATGGGCGGCCACGATCTCGTCGATGATGTCATCAAGTGTCAGTGACGCCGTGTCGATCACCCGCGCGTCGGCGGGCGCGGCGGCGACAACGGNCTCGGGCACTAGTGATCCGGCATAGAGGCAGACCGGGCAGCTCTCGATCAGGCGCAGGCCGCGAACGGTGATGAGTTCCGGGTCGCCGGGGCCGGCACCAATGAAATGAACGGTCATGTGTCCGCCTCCGTTTCGTCCTGTTTCTTGCCTTGCGGGGCGTCGAGATGCTTGGCATAGCCGCGCGGCGTGTAGACCGCGCTTCCCCGCCCGAGATCGAGCCGCTTTGAACTACTNGCGCCAACCATCACGGTCGTCAGCATATCCACCTCGTCAATATCCAGACCACCCAGTGTGCGGTACTGGATTTTCTCGTCCGGCCTGCCCAGGCTGGAGGCGAGGATCACCGGCACATCCCCGCTGCGATACTGCATCAGGATTTCACGTGCCGCGGCGAGCTGTGTGCGGCGGCGTTTCGAAACCGGATTATAGAAGGCGACGACGAAATCACCGGCACCGGCGGCGTGAATGCGTTTTTCGATGGCTTCCCACGGTGTCAGCAGGTCGGACAGCGAGATGGCGCAGAAATCATGGCCCAGAATGGCGCCTGACCGGGCCGCGGCGGCCTGAAGTGCCGAAATTCCCGGCGCGCTGACGACCTGGACACGGCGCGCGGCATCCGAGACGCCGCCATCCGCCTCGTCCCGGTCGAGAAGCTCGTAGACAAGCGCGCCCATGGCATAGATGCCNGCGTCACCCGAACAGATCACAGCGACATCCTTGCCTGCTGCTGCCGCTTCAAGGGCATAGCGGCACCGCACCTCTTCCTCGCCGAGCTTGAAATCACGTCGCGGGATATGCGCCGCCACCGCGCCTAGCAGATCGATATAGAGGTCGTAGCCGACAAGCTCGTCCGCGCCGAGGATCATCTGCGATGCCTCCGGCGTGCGCCACTCGGCCTGTCCCGGGCCGATGCCNATCAGCATCACCCTTCCGGGCTTGCGGCCGGCCAGCGCCGGCTCNTCGNCAGGTGCTGGGGCAAGCGCCAGCGCCATGGTGGCGTTGGCNGATTTCACCTTCCTGTGGATCAGCTTCCCGTCCGGCCCGGCAGCGGCAAGCGCGGCCGCTTCGGCAACGCCGGGAATGCCGATCTCCTCTTCGACAACGGCCGAAGGGCTGGCAAGACGCGGCGCCTCGGCAGCAAGCGTCTCACGGTCAAAGATGCGAAGCGGCACATCAAGCATCGCTACNAGCGCGTGGAGCGCCGGNTCGTCAGCTTTCAGATCGACACTGAACACACCGGCAATCGACGCTGCGTTGATATCGGCGCGGGTCAGTTCCTGCATCACGAGGTCGATCATCTCGTCCGGCTGGCAACCACGCGCACAGCCGACGCCNAGCATGACATCCTGCGGGCAATAGACCAGCTCTGACTCGCCTGGCGTGCGCTGACGACGGGTCACGGTCAGGGATACCGCATTGCCGCGTGGCACCCGGTCAAACCATTCATTCAGCCCGTCGAGGCAGTCACCGTCGATGAAGGCGCCGTCGCCTGCCAGCAGCTGCGGCATGACACGCTGCGCGGCCGCCTGGTTGGCAAGCCGCCAGCCTGCCGGTGGTTCGTCCAGCGGAATGCCCCAGCGGTCATCGCCCGCCGTGGTGATGGCAAGGCTCGCCCCGACCACNTCGGCCACCTGCCGCGCCAGCGTGATGGCCCCGTGATGCCCGCCAACCAGCGGCACCGCTACATTGCCACTTTCGGCAACGGCGATCACCGGGGCGTCTGTCCCCTTGTGGCGGAGATGCGGTGCCACAGCCCGGATCAGAATGCCGGCGGCGCAGATTCCGATCACTGGCCTGCCGCTGCAGAACAGGTCGGCGATATGCGGCGTCGCCTTGCCGAAATGATGCGGTGCATCAGGGCAGCGAACCGCATGCCCGTGAATGTCGGCATCAATCACTTCGGCCAGCGGCCTGGCGATTGCAAGCCCGGCCTTCGACAGGCACAGGATGACCGGCCGTGCCGGCTGGCTTGCCGTCAGCTGATCCATGGATCATCTCCCTTATAGACAAGGATCATCGAAAAATAGGGGGCATCATCCGGCGCGTCGCCAAGGGCTAGCGCCCGCTGGTGCGGCAGCGAGGCGTGGCTTGTGTAGCGCGCCTGCTCGGCAAGGCCGAGCGCGCCGAGAAGCGCCCGCAGGCGCGGCATGTGCCGGCCGATCTTCATGATCGCCACCGCCTCGGCACGGCCGATGGCGTCGGTCAGTGCCGCGTCATNCAGAGTTGCCGGCAATACCGTCAGGATGTCGCTGCGCGCGACCAGCGGGTGCGACTGCGCGGCCGCGCATGCCGACAGGCTGGTGACGCCGGGCACAATCTCTACCGGAAAGTCGTCACGAAGCCGCACGAGAAGATACATGAACGACCCGTAGAACAGCGGATCACCTTCGCACAGCAGAACCACGTCGCGGCCGGCCGCGAGATGCGCCGCGATATCCCCTGCACCCTTGTCGTAAATGGATTGCGCCGGCGCCCTGCCGGTGCGCATCGGCACCACCATGGGGATTTCAACCGCGTCGGGGCTTATTGCCTCAGCCACAATCGAGCGAGCAAAGCTCTCGCCGGAATCAGGCGCCGGATAGGCGATGACCTGTGCCGATTCGACCAGCGACCAGGCACGCCGTGTCACCAGTTGCGGATCGCCGGGGCCCGTCCCGACGCCATAGAGTGTTCCTGTCGTCATGATCGCTACCCGTCCGGACTATTCCTGCTTGTGCCAGCACCATTGGGTGACCGGCATCAGCGGCCGCCAACCATGGAACCCGCCGACCGGGTCCGCATGCTGCACAGACAACCGCACNAGATCACCGCCGGCACGCTGCCAGGCGGCGACCATCACACTCTCGCTCTCGATGGTGACCGCATGCGCCACAAGGCAGCCGCCCTGCCGCAGGGCCACCTGCGCCGCGCTGATCACCTGCTCGGACATGCCGCCACCGATGAACACCGCGTCGGGCCTCGGCAGGCTCGCGATCTGCTCTGCCGCATCGCCACATATCGGCTTGAACCCGGTTACACCATGTGTCACGGCATTGGCGTTGCCGCGATCGAGCTGCGTCTGATTGCGGTCGATAGCATAGGCGATCCCGCGCGGCGCATTTCGCAGGAAATCGACCGCCACGGCGCCCGACCCGCTGCCAATATCCCACAGAACCGCCCCCGGGAACGGTGCCAGCTTGGCAAGAGCGCTGGCCCGCGCATCGCGCTTTGTCAGCTTGCCGTCATTGTCGAAACTGCTGTCCGGCGCGGCAAGGCCGTGCGGCACCGGCCCGGCATCGGGGCATTCAATGCCGATGATGTGGAAATCCGGAACGCGGTCATGCGTCCAGCCATCCGCCGTCCCGTCAATCCGCGCCTCATCCGAACTGCCCAGATGCGCCAGCACATGCATGCAGGCCGCGCCATAGCCACGTGCAGCCAGCAGCTTTGCCGCCGCCATCGGGCTGCCGCCATCCTGGGCGATCACCAGAAGCCGCGTCCGCGGATGCAGCGCGGATACGAGGCCGGATACCGGCCGGCCATGGATGCTGACCACACGGCAACCAGCCATCGGCCAGCCGAGACGGGCAGCCGCATGCTGCAGTCCTGAAACCGCGGGAACCACCTCGCATCCGTCCGGCCCAAGTTCGCGCACAAGGCTCGCACCGGCGCCGTACCACATCGGGTCACCCGTCGTCAGCAGCGCGACGGACTTGTCTGGATTGTCGCTCAGAACATTGAAAATATCGGAAAAGGGCGACGGCCAGTCGATGGTTTCAGGCCCGTCAGGCAGCCCGTCACGGAAACGCGGCGCCGCAACGACAAGATCCATGCCGGCCAGACGGTCACGGATCTCGGCAGGCAGGCTTGCAATGCCGCCTTCCGCCACGCCGATGACCAGAGGCCGCGCCATCAGCCTTCTCCCNCGGCCTTGANCAGCGCCAGCGCGTTAACAACAGAAGAAGCCATCGCCGAGCCGCCGCGCGTGCCATGGACAACAAGGAACGGCACATCGCTTTCCGCCAGCGCCTGTTTGCTCTCGGCAGCGCCGACAAACCCGACCGGGCAGCCGATGATCGCCGCCGGGCGCGGCCCGCCCTCGGCAATCACCTCGAGACAGCGGAACAGTGTGGTCGGCGCATTCCCGATCACGACCAGCGCGCCGGCCAGCCTGTCACCCCACAACTCGACCGCCGCCGCTGAACGCGTTGTGCCAAGGTCGGATGCCAATTGCGGGGTGCGCGCATCGTTCAGCGTGACGAGCACGTCATTACCGGCCGTCAAAAACCTGCGTGTNATGCCGCTTGCCACCATTTCGCAGTCGCAGAACAGCGGCGCGGCGCTGGCAATCGCCTGTCCGGCAGATGCGACGAAGTCGTCCGAGGCCGCCATGTCATCAACAATATCCGGCATGCCGCAGGCATGGATCAGGCGCACGGCGACATCGCCGAGCGGTCCGTCAAAAGCGGACAGGTCGATCGTCTCGCGGACAATGGCGAAGGATCTGGCGTAAATCTCCGCCGGGTCTTTCAGATAGCTCCCCACAACCGCCCGTCATCCACCGGACTTGCCGGACGGCTTGCGGTTCCGCACCGATTCCGGACCAAGCGGGTGATCGGCATGCGGATAGGGATGGTGGTGATGCCCATGGTCATNATCTTGATCATGGCTGTGGTCATGGCCATGCCCGTGACCATGATGATGATGGTGATGATCCATATCCAGCCGGCAGGCCCCGGTGCAGAAATGGTCGCACAGGTCGCAATCCTCGACATTGCTTCCAGGCGCCGAGACGCCTTGACCCTCGACGTGATGGTGGTGGCTCTGCTGCGCCTGCCCGACCTCGTCCTCGAACCCCAGAACCTGCGCCCGGTATTTGCACATGGCGCAGTTCATGTTGTTGCTGCCTTCCAGAATTTCACGCACCCGGTCGGCGAAGGTGGCGATCACCTTGGGATGGTCGTTCAGATAGCCTGCCTTGATAAACTCGATATCCGGATGCGCCGCCGCAACCTCGTCGGTGAAGCCGTAGATGCGGTCGATCAGGATACCGCTGAAAAGGAAATAGGGGAAAACGACGATGCGCTTGAAGCCAAGGCGCGTCACATGCTCAAGGCATGGCTGGACCAGCGGGAAGGTCACGCCGGAATATCCAACCTCGGCCCAGCCGAAGCCCATGCCTTCCCACAGCATGCGGGAAATCTTCGAGATGTTGGAGTTGGCGTCAGGATCGGAAGCGCCGCGCCCGATCACGACAAGACAGGTATCCGCGCGGTCGACGGGGCCGTGTTCCTTGTCGGCCACCTCGATGGCGGCGGCGATCCTGTCACCGGCCGCCTGCAGCATCTGCAGATCGACCGCAAGCTCGCGGCCATACTGGATGGTGATGCCGTGCTCTGCCGCATAGGTGTTCANCACTGACGGNATGTCGTTCTTCGCATGGCCGGCCGCGAACAGCATGCCCGGCACCGCCAGCACATGATTGACGNCTTGCTCGCGCAGCTTGTCGAGGCCGGTCTTGATCACCGGAGTGGCGAATTCCAGATATCCGTATTCGACGGGCCAGTCGGGGAACATCGGCGCCAGCTTTTCGGCCAGAACAGCGAATTCGGTAACAGCAGATTTCGAGCGCGAACCGTGGCCGCAGATCATCACGCCATATTTGGGGGCCGCATCATGCATGTGACTGCTCTTCATTCGTTTCAGCTTCGTCAGGCACAGCCTCGTCAGTCGCTTCGCTTTCCTTGCGCGGACGGGTAATCGCCAGCCCCGCAACCGCCACGGCCGCGGCCGCGGCAAGCCCGGCAGCGATCCAGTGGCCATGNCCGGCAAGTTCGCCAAGATGGCCCCAGTGGGCCTGTGCCGATGCCGGAGCAAGAATGATAGTGGTAAGGGCGGGGGCGGGTCCGGTGATCACCCGCAGGCTGGTCGAACAAAAGGCTTGCATCATCTCTTCCTTGCGATATGTGCACGATTATCGCGTCTGCGGTGGCAAGGAGTGATGAAAACGGAGACCGGACGCAGGAAGCGTCCTGTTCATGTCCCTGGTCCGAGGCCCGGAATGGGTGCCCTGACTGGGTCCACCGCACCGGGGTCGTTTTCATCTTGTCGCCAAGTCCACCGACCTTACNTAGATAGTAACGCCAAACTCCCGAATGGAATTGCACGCAAGCGACCAAAGTTGAATTATACCGACGATGATTGACTGGGAACCCATCCTTGATGCCACGGTTGCCGTTCTGGCGGCGCGCGCGGCAGTCCTTCTCGCCGCTCTGGCCATCGACTGGCTTGTCGGCGAGCCNGACATATTGTGGCGCCGTGTGCCGCATCCAGTGGTGCTGTTCGGACGTGCCATATCCTTTATGGACAAGCGCCTGAACAGACGGCGCGGGGTGACCGGCAAATCCCGGCAGGCACGCGGCATTCTGGCCATCGTGATNCTTGTTGTGCTGGCAGCCATGNTCGGCTGGGGGCTGTCTTTCGGCGGCCCGGTGGTGGCCTGCATCATTCTGGCGGTGTTGCTGGCGGCCCGCTCGCTCGACGAGCATATCCGCNCAGTGGCAACGGCCATGGGNGAAGGCATCGGGGCGGCCCGCACCGCCGTCGGCATGATCGTCGGGCGTGAGACGAAATCGATGAAAAAGGGCGACATCGCCCGGGCGGCGATCGAGACCGGCGCGGAAAACCTGTCCGACGGCGTGATCGCACCGGCGCTGTGGTTTCTTGTCGGCGGCCTTCCGGGGCTGCTTGCCTACAAGATGGTAAATACCGCGGACAGCATGATCGGCTACCGCAATGCGAAATACCGGNCCTTCGGCTGCGGCGCGGCGCGGATCGACGATGCCATGAACCTGATACCAGCGCGCCTCACGGCCCTGTTGATCTGCGGGGCCGCGACGCTGAACGGACGGGGCGGCGCGGCGCTCGGCGCGATGATGCGAGACGGCAGGCACCATGCCTCGCCAAATGCCGGCTGGCCGGAAGCCGCGATGGCAGGAGCGATCAATGTATGGCTTGCCGGGCCGCGACGATACGGCAACCGGATCAGGCAGGCGCGTCGCTTCAACGAAGGCGGCAGTGAAGCAGATGCCGGCGCCATACGCGATTCGCTGCGGGTGCTGATCATGGCGCANCTGCTGTTTGCGCTGCTGATCCTGCCGGCAGTCCTGCTCTAGAGGCCGGCAATCCCCGCAAACGCGTCGAGATCGAGATTCGCCGCCATATGCGCGGCAAGCTCGTCCAGGGTCGCATCGACGCGCGCGTCAAAATCCACTTCGCCGAACGCACCCTCACGGCCGCGCCGGGCGGCAAGGCTGTCGAGAAAAGCGCGGCGAAACCCGTCATCGGCGAAAATGCCGTGAAGATAGGTGCCGATCACCGCGCCATCGGCCGAGACAGCGCCCTCCGGCCTGCCATCCAGCGTCAGGAACGGCCTGTCGCAATCCGGTCCGCCGGTGCGCCCCATATGGATTTCATACCCCCTGACCGGCACATCGAACGCGTTGGCGTGCGCCGTGACCTNNGTCAGTCGCTTGTCGCCGGCAAGCACCGTCTCGACCCCGAGGTGACCAAGCCCGAGCGTGTCGCCGGCAGGACCCTCGACACCGTCCGGATCATCCAGCTTCGTTCCCAGCATCTGGTATCCGCCGCACAGCCCCATCACCATGCCGCCACGCCGCAGATGTGCCGCGATGTCGATGTCCCAGCCCTGATCACGAAGGAATGTCAGGTCGGAAATGGTGGATTTCGACCCCGGCAGCAGAATGAGATCGGCATCTGCGGGAATCACATCACCGGCCTCGACCAGCGTCACATCCACATCCGTCTCGCCGGCAAGCGGGTCCAGATCGTCGAAATTGGCGATGCGGCGCAGCACCGGCACGGCGATGCGGACGGGCGCGCCGTCACGGGCGTCACCAGACTTGCCCCTGATATCCAGAATATCCTCGGCAGGCAGGAACCGTGCTTGCGGGAACCAGGGCAGAATGCCGACGCCCTGCCAGCCCGTGGCCCGTTCGACAATGGTCATGCCTTCGGCGAACAGGGTGGTGTCGCCGCGAAACTTGTTGATCAGGAAACCCTTGATNAGCGCGCGATCCGCCTCGTCTAGAACCGCATCCGTCCCGACAAGGCTGGCAATNACACCACCGCGGTCAATGTCGCCAACCATCACCACCGGCACATCGGCGGCGACGGCGAACCCCATATTGGCGATATCACCCGCGCGAAGATTGACCTCGGCCGGGCTTCCCGCCCCTTCGACGATCACAAGATCGGCATCGCGGCCGACAATGTCGAAACTCTCCAGCACGCGTGGCAGCAGTTCCGCCTTGTGGGACCCGTATTGGCGCGCGCGCATGCTGCCGAAGCGCTTGCCCTGGACAATCACCTGCGATCCGGTCTCGCTCTCGGGCTTCAGCAGCACCGGGTTCATATGCACGGACGTCTCGGCACGGCATCCGCGTGCCTGCATCGCCTGCGCCCGGCCGATCTCGCCGCCATCCGCGGTGACCGCGGCATTGTTCGACATGTTCTGCGGCTTGAACGGGCGCACGCGCAGCCCGGCATTGCTGAAATGGCGGCAGAGCCCGGCGACAAGCACCGATTTGCCGACATTCGAGCCGGCGCCCTGCAGCATGATGGTCGCAGGCATCAGAATTCGACGCCGATCTGCGCCTTGATGCCNGACCGNAAGGGATGTTTGACAAGCGCCATCTCGGTGACGAGGTCNGCGATCTCGATCAGCTCATCGGCCGCNTTCCGGCCGGTCAGCACGACATGCGTCATCTCCGGCTTTTCGGTCTCGAGGAAAGCGATCACCTCATCAAGCGGGATATAGCCGTAGCGCAACGCGATGTTGATCTCGTCGAGAAGAACCATGTGATAGCGCTCGTCACGTATCAGCTCCTTGGCCTTTTCCCAGGCTGCGGTGGCGGCGGCGATGTCACGCTCGCGGTCCTGGGTCTCCCAGGTGAAGCCTTCGCCCATGGTGTGGAACTGGCAGATATCGCCGAAATGGGCGGTGACAAGGTTGCGCTCGCCAGTATCCATGCCGCCCTTGATGAACTGCACCACGGCGCAGGGAAGCTGGTGCGCGATGCAGCGGAAGATCATCCCGAAGGCAGCCGACGACTTGCCCTTGCCCTTGCCGGTATGGACGATCACCAGCCCCTTCTCGTCGGTCTTGGTCGACATGATCTTGTCGCGCGCCTGTTTCTTGCGCGCCATCTTGGCATTGTGGCGGTCGGAGTCCGACTGCTGGCCGTCCGATTGGGGTGTGTCATCCGCCGGGCTGGTCATGTTTGTGTCTCCTCGGGTGATGCGCGAAGGCGTTCAAGGCCAGCCTGCACGCTGTTGCGGCGCGGTGTCCAGAGGCCGCGTTCGATGGCCTCGGCAAAGCGGTCGAGCATGTCGCGATAGGCTGCGTCATTGCTCTCTTCCAGAAACTCGCGAACGCGGTCATCCTCGATATAGGCCTCGAACAGGGCCGCGAAATGATGTTCGGCCACCTGCCGTGTGGTGGCGGAAAAGGCAAACAGGTAATCGACCGTCGCGGCCATCTCGAACGCCCCCTTGTAGCCGTGCCGCATCGCGCCATCGATCCATTTCGGGTTGCTGGCGCGCCCGCGGACGACACGGCCGATTTCCTCGCCAAGGGTGCGGATCACCGGACGTTCCGCCAGCGAATGGTCATTGTGATAGACCGGAACATCGCGGCCCGACAGATGCGCCACCGCCGCCGACAACCCGCCGGCGAACTGGTAGTAATCATCGCTGTCGAGGATGTCATGTTCGCGGTTGTCCTGATTGTGCAGCACAGCATCCGAGGCGGCGAGACGTGTCTCCAGCGCGCCGCGCGCCTCGATGCCCTCGGCATTCTCGCCATAAGCATGACCGGACCAGACAAGGAATGCCTCGGCGAAATCGGACCGGTCCTGCCACAGCTTCTCGTCGATCAGCGCCTGCAGGCCGGCGCCATAGGCGCCCGGCTTCGCGCTGAAGATTCGCAGGGTACTCTGCCGTGNCGCGGCATCCTCATCCAGTCCGCGGCGGCGTCCCGCCTTTGCTTCACGTTTCGCGGCGGCGGCGATCGGGTTCATGTCCTCAGGCTCGTCGAGCGCGGCAAGCGCCCGCACCGCGCGGTCNAACAGCGTCATCTGTGCNGGAAAGGCGTCCCGGAAAAAGCCCGAGCAGCGAAGGCACACATCGACACGCGGCCTGTCCAGCACATCAAGCGGGATGATCTCGAAGCCGGTAACACGGCGAGAGCTCGCATCCCAGGACGGCCGAACCCCNATCAGCGCCAGCGCCTGGGCGATGTCGTCACCGCCGGTGCGCATGTTCGAAGTTCCCCATGCCGACAGCACCACCGCACGCGGCCAGTTGCCGTGATCCATCAGATGCCTGTCGAGAAGCGCCTCGGCCGACGCCCAGCCGAGACGCCATGCCACCGGGGTCGGAAGGGCACGGCTGTCGATGGAAAAGAAGTTCCGGCCAGTCGGCAGGACCTCTGGCCGGCCACGGGTCGGCGCGCCGGACGCGCCCGGCGGAATGAACCGGCCCGACAGGCCGCGAAGAAGCGCCTCGCTTTCACGCGGGCCGCAGGCCTGAAGCCGTTCGCGAATGCCGGAAAGCGCGCCGTCAATGACCATCGCCGAAGCCGGACCGGTCGGCACCGCCTCGCCAGCCACCATTGCGCCGGCAAGCCTGTCGATCCGCTCGACTGTGTCGCCGGCGCTTCGCCACGGATCATCGGATTGCNCACCAAGTACATCAGGGCGGCCGCCATCCCATGGCGCGCCGCGTTCNGCCGTCAACGGGTCGAACACACCATCGCCNGNCAGCCCCAGATCGGACGCAATGGCGCGTGGCAGGGCCGCATTCATGCCCTCGCCGTCATTTCGCGGGGTGCGCAGGATCTGCGTCAGCAGGCTGTCGGCAAGATCGGTCGCCGGAGATTCACCAAAGATGTGGAGCCCGTCCCTGATCTGCAGTTCCTTCAGATCACAAAGATAATTGTCGAGCTTCAGAAGCTGTTCGGCCGGGTCCTCGGCCTCGTCGATCCCGCAATCGGCCGNAATGCCGGCGCGGGTCGCNGNCGCCAGAATGTCGGACAGGAGCGCGTCCGAGCGCGCGCGATCCATGCCGGCGGCTTCGTAATATTCGTCCATCTGCGCTTCCAGCTCGGCCATGACGCCATGGCTGTCGGCCTGGGTCATCGGCGGGGTCAGATGGTCGATGATGACGGCTGCAGTGCGGCGTTTGGCCTGCGCGCCCTCGCCCGGATCATTGACAATGAACGGATAGAGATGCGGCACCGGTCCCAGAACAGCCTCTGGAATGCATTCGGATTCCAGCGCCAGCGCCTTGCCGGGCAGCCATTCGAGATTGCCGTGCTTGCCGAAATGCACCACGGCGTCAATNCCGAATTCATCGCGCATCCACCAGTAAAGCGCGAAGTAATTGTGCGGCGGCACCAGATCGGGCGAGTGATAGGTCGCCTTGGGATCGATGTTGTAGCCGCGCGCCGGTTGCACGGCGACAAGCAGATTCCCGTAGCGGCGAAGCGGAAGGCGAAGCGCCTCGCCGTCGCACATCGGATCCGTTGCCGCGTCGCCCCAACGGCCACGCACAGCCCGCTGCAGGTCCGGCGGCAGCTGCGCGAATGCTTGGCGGTAGGCACCCAGCGGCATGGCGGCGTCACAGGCGCGCCCCTGCCAGCCTTCATTGGTCGGCCCGGCGCGGAGGTCGGCGATCAGCCCGGCGCTGTCCGGCGGCATAGCGTCGACGGCATAGCCAGCATCGGCCATGATTCGCATCGCAGCATGCACACTTGCCGGTGTGTCCAGCCCGACGCCATTGGCCAGACGGCCATCGCGGTTCGGATAGTTCGCCATGACCAGCCCGACCCTTGCATCGGCCAGCGGCCGACGGCGAAGCCTTGCCCAGCCGGCGGCAAGCCGGGCCACCCACGTGGCACGGTCCGGCACAGCCTCATAGGCCGTGGTCATGGCATGGGTCAGCGCGTCGCGGCGCGGCGGCTGCTTGAATCCGACAGCTCGCGTCAGCAACCTCCCGTCCAGTTCCGGAAGAGCGACATTCATCGCAAGATCGCGCGCCTTCAGCCCGGCGGATGATTCCT
>FUFK010067239.1_pt1 | contig 13565 bp, 11 predicted proteins | sample 1021851 | NCBI WGS metagenome assembly FUFK01 (sample SAMEA51879418, study PRJEB19060) | metagenome | reverse complement strand
AAGAAATGGATTAGTCCAGGTAGATCTCTTCTTTTACTTAAGGCTTTTAATTTTTTTCTGTCGACTTCTGGTCTGTACCAATCATCGAGATTAACTTCCATGCTTGATAATTAAATTAATTATCCCAACGATCTAACCATGACCCATCAACTGTGGAGTCAAATTGGTCTTTTTTTGAAGTCCCTCTAAATTTAGTGTGTTCTTCTTCATAACCTTTAAACCAAGAATCCCAATCAGCTGTATAGCTTGGGTCTTCTGATTTTCTCATTATGATTGGATCAACCAAACCAGTATGAAAACCAGCTTCATCTTTTGGATTTTGAAATCTTAGGTCAACACTCCATCTTACATCCTCAGATAAATTTTCAAGTGATCGATGAGGAACTAATTGATGTAAAAATAAAACTGAACCAGCCTTCATTTCACAAGTAACGACTTTCTCCTCTGGAATATCTTTGTCTTCAATAAATAAATACCAAGAATCTTTTACTGAACCATCTTTCTTTTCTAATTTATGATTCAAAACTCTTTCAGGTCTATGTCCCCCAGGAACAACTTGCATGCATCCATTATTTTTATTTACATCTAGAAATGGAATCCACGCAGCAGGCTGAGTGGTTTTTTCTGCTCCATCTTTTAAATAAGCAGAATCTTGGTGCCATGGAACTGTCATCCTAGCTGTCTGAGGTGTTTTAGATCTAATATTCCAAACTGGATGACCAGAAATATCTTTGCCAACCCAATTTTCAACCATATCTAAAAGTTTTTTTGATCCCCATAAGTTAGCAAGTGCTGGTTTTAATTCACCTCTATGATGAATTAAAACTGAAGAACCTTTAAAATCTCTTTCGAGAGCAGCTAGTCTTTTAAAAACATCTTTATCATCATGTTTGTTTGTAATTTTTCCAGCTTGAAAAGCTTTTTCTGCAAAATCATCAACAATTTCTTCAAATTCATTTAATATTGGATTTAACTCATCCATACTAAAAACATTTTCAACGATCGTATAACCTTCTTCGTTATATTGTTTTATTTGCGCATCACTAATCATAATTCCTCCCAAAATTATCCATTCACTAATAAATCAGTTAGATGATCTATTGTTGTGTCTTTTTTATCCAAATCAGCAATTTTTTCACCTCTTGCCATTACACATAAATGATCAGCAATTGGATACACATGACTCAAGTTGTGAGTAATAAATATTGATGTCACGCCTTGGCTTTTTAATCCTTCTACAAACCTTAGTACTTTATTTGTTTCTTTTACTGATAAGTGGTTTGTTGGTTCGTCTAATATTAAAACTTTTGATTTAAAATACATTGCTCTTGCAATCACAACACCTTGTCTTTCTCCTCCAGACAATTGGTTAACTGGTGTATCTGGAGATCGAAGATGCAGTTCAACATCTGTTAATGCTTTCATNGCATCGTCCTGCATGGTTTTAGTTTTCATNAAACCAAAATTNCCAACATTATATTGAGTTTGTTCACGTCCAATAAAAATATTTCTTGCAATAGACATTTCAGGGATCAAAGCTGAATACTGATAAATTGTTTCAATACCTAAATTCATTGCTTCTTTTGTAGATTTAAATTTAACCTTATTACCTTCAAAATATATATGACCTGAATCAGGTTGATGTGCTCCAGATAAAATTTTAATTAATGTTGATTTACCAGCACCATTGTCTCCAATAAGACCAACAACAGAGTCTTTTTTTATCTTTAAGCTTAAATCTTTTAAAGCATGAACTCCTGAATAGTATTTGTTTAAACCCTCACAAACTATTATATCTTCCATCTTTAATCCTTTGCCTTGTTTTGACCAATTCGTGTCGCTCTTCTACTTATATAAGTATTAAACACNACGGCTATNATAATTAAAGAACCTAAACCTGCTCTAAACCATTCAGCATCTATTCTAGCCATAATGATTCCACTTTCTAAAAACCTGATTAGTATTGCGCCAATAACGGCACCAAAAACTGTTCCGATACCTCCAAATAAACTGACACCACCAATAACTGCTGCAGCAATTGACTCTAGTTCTAATAAGTATCCTTGAGATGGTAATGGTGCTTCCAATCTAAATGTTTGAATCATTCCAGCAAAGCCAGCTAAGAAACCACATAAGATGAAACAAAACATTTTAACGTTTCCAGTCTTTATTCCCATTGAAGATGCTGCGTTTTGATCTCCGCCAGTTGCATAGATCCAGTTACCAACATTACTTCTGTGAAGCATAACACCTAAAACTACGGCAACTAAAAGAGCCCAGTACAAGGAAGCTCTAAATAACTCAAATTGATAAACGAATAACTCATTTGGTAAAATATGAGGAAATGGTGGTGGAAATCCTGCAGTAGCTACAGTTGTAAGACTTCTAGCAATATAGAGCATTCCAAGAGTTGCGATGAAAGAAGGGATTCCAAATCTTAAGGTAATAAATCCATTAACAAANCCAACAATAATACCAATCATTAATCCTAGAAAAATAGCGAACCAAGGTGGTATCCCTTGATGCACCATTTGTACAATAGTCATTGGGACTAATGCAAAAACAGAGCCTACAGATAAATCAAATTCACCTGAGATCATTAATATTGCAATCCCAATAGCAACAATAATATATTCGGGTGTAATACCCATAACTATTCTTATATTTCTTGCATCTAAAAATCTTTCATTAGCAATATAAAATCCAATCATTATTGCTAGGAACATTAAGAAGGTTGCTACTTCTGGTCTTACTAATAAACTTCTAAGACTAAAATTTTTACTCATATTTTTTTATTTTAAAAAAAACCAGGCTCTATTTAAAGAGCCTGGTTAAGATATTTATCTAACTGACATTCCTTTGAATGATCTGATTGTTTCAACATCATCAGGACCAATCATAGCTTTACCAGTGTTGATATCTAGTGCACTTAAACCATACTTGTTCATTAAGTATAATTGGTGAACTGACATGTAACCTTGGTAGTATGGTTGTTGGTCAACTGTTAGTTGAACATAACCTTTGTCCATTTCTTCGAAAACTACGTCAACTAAGTCAAAACCAGCAAGAAGTATTTCACCAGGTCCGTAACCTAAGTTTCTTACTGCTGCAGCTGCACCAGCTTCCCAGAAACCTACATCAAGATATGCAGTTGTATTTGGGTTAGCTTGAACATAAGCTGCCACTCTGTTTCCAACAGTTGAAAGATCTAGACCTGACTCGATTTTCTCATAAGTTACTTTTCTATCAGGGTTAGCTGCTTTGTAATCTTCCATGAAACGTGCAATACCGTTTCCTCTAGTGTATGCCCATGATTGGTTCATGTCTGCAACACCGATTAGAACGTGAATATCTCCATCAGGAAACATTTCAGAAAGATTAGCTGTTAATTCATAACCAGCTGCTTCTAAGTCTTGTCCAACATATGCTAGTCTGTTACTACCAGCAGCACCTTCTGGATCATCAGTATTAGCTGTAATTACTGGAATACCAGCAGCTAATGCTTCATCAACTGCAGCATCAAAGATAGTTGGGTTAGTAATTGTAGTTACGATACCATCAACACCTTGAGCTATTGAAGACTCTAAGTTTTGTAATTGCTCTTGTTGGTCTCCATCACCTGAAAGAGTTAACATTTGGCAATCAGCATTAATTTGTGCACAAGCATCTTTAAAACCTTTGTGAACAGCTGCCCAGAAAGCATTGTTCGTATCACTGTGCATTACGAAGTTAAATTTGTATTCTGCCTTCGCTGAAGTAGCAAAAAGCGCTACAGAGGCAAGAATAATTGAAGCAATTTTTTTCATGCATTCCTCCTATAAATAATATTTTCCTAGCAAGAATGGGTATGTAAAACAAGGAGAAATATTGGGAATTAGACTGTAAAATTATCGCACTAATCAATAGCTAAGCAAAATTTATATTTTTTTTAGGATTTGCCTTATGAAATCGTCATGCATGGGTTCAGGCTTTACACACGAAGAACGGAGTTCTACTTCCACTTTATAAATTGAAGAAATCATAGCACACTCGATTACATCTAAAACGTGAAGAGCAAGTTCTCCATTACACCTATGCATTCTATTATTTTCGATAGCGTCAATCATTTCAGCTAAACCAATACCCCTGTAGTTTGCTTGTTCAGGCGCCTCATTACTTCTTCCACTATGGTTAACAATATTTGTTTTTCCAAGGGGTTTATCTTCGACGCTAATATCTCTCCATTCAGAACCAAACTCACCAGATATGGAAACTGGACCACCAAACATATTTGGATCAGGAACTACTATTGAACCTTTCGTTCCATAAAGCTCCATATGATTACGTTTATGATTTAAAACATCAAATGAAATGAAACCTTGAATGATAGCTTTATTTTGAAACTCAATATTAAACATATAAGAAGTTGGAATTTCAACATTAAAAGTTTCTCCTTTTTTTGGACCGGCTTTGTATTCTCTTTTATCAGAAAATTTAGCTCCTCTTCCTCTTATATTTTTTACAGGACCTAGAAGATTAACAAGGGTGGTGAAAAAATATGGACCCATGTCTATTACAGGTCCTCCTCCTTCTTGAAACCAAGACTCAGGACTAGGATGAAAATCTTGAACGCCAGGAAAAGCAAATATAAAATTACCAGTTAGAACTTGTCCAATATCATTGTTGTCAATTAAATTTCTTGTAAGTTGCCCTCCACCACCTAAAAAAGTATCGGGTGCATTCCCAATGTAGAGACTATTTTTTTTTGCTAAATTTAATAATTCTTTTGCTTCATCAAACTTAACACTCATTGGTTTTTCACAATAAACATGTTTATTTGCCTCAAGAGCTCTTTTAGATATTTCATAGTGCGCTTGGGGAATTGTGAGATTAAGAATGATGTCTACGTTCTTGTCATTAAGTATTTCATCAACTGATAAAGGAATAATATTATATTGATCAGCTGTTTTTTTAGCAGCATCTAAATTAATATCAGCACAAGCAACAAAATTTATATTATTAAAATATTCCTGAGCCCGGAAGTAGGTCTCTGCAATATTACCACAACCAATCAGTCCGATATTTTTCATAAGTTGTTTCTATAAATCAATTGTAAAAAATGGAATAGTAAAAAAAAAGGCCGTAAAAATTACGGCCCTTTAAAATAATTTTTAGCTTTGACTTACATAAAGTCTGCAGCGTTTTCTTTAGTAACTAATACAGTTCCAGTATCAATGTTATCTGGAATGCTTTCACCATTAGCTAATTTAAGTGCATTTTCTACACCCATGTATCCCATGTTGTATGAGAATTGAGCAATAGTAGCTGACATTTCACCAGCCATTACACTTGCAGCAGCATCAGGGTTAGCATCAAATCCAACAACGACAACATCATCTAGCATATCAGCATTTTTTAATGCTTGAATAGCACCTAGACCCATATTGTCATTAGAAGCAAAGATTGCTTTTAGATTTGGGTTACCAGTGATGATATCTTCCGTTACTGACATACCTTGTGCAGTATCCCAGTTAGCTGGAAGTTCAGCAACAATGTTCATGCCACATGCTTCAAGACCTTTGTGTGATCCTTCAGCTCTGTGTTGACCAGTAGTTTGCGTGATCATTCCTTGAAGGATTGCAACATCAGAACCACTTGGAACATTATCACAAATGTATTGAGCAGCTAAAGCAGCACCATTGATATTGTTTGTACCAATGAAAGTTACACCTTCATTAATTCCATCAGTATCAATGTATACAACTGGAACACCTGAAGCCATTGCATCATCAAGAATTGGAGCAACTGCGTTAGGGTCAGTTGGTGCAATCGCAATACCGTCTACACCTTTAGCAATTTGGTCTTCAATTTGCGCTACCTGAGCCATAACATCACTCTCTTGCGGTGGTGAAAGGATAATTAGGTTTACACCTAATTCTTCAGCAGCATCTTTAGCACCAGCTTCAACTGAAGCCCAAAAAGGGTTTCCAGCACCTGGTCCTTTAGTACTTAGCATAATTGTTTTTGCATGTGAGCCTGCTAAAAGACTACCTGAAAAAAACAATACAGAAGTAGTAATTATAGAAATAAAAAATTTCATTTTTCCTCCTAAAATTTTTTTTTAACCATTAATCAAAAATGAAATTCTAATCAAGTGACTGTTTNTCAGAAAGTGATTATTTTTTGATATTATGTTCTGGTTGCAAGTTGTCTTCTTAGAACATCGATATAAACAGCCAAAATAATAATTGACCCAATAAGAACTTGTTGCCAGAAAACACTAACATTCATTAGATTTAGACCATTTCGGAGTATGCCCATAATCATGACTCCAGCAAACACACCTAAAACGGTTCCTCTGCCCCCAAAGAAGCTTGCTCCTCCTATAATGACTGCTGCAATCGCATCTAGCTCAGATTGTAAACCAGCATTTGGATAAGCGGAATTTGTTCTTCCAGCTAAAATTAAACCTCCAATACCAGCCAAGAAACCACAAAGGGTGTAAACTACGATTAAAATACGATCGACATTTATACCTGCTGCCCTAGCTGCTCCTGGGTTGCCTCCAATCGCATAAATCCATTTACCTATTCTTGTATGATTTAAAAATATCCAAAAGATAAAAAATATTACAATCATTAAAATTAAACTTGTGGGTATATACTCTCTAGCGCCTTCTCCAAAAATTACATCTAGTTTAATTTTACCATTTCCTATAACTCTAATCTGTTCAGCAAAACCTGTTATTGGAACACCTCCGGATATAAGATTACCAATACCTCTAAATATATAAAGCGTCCCTAGTGTCATTATGAATGGATGAGGCATTCGAAGTAAGGTAATTCCAATACCATTAAACATACCACACAAAAATCCAATTGCTGGCGCAACTAACATGACAACGTACCAAGGCATTCCTGCCTTCGAAGCAATAGCGAGTCCCATTAATGATAACATAATAATTGAACCGACTGATAGATCTATACCTGCAGTTACAATGACCATAAAGACACCAAGTGCTAACATAGACTGCCAAGAAACTTGTTTAAAAATNTTTGTTACATTTCTCCATGATAAAAAAACATCAGGTTGCAACAAATGCAAAACAGCAATCATTATTAGGATAAGTAATAAGATTCCATATCTTTCAAAAAAAGGAATAAGTCTNACAAATAAAGATTCTTGATTCTTATCCATTAATCTTTTTTCCCCATGATCCATCCAATCACTTCGTCTCTTGAAGTGTTTTTTAATTCTGATTCAGCAAAGTTTGTTCCTTGAAAAAGTGCCATTACGCGATCACAAACAGTAAAAATATCATCCATTCGGTGACTAATTACTATTACACTAACACCTAACTTTTTAAGATTTAAAATTAAATCTAGAACCTTTCCAACTTCCTTAACAGCAAGTGCAGCTGTCGGCTCATCCATCAATACAATTTTTGCATTAAAAGCTGTAGCTCTAGCAATTGCAACTGCTTGTCTTTGTCCACCTGATAATTCTTCAACCTTTTGATCAGCACTCTTTACGTTTATCTTAAGTTTTGCAAGATGCTCTTCGGTTAACTGTTTTCTTTTTTTATGATCTAAAAAATTGAAAGGGCCAACTTTTCTTGTTGGTTCTCTTCCTAGAAAAATATTGTCACCGATAGGGAGATTACCAGCTAGTGCCAAATCTTGATATACCATTTCTAAGCCCAAATTTTGTGAATCTCTGGGACTATTTAGAGTTACTTTTTCCTTATCAAAAAAAAGTGAACCCTCACTTGGCTTATATAGCCCTGATAAAACTTTCATTAATGTGGATTTGCCAGCACCGTTATCACCAACAACACCAAGAACTTCACCTTTATTTAAATGAAGATCTACATTTTGAAGAGCCGTTATAGTACCAAAAAATTTTGAAACTGATTTAGCTTCTAGTACTAAGTTATCTGACATAGTGTGTTTTTAAATAAATTTTAATTAATATCAACTGGTTTTGAACGTAAATATTTAACAGTTTCTCTTTCAGCTTTTTTGCATAATTTAGGCGGCAGGCCTTTTGAAATAAGTTTTAAATCTTGAATTACTAATTCACCCATCTCTTTAAATGCACTATCTAATGCACCGGCCCTATGCGGAGAAAAAATTACATTTTTAAGTTTTCTTAATTTATGATTTTTAGGAAATGGTTCTTGTGGAAAAACATCAATGGCAGCAAACACATTTCTATTTTTTAAAAAATTAAAAAAATCATCAAAATTTATTATGTCCGCTCTACTCATTAAGACAAACACTGATCCATCTTTTATAAATTTTAGTTTAGAGCTATTAATCATAGATTCATTAGAGGAAGTAATGGAAGCTAATACATAAATGATGTCAGCATTTTTGAGTAATGAATTTAAACTGGTTGGCTTAACATCAAATTTTTCAATTTCTTTATTGGGAATCCAAGGATCATAGGCAATGATGTTATTAGAGAATGCTTTAAGTATAGGAGTAAGTGATTTAGCCAAATCACCAAATCCAATTAACCCAAATGTTTTATTTTTTATTAAAAAATTATTCTGACTAATTGCTCCTCCATATTTTTCTTTTTTTAAAATAAAGTCTGAGTGAGCAATATGGATACTTCTGGCTATAGATAAAGTNAGGCCAATTGCCATTTCAGCAACAGGTTGAGCAAACACAGGCGATGTTGCTAAAACATGTATTCCTTTTCTAAAACAATAATCGTAATCCATATTGTCCATAAAATTGCTCTCTACATTAAATATTGCTCTAAGTTTTGCAGATTTAGAAATTAAAGATGAAGGTAAATTGGGTTGTCCAAAAATATAATCTGCCTTTGGTAGATTTTTTTCATAAAAATTATTTTTATTTTTTTTAGGAGCAGTAATAAGTTTAAAATTGTTTTGTAAGTATTTTAGATTTTCTTTAGAAAAAAGTAGGTCCATTGTTCTTGGATATGGATCTAATAAAATTATAGGCTTGTTTTGACTCATACCATTTTTAAATTTTAGAAAAAGAAATTTATTTTTATACGCCCTTACGTTGTTTATTTTTTCCTTCTAAAAATTCNTTAAGAGCTGATTTCTTACCTTCGGTATTATCTACTTCAAGTGTTGGGCTTTCCCAGAAAGCTGTCCCCTCTAACCATTCATACCCATCTGTTTTCATAGAAATAACATATGTTTTGTCTGATTCTTTTGCTCTTTTGAAAGCAGCCTCTAACTCTGAAATGGATTTAACAGTCTCACCATTTGCCCCCATACTTTTTGCGTGAGCCTCAAAATCTACAAACTGTACATTTGTCGCTCTNGCNGCATTGAGATTACAAAGATATTCATTNCCACCTTTTGCTAGTTGCAATCTATTAATAACCATGTGACCACCATTATCACAAACAACTATAATTAATTTTTTATCATATAAGACTGAGCTGTAGATATCGCTGTTTTGTAAGAGGTATGAACCATCACCTACAAATACAATTACATCTTGTTCAGGTTTTGCCATTTTGATTCCAAGTGCACCTGATATTTCATAACTCATGCAACTAAACCCCCATTCAGTTTCAAAAGTATTTAGTTCTTTAGGTTTCCATATTTGAACCACTTCGCCAACTAATCCTCCAGCTGCAGTTACNACAATATCTGATGGGTCTGAGTTTCTATAGACTGCACCAACAGCATGAGCATAGGATGGTAATTCTTGGTTTGTTGGTCCACTTTCTTTGGCAACATATTCATCCCATTTATTTCTTTCCTCAATTGAANGCTGGTACCAAGTATCTGGTGCTTTCCAATCTCCTAATNCCTTTGATAATTCTTGAAGTCCAATTTTTGCATCNCTTANAACAGGAGTTGCGCGATGTTTTGTAGTNTCAAATCGTGAAGTATTTATTGATACAAGTTGAAAATTTTCATTTTCAAAATTAGTCCAAGAGCCAGTTGTAAAGTCTCCTAACTTTGTTCCCACAGCTAGTGCTAAATCTGTATCAGTAGCAAGATTATTAGATGAGCCTTCTCCTAAGCATCCAATTGCACTTATATAATAAGGATCATCTTTATTCATACAACCAATACCCATCACAGTTGCTGTTACAGGAATATTATGTTTTTTTGCAAAAGCGGAAATNTCCTCTTCTGCTTCTGAATATAAAACACCTCCACCTGAAATAATAATTGGTTGTTTAGATTGTTTTAATTTATCAGCTGCCTTTTGTATTTGATTTGGATCAGGATGAATTCTTCTAATTTCATGAATTTTTTCTTCAAAAAAGATTTCAGGATAATCATACGCTTCTCCTTGAACATCTTGAGACATAGAAATTACTGCTGGGCCACAGTCTGCAGGGTCTAGCATTACATTAATTGCTTGAGGCAAAGATGTTAAAATTTGTTCAGGTCTAGTAATTCGATCAAAATATCTTGATACAGATTTAAATGAATCATTTTGAGTTTCTGANGGAGAATTAAAATGTTCTACTTGTTGTAAAACAGGATCTGGAAAACGACTAGAAAATGTATCACCTGGTAAAAGTAAAATTGGAAGTCTATTACTTAAAGCAACTGCAGCAGCTGTAACCATATTAGTAGAACCAGGTCCAACAGATGAAGTTGCAACAAATATTTGTTGTCTTCTTTTGGCACGAGCATATGCAATACCTGTNAGTGCCATATTTTGTTCATGATGACCTCTGTATCCAGGAAGTTCATTTTGATATTCTTCCATAGCTTGTCCAATACAAGCAACATTACCATGGCCATAAATACCGAAAGCTCCTGGAAATAGTGGTTCTTTTTTTCCATTAATTAAAATTTTTTGCATAGTTAAATANTTAATTAATGCATGTGAACATGACATTCTNACTGTTTTCATGTGTTCCTTTCCCAAAAAAAATAGATACTATTATANTAAAAAAATAATTTAAAGAGTTAAACNATTTATTTTTCTAATATTTTAGAATATAGAATTATTCATGAAAGTTGGGATTNTTGGTGAAATTCATCCAAGTGGATATGAGATATTTGATAAAAATAATATTGAATATNTTGTTACTAATAATACTGACGAAGGTCATCTAATAGAAAAATTACAAGATGTGGATGGTATTGTCGTAAGAACGGCAGAAATAAATAGAAATATTCTCTCACAAACAAAGAACCTAAAAATTGTTGCAAGACACGGTGTTGGCTATGACAATGTAGATACTGAATATTTAAATAATAATAAGATAGCTATGGCCATTACTGGAAAAGCAAATGCAACCAGCGTAGCTGAACATGTAATGACAATGATGCTTTGTTTAACAAAAAATATTTTTGAATCAGATAGATTAGTGAAATTAGGTAGATTTCAAGAAAAGAGCAATCTACCCAACTACTTTGAACTCTATAATAAAAAAATTTTAATTCTTGGTTTTGGTCGAATAGGAAAAGCTCTAGCAAAAAGATGTAGTGGGTTTGAAATGGAAATTTATGTTCATGATCCATTTCTTTCAGATGAAGAAATAAAAAATAATAAATGTATTCCAATTGATAAAGAAGAAGGATTTAAAATTGCTGATTATATAAGTATTCATTTACCTTTAAATGAAGAAACTAAAAATTTGATTTCTTTTGATCAATTTGAAACCTTTAAATCAAATTTGATTTTAATTAATACAGCAAGAGGTGGGATAATTAATGAAGATGCTTTATATGAAGCTTTAAAAAATAAAAAAATTTTTGGAGCTGGTGTTGATGTATTTGAAAAAGAACCACCTATAGAAAATCATAAACTTTTTTCTTTAAATAATACTTTGTTAACTCCTCATAACGCTGCTTTAACTTTAGAGTGTAGAAAAAGAATGTCAGTGGAATCATGTGAAAATGTTTTTGATTTTTTAACTAAAAGTAAAAACTTAAATAAAAGTAATATTATAAATCTAAATATTTTTGATTAAATATTAAGGTAGAGATTTCCATCTTCTTCTGTAACATCAAATATTTTTAATGGGGTCTGTTCTAAATCNGAGATAGAATCTCCAGATACAATACTAAATTTATTACCGCATGTTGGGCACTCTAGTTCTTCACCCTCAATACTAGATTCACTTAATAAAGTTTTTTCTGCACAAGGGCAATTTCCTTCAGTTGCAAAAAAGCCAGACTCAAGTCTATAAATTGCATAATTTACATCGTCGTATTCAAAATTTTCAACCGAGCCAACATCAATATCATCAACCTCACCTATTAAGATTGGCTCTATTTCATCATTCATAAAAAATTTGTAAAATAAAATTGAATTAGAATAAATATTTTTTTTAAAAAAGTTGTTGATTTATCTGAATTTAAGATTTTTTCTTGTTAGTTCTTTTACGTTAGAAACTCCCATTAATTTCATATCTCTTTCAATTTCATTACGTAAATTAGACAAACTTTTTTCAACACCTTTTTGTCCTCCAGCTGCTAAAGCATATAAATACATTCTTCCTCCAGAACAGGCTTTTGCACCAAGGGATAATGCTTTTAAAACATGTGTGCCTCTTCTGATTCCTCCTTCACAAATTACATCTATTTTATCTCCCACAGCATCAACAATTTCAGCTAGTTGATCAAATGGAGATCTTGAGCCATCTAATTGTCGACCTCCATGATTTGAAACCATTATGGCTGAAGCACCCACATCTACAGCTTTTTTTGCATCGTCTACAGACATCACCCCTTTGATGGCAAATTGACGTCCCCACTCTTTGTTAATATTTTCTACATCTTTCCAACTCATAGAATTATCAAGCATATTAGTGAAGTAATCCCCTATGGTTGTCATCACTTTTGTACCTTCATTAATATGATCCTTTAAATTACTTAATTCCCATTTTGGTTTCGTAAAATAATCGACTGCCCACTTTGGATGGAGCATAAAACTTAAAACACTATTNAGTTTTANTTTCATTGGAATAGTAAAACCCGTATANAAATCTCGTTCACGGTTTCCTCCAACAGCAGTATCTACAGTCACAGCCATTGCTTCAAAATTTGATTCNTTACATCTTTCTATAAGAGCTTTGTTNAGGCCTTTGTCTTTGTGAACATAAAGTTGAAATAATTTTGGTGTTTTGACTAAATTTGATATTTCTTCAATACTGGCAGTACCTAAAGAAGAAATTCCAAACATTGTTCCAAATTTTTCAGCTGCTTTTGCAACTCCAATCTCACCTTCATGGTGAAATAACCTTTGAAGAGCAGTTGGTGCACAATACAAAGGCATATCTAACTTTTGTCCCATTACAGTAGTTGACATATCAACTTTATCNACACCGCTTAATACATTTGGAATCAAGTCACATTGCTCATAGGCATCTGTATTTCTTTTATAAGTTATNTCATCATCNGCNGCACCATCGATGTAATGNAATATTGGACTNGGTAGNCTTTTTTTTGCTAANTTTCTAAANTCTTTNACATTATGACANTTATTNATNNTNCCNAACATTANGCNTGAATNGTTTTTTGNGTTTGTTCTCCTNAGNCCCTCAATACCAAGTTTCATTACATCACCTGCTTTTAAAAATACTTGTGGTTTCATTCCCATTCCAACTCCTGGGGGCGT
>FUFK010067774.1_pt1 | contig 13567 bp, 7 predicted proteins | sample 1021851 | NCBI WGS metagenome assembly FUFK01 (sample SAMEA51879418, study PRJEB19060) | metagenome | reverse complement strand
GTAACTCCACCAGAAGTTGTAACTAGTTTAGTAGAACCATTATAACGAATATCTGTAGCACCATCTGCATCTACTCTAAAACGAAGAGTAGTATTGCTACTATCTGTTAAGTGAAAATCGTCCGCTTGTAAATTAAAATTACCTGTACCATTATTTATACGTGCGTGATTTCCATCATGCTTAATAGTTAGGTCATTTCCAGTACCAAATCTCATTGCTACATTATCAGGAAGATCAATACTTGCAGTTGTATCTAAAGTAACTACACGATTTCCAATCTCGACTTCGACAGCAGTGGCATTGGGAGGAGCAGTAGCAAATGTAAGAGTTGTACCACTTACAGAATAATTTGATTTTGACTGGTATACACCATCAATAAATACACGAGTATTATTTTCATCACCAGGATCCAAAGAAAGAGTAAACGCTGTAGTTGATCCATTTCCGCTGAAAGTATCTACAGTTGTTTGTCCATCGCTTATCTTTTTCTTGTACGCAACAACTTGTAGATAATCGTTTGCATCTACAGTTTCGGAAAGTACAATACTTGTGCCATTTGTTGCAGTATAGTCTACGGAAGGATCAAGAAAAATACCGTTTAAGTATACTTGAATGGCATTTGCAGTATAAGATAAAGTTTCGCTATTGTCATCAGAACCTGTAAAAGTTGTCTGTCCTGAAGTTGCAGTAAATTGATATTCTTCAAAGATAGCATCCGCAGCAGTAGTTCCACTCCCGCTCGCAGTAGAAGTAATCGTTACGCTATCACCTGACTGGTTTGTTGTAAGAGAAATATTACTTCCTGCAACAAGAGTTAAAGTATCGCTTGCTTGATCTGCAACTACATTTGATTGTCCAGATACAGCTATAGTTCCAAAAGAGTTGCCGCCCGTTTGGTTAACAAAACTAAAGTTACCACTACCATCTGTTTGTAGTACTTGACCACTCGAACCATCACTAATACTTAAATCAGTAAGTGCGGAAGGTATCGAAGTATTTCCTGCAAGAGCAGTTGTTGCAGTTGTACCTAGTTGAAGAGCGTCTGTGATTCCATAGCCCGCGATTGTTGTGGGCTTACTTCCTAAATCACTAAACGTAAGAGTGTCAAACTCAAGAGCATTTGCACTTGAGTTTACTTTGAGATATTTACCAGCAGCTCCACTAAAGTTAGCAGGACTATCGGAAAGGCCAAGAAAAGTGGCAGATCCACTACTTCCTGTTGACGCAAACGTAATACTATCTCCTGTCTGATTCGTAGTGATAGTCATGTTACTACCTGCTACAAGCGTAAGGGTGTCAGTAGCCGAATCAGCTACAATATTTGATTGTCCTGATACTGCAATAGTTTTAAATGCATCGGTTACAGTTCCAGAAGAACCTCCAATCTCAACAATAGAATCTGAACCGTCATTCTTCTTGATGAACATTTTGCCATCATATGTATTGATGGCAACTTCACCCAGTTCTAAATCTGANGTTGAAGGAGTATTACCAGAAACGGAAGACCGTTTTAGTTTAATNGTTTGCGCCATGTGGCTCCTCCAGTACTATGCGTATATACGCGAGAGGGAATTTAATTTTAGAATGTGCCGCCGTCTAAAGTATTAGACCATTGAGCAGTTCCACTTGTATTCATAGAGAGAATATAATCGTGTGCGGTTGCGTTACCAGAAGGCTTTACTAATCTTGTGTACCCTCCGTTTGATGCTGCTCCAATTAGTAAGTCACCTACAGCAGTTGCAGAAATACCTTTTATTCTCAAAGCATCGCTATTAACTTCTAATGTAACATTGTCATCGTTTACATTCAGAGTATTGCCAGACTTTGACATCGCATCGCCAGCAACGATTTGACCTGCACCAGAAAATTGTGTAAATGTAAGAGAAGTTGAGCCTATTGAAATAGTGCCGTCAGTAGTAAGAACAAACCCATTGTCTGCGTTTACAGTACCTTCTTCAACAAATACAAACATTCCTGGCGTAACTTCTGTTGCAGAATCTGCATCAGTTGCTCGAGTCATTGCAGAAGCAGCACCATTAAATATATAAATACCATTTGTTGCAGCACTTGTTTGATTCTTTAATAGTACTCTATCTCCGCTTGAGAGAGTTATTCCATCAATTGCAGCACCTGGGCCAGAAATCGTTACGTTTGCGGTAGAAGCTACTCGTACTGAATCTTTAAAGTCAAGTCCAACTTTTACTGCATCAACATATTCTTTTGATACGAGAGAGTTTGCTCCGAAGCCAGAACGATTTTTGTATCCTGCAGGAACTTTTACTGTTCCTGTGCCATTTGGAGAAAGTGTTAGATCACCGTTTGCATCAGTAGTTGAAATTGTATTACCATCTGCTGATAAATTATCAACNGCAAGAGAGTTACCTGTAACAGTAGTAAANGTACCTGCTGCAGGAGTATTTCCACCAATTGTTGCTCCATCAATTGCACCACCATCAATATCTGGTGTATTAATGTCTGGAGAAGTAAATGTTTTGTTTGTGAGGGTTTGTGTAGTATCTGTACCTACAAGTGTAGTAGTTGCTGCAGGAAGCGTAATTGTAACGTTACCGCTAAACGCAGAGTGAGCAGGTGCTTGTAGTCTTGCATAGTGAGCATTNGANCTTTCNCAGTAGAANTCAATTCTTGANTGAGTTCCGCCATTNTTNATNGANATAGCACCNTGTGTAATTGTTACACCATTGCTTGAGCCTCCTGCAAATGTAGTTGTTCCTGAGAAGTTTGCAGCCGCTACTGTTGCTGTGCCTGTAAGAGTTGGCGAAGTCAATGACTTATTTGTCATTGTCTGTGTGCCAGTATTTGAAATTAACTCAGTACCGGCCGCAGGTAAAAGAAGAGTGTTTGAAGCAGCAGAAGAGTGAGGTGCCGCCTGTAATGTTTGATAGTGTGCATTTGAAGAGCTGCAATAGAACCGTATACGAGAATCGTTTCCACCGCCATTCTTTAGGTCAATAGTACCATTTTCGATACTAACACCACCGTTGCCAGTTGTGCCATCACCATCAACAATAAGAGTCTTGCCAGTTGTAATTTTCTCACCTGAGTTTGTCGTAATAAACGACATATAGGTGTTTGAGCCTTCGGTAATTGTAAGAGCAGTAGCAGAATTATCTCTAATACTAAACTCAGTATTTTGATTACTAAAAGCAAGAGTTCCTGCATTTACAACTAAGTTTGACGCAGGATCTAGTACAAGATTACCTGCACTTGTATCAATTTGTCCTGCGGTATTATTAATTCGGATTAGACCAGTAAGTAATTTATCAACCTTACTGTTTGCATCTACTATAATTGCACTAGAAGCTGTGAGAGTACCTGCCGTGTGATCGAGCAAGTCCATGAATACCTTACCGCCAATAACGGTAACGGCATTATCCGCAGGAGCACCAATAAATAGCTTATCACTATTATCAGAATATGCTAATTCACCTGCGGTCAGGGAGCTGGGGGTAGCAGTAGTTGTACTGCGTTTGATTTTAATTGTCTGAGCCATTTAAAACTCCAAGATTAGCCTTAAAAGGCTCCTGCGTCTAAGGTATCAGAGTCGCCTGAAGCGTCACCTACTATTATAGGTACAAACTCAAAAACTCCATTACTAGTTTCGCGGTATACTTTTATTTGATTATCATCAGTATCGTAAAAAAGATCTCCTTCCTCCAAGTTTGCAGTCCCGTCTGCTGGAGGTGTTGTTCCTCTGAATTGCTGATCTGCGAGCTGCTTTATTGCATCTCTTACGTTGTCTGCGGTAACTGTATTATGTCCATCAAAAGATACGTTACCAGAATCCATAAACTGTACAGGAATAGCAAAGTTATTCACTGTGAGTACAGTAGGATCATCTATTAAAGTAACAGATATAGCATTAGTATTTGATACGCTTAGTTCTGTTACTTCTTCTACAATTGATATAGTTGTAGTGTCCGCCATGGTTTATCTCGTTACTTCTTGATTAAGGGTTACTTTGCCTTCAATAAGTCGTTTAACAATAGCGTCCCCTGCAGTATGAATTTCTAAGTCATAAAAGAAAAGTCCAGCAGTCATCGCACTCGATGTAGTTGCTGGTAGTTCCATCTTTACAATCCCGTTTGAAGGGACAGGAATACTGCAAGAAAATGTTGCCGCTACAGTCGCGTCTGTTTTAGTAGAACGCATCTGAGCCCGGGCAGCGTAGCCCGTTAGATCTTTTACGGATCCCGACTCCTTTACTGTGATGTCAATAACGAAAGTCGATCCTTGGTCAATTGTCAAGTCATAATTAGCGGCCGCCATTTAATTTTCTCCTATGATGCAATTATAGCGCAGGGGACATTTTATGTCAAGAGTTATTTTTTGGAGGTGAATTAAGTACCTAAGTATCCTATTTTAACTCGGACCTGACTGCCATCGTTAATCTCAATAACACCTTTATTGCTTACCATCTTCATGTATATTCCTGCTCCGCTTTCCACCGCTACTTGAATTTGTTTTGCAGTAACTGATCCTGCTGATATTTTATTTGCTGTAATGACATTCGCAGCAAGCATATTTGTGGAAATTTCATTTGCTACAATTATATCTGCAAGTAAAGTACCCGTCACATTTCCTGTCATAATGTTGAGATCAGAAATAACTTCACTTGCAGCTTTTCGTTTATTTGCAGTACCATCAAGCACAATGAACTCATCAGATGTTAACATTGTTTGTGTCATATCTGTAAGCTCAGATAAATCTACATTTAATGTTACAGAGCCTGACGAACCTCCACCACTTAACCCAGTACCTGCAGTAACACCTGTAATGTCCCCTGAATTAACACTAATAGGTCCTGTAGATACGGCTGTCACTCTTCCGTATGCATCAAGAGTTATTTGATCAATTTTTGTAGCATCTGCAGTAGAGCCGTAAGTTCCTGCACCCGGTCCGGCTGTGGCAAGAGCTACAGCATTTGCACTTACAGAAATTCCTGTGCCTGCGCCTACGTTAAACGTAATTGTTTCATTATGAGATTGGTCTACGCTAAATGCTGCACCTCCGGTAAGGCCGTTTCCCGCTGATAAAGTAACTTGTCCATTATTTGCAGCAGAAGGAATAGATGGCGTATTACTAAAATTATTATAGTTTAGATAATAAGAACCGTGTTGGCCATCTAGTAAGTCTGCATCTAATGTTGAGCTTGCACCGTCATTTCCTGAGTGCCAAACAGTATAGCCTCCGGCAGTAAGAGCAGAAGAACCAAAAGCTACGTAGTTGCCGCTAGTTGTAAGGTTCATTACTAAGGGCCAGCGACCTGCTGCGTTGTTTGCTGAGCCTGTAGCAAAAGTTTCCCAGCTTGTATCGTCTGTAGTATTTCCTCTTAGTATATAAAAAAGATTACTATTTTGATGAATCATTGAAGAGATATGATCTGTATCTCTTAAGTAAATAGTTGGTGCCGTATTTCGAATATAAATATTACTACTTTGAGTAGCAGTATTATTTATAAATCTACCATCAATATCGACAGTTAGAGCACTTAATCCTTGTCGATTTAGTGTAATAATTCCATTTGAAGTACTAAAACTTGCACTAGATACATAATTATTTGTACTTGCAGAAGATGAAATAGTAATAGAGTTACCACTTCTACTTACACTTGTAGTACCGCTACCAATAAAGTTAATCGTTTCTCCTGCAGAAATATTTTCTGTAGCGCCACCATTTGCTTGTATATTAAAATTAGTAGTATTTGTATCTGTAGAAGTAAATCTAAACACACCCGTAGAAGGTTCTGTAATAGTTACATTTGTTCCTGATTGTAAAGTAATATTTCCTGTTCTATAAGCGCCAGAGTCTTCTCGTATTTGTGTAACAGTATTTGTATCTGTATTGTCAGATGCAGGAATTGTAACTGTTTTTGTATTTACAGCAGTAATATGGCCACGAGCACTACTAGTAATACTATCAATAACAGTAAATGTTCCTCCATAACCAGGAGAAGCAGAAGAAGTATTATTTGTTCTTGAAATATTTGCATGATTTATAGTAATTGTTTCATTACTGCTTTGATTCGTGGTAAAGTTACCGCCAGTAATCAGGTCTGTTCCAGCATTAAGTGTAATTGTTGCATTGTTTGCTGGAGCAGAGTTTGTAATTGCACCAGTACTAGAGTTATAGCTAATTCCTGTACTTCCTGATATTGCTGATCTTGCGAGACTNTTTGCAAAATATTTATTTGTTGTACCTTGTGGAAGATCATCAGTAGTAAGACTTCCAAATCCATCTGCAACAATACTTCCTGTAATATTACTTGCAGCAATTGATCCTTCAAAGGTTCCTGCTACAAATGTTTCACTTCCTACTGTCCATTTATCGTTTCCTTCATCCCACAATAAAGTTTTATTTGTTGCACTTCCTCTGCCTATCTCTATTCCAGCATTTTGACTAGGACTGCTTCCTGTGTAGTCAGCATTTAAAGTAATAATATTATCACCTATATTCAAAGTCTGGGTATTAATATAAGTGGTAGTTCCAGAAAATGTTACATCTCCTGTAAATGTTTTTGTACCTGCAATAGATTGAGTACCTGTTGTTCTTACAACAGTGCTATCTACGCTAAACGTAGTTCCAGATAAATTTAATCCAGAGCCTGCGCTAAAAGTAGTATCTGTATTTGTAAATGTTACACTTGTATTTCCTTGACGAGTAAGTGTTAGAGTTGATCCAGATACAGAGGCATTTGTTACATTATTATTAGGAAGAACAAAATTATTTGCATTTGAAGCAACACTATTTAGTTTTGTATGATCTGCATCTGTAAAGACATTTGAATCTGTTGCTGCTTCTACAAGAGTACGAATCTCAGCTGCAGTTTGATCGCCTGTAGCTCCTGTTTCTATATTATTCAGTTTTGTATGATCTGCATCTGTAAACACATTTGAATCTGTTGCTGCTTCTACAAGACTACGAATCTCTGCCGCTGTTTGATCTGCTGTAGCACCTGCTTCAACTGCATTTAATTTACTAAGTAAAGCATTTGTAAAGTTATTGTCTGATTGAAGATTTGCGCTAAGATTTCCAGCACCGTCTACAGTTAGTCTTGACCCTACAGATACACCTCCCACACTACTTGTAGTTGCGTTTGGAAGAACATAAGCATTTGCTCCTGTTGCTATTCCCGTAAGTTTTGTTTTTTCGGCAGTTGTAAAGTTATTATCTGTAGGAGTGTCTAAACTCACAGTTGCTTCTGTGCCACTTACAGCAAGATTTAAGCCACTTGTAAAGTTAAAGCTTGTAATATCTGTCGCTTCTGATGTACCGTCCTCTTTTACTCCAAGCGGAGCATTTGCATTTACTATAGAGTTAGCATCAATCGTGACTCCTGAAAGTACAAGATTTGTACCATCAAATAAAATATGCTTATTTGCATTACCAAAAACCATCTTACCGTTTGTAAGATCCATGAATGCACCAGTCTCTGAGCCTCCCGGAGCTGCATTTGCATCTGGNATACTNCCGCCTTTCATCGTACCTGCAGTAACATCNCCAAGATCNGCAGAGAGAGCAGAAAGAGTTGCTGTNCTNATATCACTNGCAGTAATACTTGTAGCATCAATAATTGTTGATACAATGCTATTTGCTTTAATATGAGCTGAATTAACAGTAGAAGCAGTAATTAATGATGATACTACAGAATTAGAAGTAATCATATCTGCGGTAATGGTGTTTGCTGCTATTTTATCTGCATCAATCGAATTTGCTGCTATTTTATTTGCAGTAATTGCATTTGCTGCTATCTTATCTGCTGTAATGGCATTTGTAGTAATATTATTTTCTGTTACCATCTGGCCAGTAAGAGTAAGAGTTCCTGCAGATGCATCAAAGAAAATATTAAAACCAGAAGCGTCTCCAAAGAACACGTCTCCGTCTGCTTTTAATAAACTACCTTTTCCAGAAAGAGAGGTATTAGAAATACTTGGTGCTGAGGCTCCAGGAGCTGCGACACTGAACTGTGAACCTGTAAGTGATAGGTTTGAACCATCAAACTTAAAGTTGCTTCCAGAGGGATCTCCTACTTGAAATTTATAACTTCCTCCGTCACGACCNAAGAAAAATCCTGCTGCTCCNGNATCAATACTAGTAATTCCTGCTTTAATAACAGGATCGCCAGAAGGACTATTTGGAAAAGTTATACCGCCATCATTTACTGTTACACCGGTATCGAGTTCATCCGTAGTAATTGATATAGCATTCCCACTTACTCCTGTTCCTGTGGTGAGTGGATGATACGCAGAGTTTATAGTTTCTATACTTTGAGTTCCAGGTCTTGGACTTTGTATAGAGTATCTTATCCAGTAATATCTTTGTTGNGCTCCAGTATTTAATATTTGATCAGTAAAAGAATCACCTTTTGTAGTTCCTACTAATTTTCTATTTGCCCAATTAGTATTTGCACTTCTGTAAATTTCTANAGTATGAGAAGCATCTTTATAATTACTAGCATTTGTCCAGTTAAGTTCAATACCNCCACCNCCATTATTAGTAGCNGANAAANNANTTGGNGGNAAAGGNTTAACAGGAGGTTTTGCATCTGCTCCCGTATTGTACTGAATTACCAAATCAGAGGGAGGGGCTTCTACTAGATAAGCATTATCGTTGTGTTCTTTTGCAACAACATCAACTAATAAATCATCTCGAGTATTTAAGTTTTCTATTCTAAANAGTTTCTTTACCCAATTGAATCTCTCATTTGTAATTGCAATAAGATTTCCTGCGAGAAGAAGATACCCGCGTGGAGACATTGTAAATGAAATATCAAGACCTGCTCTAGACTCATCTAAAGTTTGCTTAATATTCATTCGTGCATTAAAATAGTTTGATATTCCAGGAGCTTCAAAACTTCCTTGTCGAGGAATATTTTTATCTTGTTTTTTGTACTCTGAATTATAGAATGCAATAGAACGTGGCTCAAAACTATTTGAAGGATCAATAATTTGAGCATTTACAGAATTAAATGTTTTTTGAATTCCTTTATCTGCAATTTTTATATCACCAATAACATCGTCATCTGTAATAGTTTCATCGAACCCAAACTGAGTAATTGGTTTTGCTTTTACTCGTTGATCTAAGAAATACTTACCATTTGAATAACGAAGTATGGCATTAAACTGACGCAACATACTATTAACATTATCAAATAAAGATTGAGAAGTATCAATAGTTGCGTTTGTCTGATGTCGAGTAACAAATCTTTGATCTAAGTTATCCCAGCCAACATACTTCCAGTATTTGACATCATCAGAATCGTATAGAGAATAACCACTAATAACTTTAGCAGCATCGCCTGTTCCAACAACTTGTTTTACAAAAGGGTTTCCTATATTTGTTTCTAAAGAAGTTTCAAGAGCAATATTTGTGCTTGTGCCTACTTTTCTTAAATTTACAGTCAGAAGTAGAAGCGGAAGTAGGTTTAGCAAGACTACTAGCTCCTTTTATGCCCCAGTAGCCACCATTTGTCCAAACAAGTTCATTTGTTTCAAAAGGATACCAAGAATTCCACTTTCTTCCAAGTTTTCCGATACAGTCTTTAAAAACTACTTGTGTGTAAGAGTATTGAGTAGTTCCAATAACATATTGAACAGTAGAAGAACTTTCTACTGTTCCTTGCCAAAGAAGAGATCCTGTTTCTGGATATCTATATTTATCTCCTGGAGTAACACTCACTGTACTAGCAAACATAAGAGTTACATTTGAACGAGTATCACAACTTCTTGCTACTTCTTTGAAAGAATCTAAATCTAAATCTGTACCAATTTTTAATCCTTTACCATATCTATCACTTGTTAGATAGTCTAAAAGCTGCATAGCAGGATTAATACTAACTCTAAAATCTCCAAACTGTTCTACATCAAGATGACTGCCTTGGACACCATATGCATACTTTGCTGATGTAACTGTAAATCTTGTAGGTAAATTTTTGTTAAGAGGTAATATATTGTTGCTATTGCAGAATGTTTGCAAAGCGGAGGTTGTAGGAGTTTTAACAGAGAAAAGTTTCTGATCGAATATCTTCTTGTGTTACCTCGATAGTAAGACCATTTGCATCTGTAGGATTTAAACTATCAGAAGCATTTTGTAAAAGCATTCTTCTATTTACAAAACTTACATCAGTTGCAGTAGCATTTGTAGTTCCTGCAGTGCCTCCTGGATTTCCAAATAGTGACTCAAGCTCACCAGACAATCCAGTAAACGTGTAAATCATTGTGGAGGCATCTAACTCTGATGCACTTATATTTATTATTTTAGTACTACTATTTGCAGTAAGAGTAATTTCTACAAGGTGGGACGCTTCTTTTGCTACTTTTAAGGCATTCTGAGTAAAAGCAGGAAGTGCAGAAAAATTTAGTGTATATTTAAAATGTTTACGTACAACATCTGTAAANCCTACAATTTCTGGTTCACCAATAGAACCTCCATAAATAGGTTCTTGAGTAGTAACAGTGCTAACTATTCTTTGTAANGCAATACTTTTATTTGTAAAATTTGATCCTGCAAAAACAAAACCCGCAAAAGCGAGAGGGGTAGTAGGAGCTACAGGAGCACTTGTATTATTAGAATATTCTGGTGAAATAAAAGTAATAGAAGCAGCTCCTGCTTTTGCTGCGGTGAACTTGCCAACAGTATTATTTAGTATTGCTGTTTCTGTAGCAGGAGTATTAAAAAATCCAAAACGCATTCTATGCTCTGTTACTTTTGAAGCATTTACAAAATACCACTTATCAATAACCTGTGCAGTTCCGCCACTAGATCCATCAGCTAGTGTAATCGTAGCTGTATCTCCAAGCTCTAAAGAAGTATGAACTCCTTGTGCTATTTTATAAGAACCATCATAGCTATGACAGTTGATAAATTTTCCTCGAACAACAAAAGATAAACTAGGAGATCTTCCATCTTCCGCTGTAATAGTATCACGAGTTACAACATATGCTGAATCTAATAGCCTGTGATTTGCTGTCCAATACTTTGTTTTATCATCTGTAAAATAATTTTGTTGTACTAAAAAATCTTTTGCATTTGCTATACCAAAAAGTGTTTGATCTACTTCTTGATCTTCTTTTCCTGTATGTACAGTTAATTGTATATTCTTTGCGGCAGGAAATCTAAAACTTTCACCATGTAGTATACCATCTGTTCCTGTTCTTGAATTTTGAAAAGAGGTATTAGGACCACGAACTGTTCCTTGAATCCATCGTATATTGGTGCCTCTCCAATAATCTTCATCATCAACTTGCTCTGTAGTTCCATATTGATTATTTTGAAGAAGTCCAGAATAAAGTTGTTGTCCAGAAAGTACTGTTCCTCTATCCATTCTGCCTAGGCAAGGAATATCACTTGAAGAACCTGTTCGAGCAGTGCCATCTTGATCGTCTTTACATACAAGACCTTTGTCCTCCATATAGATGTCATACACACCACCTATTGGACCTTCACAAAGTACCTGTGCTTGAAATAAATCTGTTTGTCCTGATGCAACATTGTCCTCACTATTTGCATCCTGAGTAATAATAACATCTGCGAATACAGGAATAGGATCTACTCTTTGTACTCCATATACTAAAGGAATATATTTTGCATCTAAGTTTATAGATAAATCAAGTTCTCGAGTTACTTCATACTTTTCTTCTTTGTACTTTTTACCGCCTAGTAGTCCTGCTAGTCCTCCTCTTCGTACATTTTTTCCTCTTGTAGCAATATCTGTATAACTTGCTAAAACATTTAAAGAGCTATCTGCATGAGCAAACCCTAAATCATCTACATATTCAGGTCTAATTGCAGCATCTTCACTGGAGTTACCAGAACTATCTAAACCTCTATGAAACTCGTCGGACGTAATTCTACCATTTATACGAACAAAGTCCCCCCAATGACTTGTTAGTGACCAAGTCATTGTAGCGGCTCCTTGAACTTTTTCGTTTAATGTACCTTTTGCAATAATACCTTTAAATAAAAGTACAGGAGTGCCTATTTGAGCTCCTGTAGTAGGGTTTGCAAAAACTCTAAAAATATTTACACTTCTGTTTATGTAATTATCAAAACTTGTAGAAGAGAATGTAGTATTTCCTCCAACAGTTACAGCACCGCCAGATGTAAGTGCATCTACTTCTGAAGAATCAAAGTTTGCCCTATAAGTAACATTTGAAATACTTGATATCGCATTTGTGCCTAAATTTGTAACTGCAATTTTTGTACCGTCACTATGTAAACGATTGATTCTAACTGTAAAAGCAGTTCCGCTGTTTGTTGGATCAAATCTAACTACATCTCCAGGATAAAAACCTGACTTAAATAAATCTAAGTTTACTGTAAGTTCTCCATCTGCGCTTGCGGCAATACCGCTTGTGCTTACAGTAATTACTCCTGATTGCTTTCCAAGTTTAGTTGTAGATAAAGTAAGAGATAAATTTGTTGCTTTTGCTTCTGTACTTTCAGGAACTTTTCCTACTTTAAGCAAGCCTCCTGGATGATACTCTTGTCCTTCGTAAGTCACTGCATAAGGAGCGTCTGTAAGATAGACATAGTCAATCGCTTTCTCTGCTTCAAGAGCGAGCTGAGAAGGTTTTTCAAACTTCACTAGGTGATAAACAAGTAAAGGATCCCTGTTTGCTAATGCAGTTTTTATAGCATTGTCAATATTTCGTAAGGCCATTTTATGATAAGTTTTCTTCTAATTTAACGGAAAAAGAGTATAGTCCTTTTGCGTCAACACCATATTGAATATCTGAACCCATAACACAAACTCTCATTTTTGGAGTAGCAAAATTAGCTTGTCGAGTGCCAGAAAGAGTATGATCTAGTTTTCTTTGTAAGGGAGGACTAATTGTGATTGTAGTACCATCAATTTTTGTTACTTTATATGTTTTAACATGCACATCGTCTTGAGGATCTATAATAGAAAATAAATCTGCAACAAGAAGAGAATTTACATTTGCCAGAGTAAGAGTTGTGGCCCCAGCGTCTACAGTGCTAGATAAAGTAATATTTTTACNATCCGGCACTGCTGTTTCCATACTGAGGCAGTTCTACAAAAAATGGTTCAAGAGTTGCTTGTCTTTGTAAAAGAAACGGATATACTATGTTAAATTCTGCTTTTGTTAAAGAATTATATCTTATATCTACACTGAATTTTTGATAGCGATTTATACTTTTAAATGCAAGCCCAGAATTTGAACGATTCATTACATATGGTTGTTGGGACGTTAAAGTTACAGCAGAAAATCCAGGCCCTGCAACAGCTCCTGTTCCTGAGCTTTGCCCAGAAGGTGTTATATTATTATTAGGATCTGGTAAAACATTTTGTACTGCCATTATAACTCCGCTACATTAACTTCCTCTAAGAAAGTATTGCCCTGCGCATTTGCAGCCTCTCGAATCATACTAATNATGTTTCCTCTTTGATTTATAAGNACATCNTCAACNCCNGCNGCNTCTATTGCTGAAATATTAATATTTGCATTTACAGGAGTAGGTGCTGCTATATCATCTGCAGGAATAATTCTACCCGGTCGCTCAGGTACAAACATTTCAGGCCCCTGCT
>FUFK010043114.1_pt1 | contig 13567 bp, 12 predicted proteins | sample 1021851 | NCBI WGS metagenome assembly FUFK01 (sample SAMEA51879418, study PRJEB19060) | metagenome | reverse complement strand
AACTCTGCAGGTTTAAGTCTAAACTTAGATATAAATTTGTATAAATCTTTTATGTTAATTGAATTGCATTGATCATCCATTGCAACTCTAGTTGTCATATGTGCTTTTTGATATGGTAAGTTTACAAAGTTACCTTTTCTTTTTTCATCCCAGTTCTCTGGTGTAAGATCTACTTCGTCTTGTGCAGGAAAAATATCTGTAGTGGTATCATTGATACCAAGGTCGGAAGCTAACTCAATTAATTTTTTACGCATCGCAGATGCAGGAACTACACCTTCGATAAATAAAATTAAATGGAGTCCGTTGGACTTTGATCTGAATGGTACGAGTGGGTATTTTCTTTTCCGTATAATCGATATAATTTCCTGATGCTGTATATTATAACGATCAACATCGATGACCCCCCAACTGCATGTATTATCATCTCTGATAGGGACAGATCCATAGTAAGCTTCTCCTTTTAAATGTTGCACCCAATGATCTTTTGTCATTGGAGAAGGTTCAACCCAATGTTTGAATTCTGCCTTACCTTTAGAGTTTTTCTTACCCGTTGGTTTGGAAACACCAAAATATGTAGTAGAGCCCTGGAAGAGTTCTATAAACTCTNCCAGGGTGTTGTCAAGTAGGTCCATANTAGAATGGAGTTTTTGCTACTTGTTCTTCTTTACCGTGGTTTACTCGAACGGCACCTTTCTTGCATGACTCATAAAAGTCATAGGCACCTTTAATTGTTTCTTCGCTCTCCACTTGTCCTATATGCTCAATCTCCCAACCGAACCAAGAACCNANATTGTTCTTTTCTAGTACAGTTTTNAGAGAATACATTTGAGTAAATGGTGCAGGTTTAAAGAAACCNTTACCATCTTTTCTCTTTTGCCTTAANGACATCATCATTGAATTCCACTTNTTAGATTTTTTTCTTTGAGTAGACTTCATAGTTATTAANGCTGTTGATGATTTNTCTTCNTCAACAACCATNACATAGTGAGANGCTGTCTCTTCTATNTAGTTACCATTCTCGAGTCGATCTTTACCGTCATCACCTCTTGTGGTTTTACTCATGATATCCGAATCAGCTGGNTAAACATTTACAGGAGCAACAGCACCTTTNTCTCTGTCTCTCCATTCAATGTACTCCAATTTATAATAGCAAGGGATTACATGAATTCCTTTTTGGCCATCATAAAGTTCGTCTGTCACTGTGTTGTAGATCATTCCTGCTCTAGCNTCTGCCATNAACTGACTATCACCTTGTGTTACTTGTGGTGAAAGCTGACCAAGAACTTTAAGAAATGGTAATGCTAAACTCTTAGAGTCNACATTCTCAAATCCNGCATCGCCAAATTGCTCGATNTTNATCGNTGCAACTGCTCCTGCTTCTTTTTTAANCGCTACTTCGTTCGATTGTCCGTCTTTTAGNTTCATANTATTACCTATTATTTGTTTGTTATTTTCGTTTTATTTGCGATGTATACNCCGAACAAATCAAATGGTAATTNCTTACCACCTTCTANTTGTTCTTTAACAAATGCNTTNAAAGTCATNGGTTCAACTTTTTCTTTTTTATTATAGTTGAAACCAAACTTCTCACACACANTTATTAATTCAGAGACTTGGTTGTCTTGNCCTCTNCCAAATGAAGCAGTAACAGTATTNTTAATTAAATCTTCNAANCCATTACTTCTNANATAACCAAAGGCTTCGTCAACACGTGACTCAGGAATTTTTGCTGCATAGAATGGTTTGACTTCTACACTCGAACCATCAGCTAACTTCAGCAAAGATACACCAGCTTCCTGCATCATCTCTGGAATTACTCTTTCCTCTAAATCTCTTGATTTATTTTTTAGAGTTTTTAATTTATTTTCTTGATCTTCGATCTGCTGTTGCAAATCTTTTAGTTGATTACACTTTTCAGAAATAGATTTTACACTATCTTGACTAATGTCAATATTAGACATTTTTTCTATATCCATAAATCCTCCTGTTGGGGTCTTAAATTATTTACTTGATCTTGTAAACAAAAAAAATATATATGTGCATAAGATGTGGAAATATCCTTATAAGACGAAACCTTATGAGCACCAAAGAAATGCTTTAAATCAATCTGCTGAAAAAGTGCAGTGGGCTTACTTTATGGAGATGGGTACAGGTAAAACAAAAGTTACTATAGATAATATGGCTTATCTTTTTTTTCAAAGAAAAATTAACAGCTGCATTAATTATTGCACCAAAATCTGTTTATACAGTATGGGAAACTGAAATAGATACTCATATGCCTGACGTTCTAAAAAAACATATTTATAAGTGGAACATAGATAAACCAAAAGAATATTACAAATTAAACGAATCAAAAGACTTTAGAATCTTTCTAATAAATGTTGAAGCTTTATCAACTAAAAGAGGTTTTGAAGCTTGTGTTGATTATTTATCTAAAAATAAATTAAATTTTGTAGCACTGGATGAATCAACCACAATAAAAAACAGATCAGCAAAAAGAACAAAAAACATTTTAAAACTAAGACAACTGTCTCATATAAGGCGCATATTAACAGGATCGCCAATAACAAAATCTCCATTAGATTTATATACACAATGTCAATTTTTAAGTCCAGAGTTATTAGGGTTTTCAAGTTATTTAGCTTTTAGAAATAGATATGCAGAGATGACAGATATACCTGTAGGTTCAGGTAGATACATTAGTGTGCCTAAATATTACAAAAGGTTGGAAGAATTAGAAACAAGACTACAACAGTTTTCAACACGTATTCGTAAGGATCAATGTTTAGATTTGAAACCCAAAATACGTCAAAAAAGATATATAGAATTAGAAGGTGAAGGTAAAAAAATTTACGAAAAGCTTAGAACTACAGCATTAGCAATAGTTGAAGATAGCACAATATCTTTTTCTAATAAACTTACTGAAATAATAAAACTTCACCAGGTATGTAATGGATTTACAAAAAATGATGATGGAGAAATTATGGCCTTGCATAAATCTAAGCTAAATGCCCTTGAGGAGATCCTTGAGGAAACAGATGGTAAAGTGATAATATGGGCAAATTATATTTATAATATAAAAGAAATAATAGGTTTTCTTGAACAAAAATATGGCAAGGATTCTGTCGTATCTATTTTTGGAGAGGTCAATGTCGAAGATAGGAAAAAAGCTGTGGAACGTATTCAAAAAGACTCAACTTGCAGATTCATGGTTGGTAACCCTACAACTGGGGGTTTTGGTCTTACTCTTACTGCTTGCAACACAGTGATTTATTATTCTAATAATTACAATCTAGAAGTGCGTAAACAGTCNGAAGACAGGGCTCATCGTATGGGNCAAAANGGATCTGTTGTTTATATTGATATTGTAGCNAAAAANACACTTGATGAAGCAATAATGAAATCTTTAGTAAGNAAAGGTCAAATAGCTGCTAAAACTCTTGGAGAAGAAGATTTAAGAGACTGGCTTCTGTAACTGATTATATTGTTCTAATCTCTCTAAAAATTTATCCCCATACTCCTTCAAATCAGCCTCTGAAAGCCTAAACTCTTGATATTGGAGGTCACGGGTGCAAATACTGATTACCCCCTGTTCTATGGGCCCGTAATTCGCTGTATGGGCTAAATAATAGGCACCTAACTGCAATTTATAGTCTTCTACCCATTCTTCTTTTTTTGGCCTATTTGATTGTTTCCAGTCAACTATGCTTGGTTTTCCGTAGGCAATAGCTGTTAAATCACATGTTCCAGCAAATTGATTTTTATATTCTAAGCTTATTTCGTTACCCCACACCTCATCTAATTGTATATTGTCCAAAATGGTTTTTGCCATCATCCTTGGTTTTGTGCCTTCTTCTGCTGCATTGTAATATCCCTGACCTGTAAGATAGTATTCTAGTACCTGGTGCATTTCAGTTCCAACAGATGATGCTTGTCTCATTATTCGATCAGCCTCTTGATCACCCACTCGTCTTCGCCAATTATCTAAAAATCTTTTATCTTTAGTAATATTTAAAATAGTAGTAACTGAAGGCACTTTTATGTTGTCTACTAAATACTTCCTGCCAGTTGTATCAGAAAACCTATTATAATGTTTGTATGGATATTTTTTATTTAATTTCATNTTGTGATTAATACAATTATGACACTAGCCATACCTGTAATTAATACACCTGCAGAAGTCAACATTATTTTTTCTATTCGACTCACTGCTCTTTCTAAATTATGAATTTTGTCGTGTGTTTGTTTTTGCATTATTCTGCAAAGTTTTTCATGTGATTCTATTTTTTGTAAAGCTTCTTTAGACATTTCTTGCGCCCCTTTGTGCTATCAACGCTCCTGTTGGATCATTTGGAAATAACGCAGCAAACTGTTGTGCGTTTGCTTGTCCGGTAGCCGGTGTTTCTTGAACTGGACTCTGTAATTGTAAATCACCTATTACTGATGAAACTTCTTCTCTTTCCCTTTCAGATTCTTCAGTTTCAATTGCAATATTGTTTTGTACAGAACGATCAATCATTCCTACTAAATTATTATCTTCACTTACATCACCTGATGAATTACTAAAATCATTTGCAAACATTGTTTCTTCAACAACAGGAGGTATATTATCTTTAAATAAAGGCTCTGGTATAGACATAGGTAATGCTGATATCCTATCAATAATTTCTGCTTCACTTATAGTTTTTGGATCAACCTTTGGTATATCTTTATCCTCCTCTGCTAAATAATTAATTAATCTAGCCAATGCATCTCTTTTTCTTGTCATTCCTAATTTCATAGCAGATTCTGTAACAGCTTTTGTTTTTCCTAAAACTCCATTTACTTTTAATGCATCAACAATTGTTTGCACACTTCTACCAGAATAGTAATCTCTTCCAGGTAAGAAAGTTGCTTTAGGTGTTCCTGTTCCAATCGTTTCACCTCTTAATAATTTAATTGTTTCCTCTGGTAAAAGGACATCATTCATTGCTCTTAATGCAACTGGATCTGTTAAAATTTGACCAGCTCTTCTTGAAAGTAATAATAAAGCAGCAGAAGCTAAAAATCCTGGAGCACCAAATATTAAACCTCCAGCGATACCACCTCCTAGTGTAAGTCTTCTTGCTAAGAATTGAGAGGGATCAGATAGTTTTGTTTCTCCTATTGCTTTCATGTAAGATGCAAAATTATAAAATTCTTGTGCACCTTTATCACCTAACATGTATTGAATTTTTCTTCTGCCACCTTCATCAAATGAGTTTTTAATACCAAAAGAAGCCATAAATTTATCTGCGCTAAACTCAGCAAAATCATCACCACCAAATTTTAATTCTGTAGTGTTAAAAATACCATTATTTTTTTGTACATCTTTAATACTAAAATCTTTTAAAACTCTTTTTTCATCTCTTGTTAAAACTTTTAAGGTATCTGTTAAATATCTTGAACCTGCTTTAATGGACGTATCTTCATCAATAAAGTTCCATAAAGAGTTAGCTCCAGAATCTGAGGGGCTACTAAAAGCTCTTAAAAATTTATTAAAAGCATATTTTGCTTGAACAGCTCTAAAAAGATCTTTACCACCTTGTGTTGCTTTAATACCTACTTCACTAGATCCCTCTGCACCTATTAATTTTTTAAATTGAACCACAGCATCAACTGAATCGTTTTCAAAAACTTCTCTACCAATATCTTTAAATAATTGATCTCTGTACTGAGTGCCAGCTCCTTGGAAACCTTCTAAGCTTTTTGCAGTAAAAGAATTTCTATCAAATTTTTTTAATGATCTTACTAAAGGTGATAATTGATAAAATCCTTGCACATCTGCAAAAATTTTATTTGCCTTTAATAGTTGTTCTTTAAGAAGTCTTGCAGAGTCTCTACTTCTTTCTAAAAATTGATCAGCTAAAGTTTTACCACTTGTAGATTGAATTGTATCATAAGTAGCTTTTATACCTTCATCTTTTAAAAAGAATGATGGTGTTTCTATGTCATTACCAAATTTTGCAAAGTCTGTTTCCATCGCCTCACGCATAATAAACATGTTATCTTTTAGTGTAGCGTAACGACTTCCCTCGATTGCATTATTTAACATTGTCATTACACCTTTAAATTGTTTTGGTGTAAGCAAAGTATTGTCTCCTATTTGAATCATGGCTTTCATAAACATATTTATAGGGTCTCCTTGCATTGTAAGAACTTTTTCGATGTCCTTTAAAGGTGCGCCTTCTATGTTTCTTATACCTAAATATTGTTGAAACTCAGGAAACTGTTCTGCATTTTCTTCAATAAATTCTCTAGCTGCCTTTTGTGTTTTTGTTAGACTTATCATTTTTGGATTCCCTGCAGCCACTGCTAGATTATCAAAAGTTTTGTATGCACCATTATATAAATTTACATTTTCAGCAAATACTTTCTCTGCTTGTTTTCTTATACTGCTATTAATAGCACTTACTTTCAATAATGGTGAGTAAGCTTGTAAATCTTCCAAATATCTTTTACCACCTGCAATCTCAGCTTCTGATTTTGCAGTTTTTCCTATTGGAGAAACAAGTGGAAATACCCCCATAAATCTAAAAAAGTTTCTTCCAAGACCAGATAATGTGCCTTGTCCCTCTTTCAATCCAGACAGTAAAGGAAGAGGTAAGCCTTTATCTCTTGCAAATGCTGCAAGTTCTTTTTGTTTTGGACCAACTGTTCCAAATAATTTTTTAATACCTCTACCCATAGGCCCAAAAATAAATGGAGACAACAAGGATGCACCAGTATTCCAGTACAGTGCNTTTTTCATTGCCACTGCTGTATTTACAAGTTGATCTCTTTCAACTTCACCTTCTGGTATCTCTGATAAATCATCTCCTAATGCAGCAGCAACATCAATACCAACTTGTTCATTAAGAGTATCATATGTGAAAGCCCCTACACCTGCACCCACAGTTCCTCCTAAAACAGATTGAACTTCAGTTTTTAATAAAGGTCCTCTATACGCTCTTGATACAGGATCTACTAATCTACCTAAACCTCTTACAACTCCACCAAATAATTTAAATCGACCTGGAAGAGCAGCTGCTACTTTTTCAGCTGATTTTGCAAAAAAACCTGGACCTTTACCTAAAAGATTACCCTCTTTAGCAGCTCTAAATATTTTTTTTCTGTTGTAAACATATGGAAAAATACTACCAGCTATATCACCAGCTAATTCATATGTAGGTTGTCCAACACCTGTAGCTGCTTTAAGTGGATCTTGAAGAAATTCTCTTTCAGTTACGATGTCTTCTCTGGCACCTTCTCTCATTTGAGTAAGCTCACCTATAGTGGGACCTTTTAATTTTTTTCTTCTAATTAATTCATCAATAATAGCTTTTTGCTCGTTACTTAAATTATCTGGATTTAAAGTTTTATCGTCTAATTGTTTTTGAAGATTATTAATAAATTCACTCATGTTAACCTCTTTGAGTTCCACGTTCTCCTGCTTGACCTACGCCTGGAGATGCTACATTAAATCTTTCTTCTAGCTCATCTTCCGATAGCTCGTTAAGATCTTCAAATCTTTTTTCTAATTCTGACATACCCGCATCTGGCCTTACATCAATACCGTAAGCTCGTCTTTCGTTTTCTAAATAAGATGATGCACCACCAGCTTTTAAATAAATTCCTTCCATTTGTCTAATGTCGTCTAATATAGTTTCTGCTGTAGCTTGTAATGATGCGATTACATTTCTTTCACCTCTTAATAATGGGAACACTTTCACAAGATTTTTAGCCATCTCAATATCTTTTTGAGTTAACCTATCTTTAGATTTTAGAGAGTTAGCTAATTTATAAACAAGAACAGTTTCATTAATAGCTAATCTTTCATAATCTAATGTGGAACCACCTTCTAATTTTTTCTTAGCATCTCTTAGATAATCTCTTCTTATAGAATCATATGATCCAAAAGTTTTATTTAGGTATTTTATTGCACTTTGTTTGTCATCAAACTCGCCAGAATTTACTAATCTTACTGCTGCTTTGTTTCTCTCTAATTCAAACATAGCTCTACCCGATGTTCTAAGTTCACTTGCACTTTCTCCACTAGGTCCCATAAAAGAGAACACATCTCCTAAAGCTTCAGTTAAACGACCACCATATAATTGGAAAGCACCAGTTACACCAGCGTCTGCCCCACCTTCTAAAATAGTTCCTAAACTTCTATTGATTAAATTTAGTGCTGCATATTTTCCAGCAAGATCTCCTGCTATTTCAAGAGTTTCTTTGTTCATATCTTTATTAGCTATAAATGTAATGCCTTGATCTCTAACAGTTGTAAATATTGATAAACCAGTTCTAGGATCTACTTGTCCTGTTGCTACTTGTTTTGTTCCATCTTTTAATATACGACCTGCAACGTTTACTAGTTTACCATTTTTATCTGTATATTGTATGACTCCAGTCTGATCTGTATCAGGTAGTTCTAAACCATCATTTTGTGCTTTCAAATAATCCACTGAAAATTCCATTGCTCTTCCTAAAAGATTTTGATTAATTTCATCCTCTTTCATTTTAACCATAACCATATTATTAACAGCAGGACCTAATGCTTTACCAAACACTTCAAGTGCTCCACTTATTCCTCTTCTATTTGTAGTGCCTGTTAATAGTCCTGAAGCTAAATTACTTAAAAAAACTAAATTTGCATTAGATGCTCTTCCTTGTCTCATTTCTTTTGCAATTTGTTTTGCAACATCTAATTGTTTAAATAACGGTGAGTCTTTATTTATTGAATCTATATCTGATTGTAATCCAGATCCTTTGCCTTTTGGTGGATCTTCTTTTTCTAATTTAGGTTCCAAAGGATTTGGTTGTTCCTTTCTTTCTTCTGCAACTGGTAAATTTAGTTGTGGGTTAGGAAACTCCATTGCATTTTCTGCAATTTTTGCAGTGTCAATTTTTTTAGTATTTCCTATATCTGTTGTATTCTGTGGTTGAGTAGCTAGATCAACATTTACTGTTGATGGGCCTCTTCCTCTTGGGTTACTTACACCGGGTCTTACATTAGCTATTTCTTCATTTTCACGAAAAATGTTTGGTCTTGGTTTTGCTCTTGTAAATATATTTGGACTAATTCCACCATCACTTTCGATTGATCTTGCAAATTTTTCTTGTTCTGCTCTTTCTTTTGCTTGTTCTTCTGGGCTTAATTTATTAAATCTTTGTTGATCTTTATAACCCATGTAACCTAAACCTCCAGCAGCAAGAATTCCTAATTGTGGGCCCATGCCAAGTGAACCTATGGCTGCAGCACCTGGTAATCTAGTTGCACCAATAGAACCAGCTATTCCAACACCTTCTCTTATTAAAGGACTCTCTATTCCAAAAGCATCTGCAACTTTTAAACCTCCAGCATAACCCCCTAAAACTACAGGGTTAGTTAAAGCTCTTACTGTGCTTTTTCCAAACCTCATAGGAGCGCTTCTCATAATGTTTTGACCCATTGTAGGTTTTGGTGGACCAAAAAATGGACTAGGTAAAGCTCTTATTTCTCCACCCACTTGTTTACTTATAGGTTTTAGATGACCTTTACGTAAAGCCTCTTTTCTAAACAACGGTCTATTTAAAATTTTATTTATAGACATTTACGCTCCTGGTTGTAAGCCTTGATAAGCTGTAAATGCTCCTATACCCGTGCCCACTGCTTGAGCTAAAGGACTTGTAGTTGGTTGTGTGCCAATAGTAACTCCTGATTGAGTTTTAGGTCCTGCAGCGTAAAGGTTAGCTAAGAATTCAGCTCTTTGATAAGGTTCATATTGTTGCTGTAATGTTGTTGCTCTTTGTGCATCTAACGCTTGTTGTGCAAGTTGTCTTTGAACACCACCTGCTCCTAACAATGTTTGAATGTCTCTAGCAGCCATCTGTTGTTGACCAGCACCTAGATTTCCTAATTGTTGACCTGCAGCTAAACCGACTTGTTGTTGTTTTTGTGCTGCACCTAAAGCTTGACCAAATCCCATAGCGTTTGCTCTTCCCATAGCTTCAAGAGTTCTACCTTGTAATTCTGCTTGTTGAACACCTTCTCTCGCTCCACCAAAATTACCGGATTGAACTGCTTGTGCAGCTAATTGGTTTTGCATTATTTGACCTTGTCTTGCTATCTCATCTGTAACAGCAGATTGAAAAGGATTTAAGAATTGATTTATTTGAGCTTGACCTACAGGGGCTGCAGCAGCTTGAATTTGAGCAATACCTTGTTGAACTGTTGGAGCACCTACACCCGTTGTTCCAGCTTGAGTAAAACCTAATTGTTCTAAACCACTTGTAGGGGCTACTTGAACTGCAGGAAGATTGATAGGTTGTTGTGCAACCTGTCTTGCGATGTCCATCAATTCAATTTTTCTTTCCTCTATACCAGGCGCCTCTCTAACAAATTGTGTTGAAGCAGATGGTGGTGCTGGCTGTGATGATCTTCCTCCTCCAAAAAAACTCATATTAAATCCATTTCTCTAGTTGAACATGTTTCTTTTTCCAGCCCCATTGTTTTGATACTCTCTCCCAACCAGGTCTGGCCATTATACTTAATCTCTTACAATTATTATGTTTTGCAAAATTAGTTATATCTTTTACAAGATTATGTTCCCATAATTCTCTTCTTTTACCAGTACAAATTATTATTTCATATTGTCTGTAATTAGGTAATTCAGCAATTCTTCCAATTGTAACACCAAATACTTTATTTTCTTCAGATTCATCAGATCCAAACATGAGCCAACATTGCATTACATCTTTTTTTAATTCTCTAAATACCCATTCAGGATCTGCATACTTACCTGAGAAAGCTAAAGCCTCAGCAACCATAAATTCAATTAACGGCCAAAACCTTTCAATGTCTTTAGGTTCAATAGGAATTACACTAACTAAAGGTTTAATTTTTTTGTGTGCTGTCGCCATTTTTCTCCTTCAATAAATCAAATACTCTTTTGTATCTTTTTTGCTGATCATAGAAGTAAGCTGCACCTTTTTCTCTCATATCCTTCATACTATTTGGATTTGCTCCAGCTATGATTCCAGCACCTAATACACCGTCTGCTCTTGTTACAAACTCACCGTCTGCTAATTGAGCTAACATCGTATCTTCGTCTTTGTCTCCGTTTCCAGATCCGTCCTCTACATACCCATGTGCACGTACATAATTATTTGCATCGTTTTCATCATGGGAAACTTTTGAAGGTAGATAATTAATACCACCTTCGTTAAATTTTTTTATCTCTGCCAAACCACCTGATTTTAATCTTGTTCTTTCCATTGCATATGGACCCATTCTAAAAGCACCTCGATTCTTGGAATCAGCTTCAGGAATGTAAACACTTTCATATTCTTTTTCTTGTCCCGTTGTAGGGTCTATATATTTATACCCTGGTCTTTGTGCTGCAAAGTCTGCATAACCTACATTATAAGTTGGCTGATAAATGTCCGTTGGCCCTTGGTCGAAAGCACCTAATAAAAAAGGAATTCCTCCTGCAAGTGCTGATATTTTAATTGGATCATAATCTTCTGATCCTTTCTTTCTTAATAAAAGATCACTAATTGATCTTGTTGGCACATCTCCTGGATCTGCTGAAGGTAATGACGTTCCTGTTGGAATACCAAATTGTTTACTTGGGTCTCTGCCTGCTCCTGGAGGTAATTGAAATGCACCTGGTCTTGTTTCTCTATTAAATCCTGGAAATCTACTTAAAAATTGTGGTTGTTGAAAACCTGCTCTTGCTGCAAATCCACCAGTTTGTCCTAAATTATAACCAGTATAAGCTCCAGCTGCAGTTCCTAATAATCTNCCAATACCTGAAGCCCCTGCATCTTTAGCTTGCCTGTAACCTTGATAACCTCCNTANGCNGCTAATGCGTAGGGTAAAAATTGTAGCATTTATAAAATTCTCCTTTTAAGATCTTAAATATAGAATATTACCATTTTACTTNCTCGATATCAACTCATCGTAAAACTTACCTTGATATTGGTGTTCTCCAACATGAACTATTGCATCATTTACAAAGGCGTAACATTTGCCTCCAATATCTCTCCATAACTTACAAAAAGCAAAATCCTCTCCATTATACGTCTTTTCAACAGGGTCATGCAGGGTATCAAAGAAGTTCCACATATTTGGTTTATTAACATACTCACCATTTATAACAGTCTTTTGGACTATCTGTTTATCTGGGTATTTTTCAATCATTTTTTCAATTACTTCTCTTTTAATTAACATGCATCCTGTTGGAGAATCAGTAACTTCCATAACTCCATTATCTAAAGTAATGTTATTTACGTCAGGCACTTTCATTGGGTAAGTGTGTAGAGCTCTTCTAATATCATCAGGTGTTTTTATCCTACCCTGTTGTATTTTCTTAAAGGCTTTGTCCCACATTAAAGCTTTTAATGGATAGGGTACAGATATAACATGTTTGTCAGCTTTTAACATTGATAGTATAGATTTACCTTGAAAGTAAATATCAGAATCAATAAAAAGTAAATGTGTAGCTTTTGATTCTAAAAATCCAGCAACAGAAAGATTCCTACCTTGTGTTACTAAAGATGATTTAATTAAGTGGAAAGATACACTTAGTTTTTTTTTAAAACATAGTTTTTGAAATTCGATTAATGCTTGNGTNTAGTGTATAGATACTTCACTATGAACTGGTGTTGCTACAAATATTTCATACTTTTTATAAATATCATCAGATTCTTTCCATAAAGGTGTTCTTGCTTTTTCATAATCAGATTGTGTNTCAATGTGAACTTCATTGAGAGTTTGATATGTATCTTCATTAATATAGTTATTNCTTGACACGTAATGCTCCTTTCAAAAAATTTTGCCATTCCATAGCTTTTTTATCCCAACTATAAAANCTTTTGTAATATTTTTGTTGNTCTTCTAAATGATTTTGTATTACATCTGTGTGCAAGTAGCTTGAACAAATATCTATAGCTCCTGCAAAACTACTCGCTAATAATTCAAAATCTTTTGAGTAATTCACATATACTGGCCACTCTGCACATGTNTCTGGCAAAGCACCAAAGTTTGTTGTAATGACATGAAGACCAGAGGCTAAAGCTTCTAAGGCTGAAACACAAAATGTTTCTTCAAAAATTGATGGGTATACAAATAAATCATAATCTGAAATATGTTCCTTAATATATTCATTTGGTTTATGGCCTATGTAATTTACATTTGGTAATTTTTTTGCTTGTTCAAATAATCCGTCAAAATCTTTTTTCACCTTTTTTTCAAACTCATCTCCATAAATTTCAGTAGAACTATAAACGTCCAATGTTACATTTTTGTTAGATATTATTTGCATAGCTAGTAATAAAACATTTAAACCTCTCCAAGGGGTACAGTGATGTATTATTCTAATTGGATCTCCTTCTTTATAAATTTTTCTTTTTGGAAAACAATCTGTTCCATTTTTTATAACAATTGATTTATCTTCTGGTATTTGAAAAAAATACCTAAACTTTTCATAGTTCCAATGTGAATTAAAAACATACCAATCATAATCATTATGACGGTTTCTATTTCTAAAAAAAGGTTGTAAGTTTGGTTGGTCCCAAGAATTT
>FUFK010053889.1_pt1 | contig 13568 bp, 11 predicted proteins | sample 1021851 | NCBI WGS metagenome assembly FUFK01 (sample SAMEA51879418, study PRJEB19060) | metagenome | reverse complement strand
CGATTACTATAAAGTTTCTTCTTTTATCAATTTATGTGAATTAAAACATGAATTAAATTGGCGAGATAAAGATTTTGCACTTAAGTGTATAGATATCCTTATTAACCAAAAATTGAAAATAGAAAAAAGTTTTAAAAATTAATGCCATAAATTTGTAACTAATATTTTTGATTTATTAATTTATTTTTTGTATTGAGAGTTTTTTTATTAAAGTAATTACCAATTAATAATCTTTAATTGAAGAAACTTATATTAGGTACAGCTCAGTTGGGCGATAGTTACGGAACTATTACTAAAACAAAGAAATTAGATTATCAAGCAGCAATTAATTTGATTCTAAAAGCAACCTCTAATGGGATATTTTGTATAGATACAGCAAATTCTTATAATAACTCTGAAAAAATTATCGGATCAGCGCTATCTATATCTTCTGAAAAATGTAGAGTAATAACAAAACTATCTCCACTAAATCATTTAAATAATTTTACTACTAAAGAAGATGCTGCTGATGCTGCTGAAAAAAGTCTTAAAGTCTCACTTGAACGCTTAAAAGGTATTAAAGATATAAGTATTTTGTTACATAGAGCTAAACACCTTAATGAATATAATTCCGCAATATGGGAAAGATTAGTTTTACTTAAGAATTTAGGATTTGTTACACGTTTGGGTGTATCCGTACAAAATAGAAATGAAGCAGAAATGGCACTTAAAAATAAAGAAGTTTCTATTATACAAATGCCAGTCAACTTATTAGACTGGCGATGGAATTCTAAAAGATTTTTAGAGTTAATTGATGAAAGATGTGATGTTGAAATTCATGCTAGGAGTATTTATCTTCAAGGAATACTTTTAAGGAGTGAAGAATGTTGGCCTAAAATTAAAAATTGCGAATCAAAAGAAATTTTGAATAATTTAGATAAATTTGTTTCTTTATTTGGAAGGAAGTCTAAAGCCGATTTGTGCCTGGCATGGGTAAAAGGACAACAATGGATTGATAGTGTGGTAATTGGAATGGAATCTGAAGATCAACTATTCAAAAATATAAAGTTATTTAATGAAAAACCTCTTGACTCAATTCAGATTAAGCAACTTAATAAAACGATGCAAGATATGGTTCCTGAAAAATTACTTAATCCATCAGAGTGGTTAGGATAAAATATAAATACTTCTCATAACATTACTAAATTGACAAATAAATTATTTGACCTTACTGGAAAAGTAAGTTTAATAACTGGGGGAGCTAGTTTTCTTGGTTCTTCAATGACTGAAGCTTTGGTAGATGCAGGTTCAGAAGTAATAATGGTTGGTAGGGATAAAATAAAATTAGATAATCAAGCGTCAAGGATTAATAAAAAATCCAACAGAGTAAGTACTTTTTGTATAGATATAACAGCAAAGGATAAAGTTGTTCATTTAAGGAACCTAATAGAGAAAGAATATGGAAAACTTGACATCCTTATTAATAGTGCATCTTATGATCCATCAGGTCCTAATGATTTAGGAGCTTTACCGGAAGCCTTTCTTGGTGCAGCTGATATTGCTTTAGCTTCTCCTTGGAACCTTATTCAAGAAAATTTATCACTATTAAAAAAAGATAAATCCTCAAAATGCCCTGCTTCAATAATTAATATTACTTCCATGTATGGCAAAGTTAGTCCATATCCTTATGTATATGAAAAAACTAATCAAAAACCAAATCCACCATATTATGGAGCAGCTAAGGCTGGTTTAATACAATTAACTAAATGGATGGCTTGTAATTTGTCTGAACATTTTATAAGAGTAAATTCGATTTCATTTGGAGCTTTTCCTGATGAAGTGACACAAACTAATCATCCAAATTTTATTTCTGAATTAGAGAGAAAGATACCTTTAAGAAGAATTGGACACCCAGATGAAGTTAAAGGACCTTTGGTTTTTCTGGCCTCTAATGCATCTAGTTACATAACTGGAGCAGATATATCTGTCGATGGAGGCTGGACTGCGTGGTGAATTTTCTGTAAAAATTCAAGGTTAATTTTTAGCGTAATCTTCATATCCAAAATCTGGTCTTGGTTTGTTCCAATCTTTTCCATAAACTTTTCTTAGATACAACTGGGGATCTTCAGGTAAACCAATGCAGCGATTGTTAATAAATTTTTGAGTTGGACAAAGAAACATCGTTATGGGCCAAATCCATTTATATTCACAATAAACGTCAACAATTGTAGATTTATTTTTATTATAAAATTTTATGCCAACGGGTACAAAATCATTTTTAAGAGGTAAATCAAAAGTTAGATGTTCTTCGTCAATAATATATTTTAAAGATTTACTTTCAAGCCACTTTTTTAATTTAATTTTTCCGTTTGATGGGCAAACTAAATCAATATCATTATCCCACTTAATGAAGTCATTATCTCTCGCAAATCCCAATGCTGTTCCACCACAACATACTATTGGAGATAAATCCCCCATAAATTCTGTTAATTGTGATATTTCTTTTAAAGCAATTTCTCTATTTAAATTGTTTTTGAAAGGCTTTCCACCTAAATGCGATTTTGGTGGAATTAATATTTTACTTTTGTCAGTGACATATTTTTCAATTATTGGTACGACTTCATTTACGTATCCAGTAGTAATAACAATCTTTTTGATAAGGATTTGCTTAAGGAATTCTGGCTTTTTTATTAACACAGAATTTAATTTGCTATTCCACTTATTTTTATCTGAATCTACAAAAAAATCAGGTAAACCATATTTATCAGAATAACCTTTTGCTGCTCCACCAGCTCCATAGTAGACGACGTATTCTTTTAAATTGGATTTCATGTATTATCTCAATATTTTTCATCATAATCTAGTTTAATTAATTCAAGTTAACATCATTATTATTTTTAAAAAATACTTCTTTACTTCAAAAATTTAGGTTTTATTTAGTCACTAATCAATTCAAAAATTTATAAAGTATAAAATTTTCATCTATTTTTGAAATATAATTTAGAGGTTAAACTTAAATTTAAATTATGCCAATAAAAGACTATACAATTAAAGACTGTTCAAATAAAGTTAGATCCCTAGCATTATCAATGATATATCAGGCTCAATCAGGACACCCAGGAGGTGCTTTGTCTTGTGCGGATTTAATAACCTACCTATACAAAAAAGAATTAAATATAGATGATGAAAATGTTGATAAATTTGTACTTTCTAAAGGACATTCCTGTCCTACACTATATGCAATAGCTGCTGAAATTGGTCTAATTCCTTATGAAGAACTTATTTCATTCAGGGCTATTAATTCAAACTTGCAAGGTCATCCTTCAGTTATTTCATTACCTTGGGTTAATGCAAGTACGGGATCTTTAGGGCAAGGAATTTCTGCTGCAGTTGGTATTGCTCTTTCAAATAAACATCATAAATTAAATTCTAGAACTTACTGTATGATTGGTGACGGAGAGATTCAAGAAGGCCAAGTTTGGGAAGCGTTAATGTTTTCTAGTCATCACAAATTAGACAATTTATGCATTATTGTTGATTACAATAAAATGCAAAGTGATGCTTTAAATTCCGAGATTATAAGTATTGAACCATTAAGTAACAAATTTGAGAGCTTTGGCATTTATGCAAAAACTATTAATGGTCATTCCTTTGAAGAAATTGAAGATGCCTTTAATATTGCTAGAGAAAATAAAGGAAAACCTACAATTATAATAGCCAATACTGTAAAAGGAAAAGGTGTATCATATATGGAAAATATACCAACATGGCATGGGAGTGTAGCGATGTCCAAAGAACAGTTGTTTGCAGCTTATGAAGATCTTGAAATATCTCCTGAATATATTAAAAGTTTAGCTCCATTTAATTTCTGATTTAAAATAATGACATCTTTATCTCAAAAAGCTTCTCTAATAGGAAAATCTGGTGATTCTTTACGCGAGACATTCGGAAAAACTTTGGTAAAAATAGGAGAAAATAATAAGAATTTTGTTGTGTTTGATGCGGATTTAGCTGGAGGTACTGGCACGCATCATTTTAGAAAAAAATATCCAAAGAGATTTTATCAATTTGGAATTGCTGAACAAAATATGATGTCTGCTGCCGCAGGATTTAGCATTTCAGGCACTATACCGGTTGTCACTACATTCGCTGTGTTTTGCATTAGAGCAGTTGAACAGATTAGATTATCAATCGCTTATGCCAATAGAAACGTAAAAATTGTAGCAAGTCATCCAGGACTTGATGTTGGTCCAGATGGAGCATCTGCTCAATGTTTAGAAGATTTAGCAGTTTTCAGATCTATCCCTAATTTAACAGTTATTTCTCCAGCAGATCATTTGGAAATGGCTCAAGCAACAAATGCTATTTTGAATATGGATGGACCTGTATATATGCGCTCAGGTAGAAGTCCTGCACCCAATGTCCTTCCATCATCAAATATTTTTAAAATTGGCAAAGGTCAAATTATTCAAGATGGGGAAGATATAACTATTGTCGCAACTGGCGTACAATTAGGAAGAGCAATTAAAGCAATACCTTTACTTGCAAATAGAGGTATTTCGGTGAGGTTAATTAATATGCCCACCATTAAACCAATTGATGCTGATTTACTTATTGCTTCAGCAAAAAAAACAAGATGTTTTCTAACAACAGAAGATCATAATATTATTGGTGGACTGGGAAGCGCTGTTTCAGAATGTATTTCATCAAACTTTCCAGTGCCAGTTTTTTTTAACGGTGTTAAAGATATTTTTGGTGAGTCAGGTGAGCCAGATGAACTCGTAAATAAATATAGACTTTCATCGACAGCAATTGCTGAAGATGCTATTAATGCTTTTAATAAAAAAAATACTTAGAATAGATGTTTAATCTTGAAGGTAAAAAAGCTTTAGTTATTGGTGGTTCTCGTGGGATTGGGAAGACAATAACATCTGCACTTGCAGAAAATGGAGCAAACACTATTTTTACTTATAATAAAAATATTGATGCTTCGGAAAAATTAAAGGTAGAAATTTCAGAAAAAAAATACAGTTGTAAATATTTTCAATTAGATATTTCAGATCCAAAAAAAGTAAAGTCATTTTTTGAAGAATTTCACTTTGAGTTGAATGGACTAGATGTTCTTGTCAATTGTGCAGGAATAAATAAACCTACAGATTTTGATAAGGTATCACTTGAAGATTGGGATAATATAATTGACACCAATTTACGTGGCCCCTTTTTATGTATTCAGAATTCTATTAAATTACTAAATGAAAACGCATCTATTATTAATATAGGATCAGTGAGTGGTCAATACGGTGGCCCTAGAACTCCTCATTATGCAGTAAGTAAGGCGGGATTAATTTCTCTAAGTCAAGTTGTTGCTCGTTTCTTAAGTCCAAAAAATATAAGATGTAACACTATTTCCGCAGGGCTTATACAATCGGAAATGGCTCAAGCAGGTCTTGCTAATCCAGCAGTTAAAGCGCAAACTGAAAATATTATTTTGAAAAGGTTAGGCTTTACGAAAGAAGTTGCTTCTGTTGTTTTGTTTTTGGCGTCTGAAAAATCAAGCTACATTACTGCCCAGACTATAAATGTGAATGGGGGATTATATTTTTGATAAAAAATATTTTATGAAAGAATTACTAATAATACTTGGAAAATTTGACCAGAAAAAAATTCAAAAATTACTTAAAAAAAAATACATAATTTTTATTCAGAATGATTTTAATAATCAATTGGATGATTTTAATAAACTGCCAATATTAAATCCAAATGAAAGGAGAAATGTTTGGGAAGAAGGATTAGAATTTGTGGAAAAAATTTCTTCCAAACTAAAATTTGTATTAAATACTGATTTTATGGACGTATATCTTAATGATTATCTTTCACATTCAGTTTTTCCAGTTTTTTATTTAGCTAATCAAATAAAGAAAATTTCAAAAATATACAAAAATAAAAGAATTTCAATTTTGACAGACGAGCTTATTCCAGAATCTATTGATATACCTTTTTATGGAATCCCTTCATCAGAAAATGTTTACGCTTCTAATAGATTATTAATAAAAAGTACATTAGCTGTTTTAAAAAAATCAGACTTAAAATTCAAAATAATAAAAAATAAATTTAACTTTTATAAAGAAATTAGAAATTCAATTTTGGTTGGCCATAGATTAAGGACTCTTTTTATCGGAATTTTATTTCCAATTTTCTTTGTGATATCTAATTTTTTCTTGAAATTCATAGCAAAAAGCAAAAAAGTAAAAAATCCTAAGATATATAAATTTAATCATACAGGTATACTTATACATACTTTGCATCAAGCTAAGATTGCTTCTTCAACTTCGTATCTAGATAATAAAAAAAATATATTTATTTATTCTCCCCAATTATTGAACCTTAATAACTTCAATAAAAAATTCATAAAAAATATTTTTGATATTAATTTAAATTTAAAACTTATTCCTTTTCGTATAATTATAAAATCCTTTTTAAAAACTTTTTTTGTTAATTTAGGATATTTAAAATGCCTAATACATAATTTATTTTTGGGAAAATTAAATACTAAATTAAAAAAAAATGGAGAATTAATTGCAATTTCTTATGGATCTTTCCTTTTAGATATAAATTTATTACCAATACATATTTTTTATCATAATTTGATACTAGAAATAATAAGTTTTTATAATTTTTCAAAAATTTATTCTTTCGAACAGATAAGTTCTAAGGCTTCAGTACTTGGATATATTTCTAAAAATCATAAAAACATTACAATAAATGTAATTCAATCTACAGTGATATCACATAAAAGACCGTACCTATATTTCCCTCCAGCTGATTTTTTTGCCTTTTCGAGGAACCAAGAACATAATTTGAACCTAATTCGAAGAGAAAGAGGTATTTTCAATTTTTCATTAAAATTTAAAAATCATCCTTTTAAGGAAAACAATAAAAAATGTATAAGAGAAAAATATAATTTTATTAAGAAAAATTGTTGTAAATTAACTTTAATTGGTCAACCTAATAAGGAAATTTTTATAAGAGATATTTTAAGTTGGTTTAATGAAGACCAAAATTTAAAAAATTTCTATAAATTTAAATACAAACCTCATCCTCGTGAAAAGAATTCTTTATCTAAAGACTTATTTTTTAAAAATAAAAATAATACATATAGCAAGTCAACCCCTATTCAGGAGGTTTTAAAAGAATCGCATATTATTATTTTGATTAGTTCCAGTGTTGGGGTTGAGGCAGTTTGTTCAAAGACTCCAGTAATTGTTTATCATCCTCCTGATGTGCCCGAAATTACTACTAATGAATATATAGTTTTAGACGGTGAATATAAAAATATATTTTCCAATAAGAGAGAACTTATTGAGATTTTAAAAAAAGTAAACAAAAACTATATTGGCTTTATTGAATATTTTTATAAAAATTCTTTTGAGTGAAATAATATAAATTCTATAAAAAAAGATTTTTATCTCAAAAACTATAATTAAGTTAAAATCTATAATGAAATTATAGTTCTAAAAAGAAGAGTTCAATTTTGGAAAAAAAACAATTTGGAATATTAAATAATCAACTTAAAATATTGCATTTAAGGCTTTTTAGACAATTAAAAAAAAGTGATAGATATTTTTTATATTTAGCTTTGGTAATTATGATATTAGCTGCCGGAGTTGAAATCTTCACATTAATATCAGTTATTCCTTTTTTATCAATATTAACAAATCCCGAGAAATTAATAACATCGAATTTTGGTAATTTTTTTTCAAAAATATTTAATATTAACAAAGATCTAATTCCTTTATTAATAACAATATTTTTTTGTTCCTTTGCTGTTATTTCAGGCGTTGTAAGATTATTAAATCTATGGATAAACGGTAGGGTGGCCGCAATTGTAGGTTCTTCGTTAAGCACAAAAACATTTGAAAAGGTTATTTTGAAACCTTTTTTGTTTCATCTTAGAGAAAACACTAGTAGTACAATAGCTGCAGTAACTTTATATTTAAATAAGACGGTAATTTTTATAAATTTTACTTTAGTTTTATTAACCTCGTTAACAATATCTATATCAATCTTTATTTCACTATTTGTTCTAGAACCTGAAATAGCTTTTTATACTTTTTTTACTTTTGGTTCAATATATCTAATTCTTACTATAAGTCTTAAAAATAAATTATTTTTGAATAGTAGAAAAATGACTATTTCAGGACAAAGGCAGATATTCGTAACTCAAGAAGCTCTTGGTTCAATAAAAGATATTATTATTTCAAACAATCAAAAACAATTCTTCAAAAAATATAATAGAGAAGATAAAAAAATGAGATTCGCACAAGCTGAAAATAATTTCTTGGCATCATTCCCAAGATATATTCTAGAGGCCATTGGAATTTTGATTATTGCGCTTATAGCTTTAACACTAAAATCTAATTCAAAGTCAAGTGATGAAATAATTCCATTATTAGGTCTTTTTGCTCTTGGATCGCAAAAATTAATTCCTGCTCTTCAACAATGCTTTAGCTCTCTCGCAAAAATTAGATCTGAGTCTAATTCCGTTGAAAAGGTTATAGAAATTCTCGAAAAAGATTCATATAGTTTTTCTCAAATTAACCTCGTCCCAACCAGAATTAAGATAAAGGAAATAAACCTTTGTAATTTTTCTTTTGAATTCTCAGAATCAAAAAAAATTTTTGAAAATATTAATTTAAATATACTTGAGGGGGACTCACTTGGAATAGTAGGTTCAACTGGTTGTGGGAAAAGTACTTTAATGAATATTTTAATGGGTATACTTCCTCCTTCAAATGGAGAGCTAAAAATTAATGGAAAAAATTTATTTCATGGAACTAACAAACAAAGACTTTTTAACTACTATTATTCAATTTCGCATGTTCCACAAGCTGTTTTTCTCTTAGACGCCTCTTTCGCTGAAAATATTGCTTTTGGAGTAGATTATGACGAGATTGATTGGGAATTACTTTATCAATCTTGCGAAATTGCCCAAGCAAGAGAATTCATAGAGAATTCAAAAGATAAATTTAATACCGTTGTTGGAGAAAGAGGAAATAATTTGAGTGGAGGACAAATTCAACGAATTGGAATTGCTAGAGCCCTTTATAGAAGACCAGAAATATTATTCTTGGATGAAGCAACAAGTGCTCTTGATATTAAAACTGAAGAAACTCTTATTAAGGAAATAGATTTATTACCTAATAAACCAATTATTATTATGATTGCTCATCGTATAAATACTTTGTCTTCTTGCAATAAAATTTTAGATTTGAATAATGGTAATTTTGAATTAACTATAAAGAAATAAGCTTTATTAAGAAAAAAATGAGATCTAAATTTGTAAATCTTTATTATTTGATAGAATTGTTTTTTGTTTATTATAAATGAAACTTAAGGCAAAGGGTTTGTTATTGACTGGGGCGACTGGAAGCTTTGGAAAAGCTTTTGTTTCTTCAGTGCTGGAAAGTAATAGTGGAATAGAAAGATTGGTTATCTATAGTCGTGATGAACTAAAACAATGGGAAATGCAACAAGTTTATCCTCAAGGAAAATACAAGCAATTAAGATATTTTTTAGGAGACATAAGAGATAAAGAGAGGCTTTCTAGAGCAATGCGAAATATTGATACGGTTGTACATGCAGCAGCATTAAAACAAGTTACTGCTGCAGAATATAATCCTATGGAATTCATTAAAACCAATATTTGTGGAGCAGAAAATATAATTAATGCTGCATTAGATAATAATGTAAAAAATGTTGTCTCCTTAAGTACTGATAAAGCAGTTTCTCCAGTTAATCTTTATGGTGCGACTAAATTATGCTCAGATAAACTAATGATAGCTGCAAACAATATTAAAGGAGATAAAGATATAAAATTTTCAGTCGTAAGATACGGCAATGTGATGGGTTCAAGAGGGTCTGTTATTCCTCTTTTTATCAAACAAGCTAGTGAAGGGAAATTATGTATAACTAATGAGCAAATGACAAGATTTAATATTTCCCTTACTGAAGGAGTTGATTTGGTTAAGTTGGCTATTAATAACTCCCTCGGGGGAGAGATATATGTTCCAAAACTTCCAAGTTATAGGGTTAAGGACGTAGCTCAGGCCATTGCACCTAATGTAGAACACGAAATAATTGGCATTAGACCAGGAGAAAAAATACATGAAGAGATGATTAGTCCTGCAGATAGTTTAAATACTATTGAATATGAAAAACATTATTTAATACTTCCGGCTAAATCGAAAAATATTATTAATAAATTTCAGAAGGGTAAAAGAGTAGAGTCTAATTTTTGTTATGCTTCTAACACTAATAAAAATTTCTTATCAATAGACCAAATAAGAAAATTGATAATAGATAATGTTGATAGTAATTTCGTCCCAATATGAATAACGGAAAGATTATCCCATATGGAAGACAATTTATTGATGAAGATGATATAAAAGCTGTAAATGATGTCCTTAGATCTAATTTCTTGACACAAGGTGACAAAGTACCAGAGTTTGAAAATGCAATAAGTAATAGAGTTAATTCAAAATTTTCAGTTGCTGCGAATAGTGCGACAAGTGTACTTCATATCGCTTGTTTAGCATTAAAAGTAGGTAAAGATGACATAGTTTGGACTTCATCAATAAGCTTTTTGGCATCTGCAAATTGCGCAATTTATTGTGGGGCTAAAGTTGATTTTGTAGATATAGATTTAAATAGCGGTTTAATGGATGTGAATGCTTTAGAGAATAAATTGCTAGAGGCATCAAAAAAAGGAGAATTACCGAAAGTTTTAATTCCAGTTCATCTCAGTGGTGCAAGTTGTAATATGAAAAAAATTCATGAATTATCAAAGATTTATAAATTTTCGATAATCGAAGATGCAAGCCACGCTCTTGGGGGTAAATATCTGGATTCTGAAGTAGGTTCATGTAAATTTAGTGATATTTGCGTTTTTAGTTTTCATCCCGTAAAGATTATTTGCACTGGAGAAGGAGGTGTTGGGACCACAAATAGTTATATGCTTTATGAATTGATGCAAAAATATCGATCTCATGGAGTTGAAAAAAATCCAAGTAAAATGTTAAGTAAAGATTCATCTCCCTGGATTTATGAGCAGCAGCTTTTAGGTTTTAATTATAGAATGACAGATATTCAAGCTGCTTTAGGTCTCAGTCAATTAAAAAAATTAGATAAGTTTGTAAAAAAAAGAAATGAAATTTATCAAAAATATCGAAGTTCTTTTTCTGCAAATCATAATTTAATGGCAGATATCCCAGAAGGTGTTACGTCATCAGTACATCTATCAATAGCAATTTTGAAGGATCATACTATTGAAAGTCATAAGCGCATATTTGAAGAGATGAGAAGATGTGGAGTATGGGTGCAGTTACATTATTCTCCAATACATTTGCAACCTTTTTACGTAAATTTAGGCTTTAAGAAAGGATATTTGCCCAACAGTGAGTCTTATGCCCACAAAGCGATAAGCTTGCCCACTTTTCCTTCCTTAAAGTCAGAAGATCAAGAGTACGTTATTGAAAAATTTAAAAATTTAGCTTTATATTATAATTAAATTTCACATTAAAACTTAATGAATACTGAATTTATAGCTGAAATATCCAGTAACTTTAATGGAAGTTTAGATAGATGTTTTAAATTTATTGATACGGCGGCAGAAATTGGATGTGATGGTGTCAAATTTCAACTTTTTAAAATTGATGAAATGTTTTCTCCTGAAATTTTAAAAGTAAGTAAAAAACATAGAGATAGAAGAGATTGGGAATTGCCCTATAAGTTTATTGAGCCAATCTCTGAAAGAGCACGAAATAATGGTTTACTGTTTTCATGTACCCCATTTTTTTTGGAAGCAGTTGATATCCTTGAGCCTTGGGTAGATTTTTATAAAATTGCTTCTTATGAGTTACTTTGGGACGAATTAATTCAAAAATGTGCATTAAAAGGTAAAAGATTAGTTTTATCAACAGGAATGGCTACCATGCCTGAGATTGAACATGCTGTTGATGTAGTACTAGATAATACTGAAAAAAAGCCTATCCTTTTGCACTGCGTTTCTGGATATCCCACACCCAAAGATCAAGTTAATTTATCAGCTATTGAGAGTATTTCTAATGCAACAAAGTGCTGTGTTGGCTGGTCTGATCATTCAGTATCTCCAGCGGTTATAAATAGAGCTGTAAACAAATGGGGTGCAAATTTTATTGAATTTCATTTGGATTTAGATGAAAAAGGAGATGAATATAAGGCAGGACATTGTTGGCTTCCTAATGATATCAAAGAAGTAATTTCTAATTTAAGAGAAATTGTTGATATTGATGGAAATGGCGAAAAAGTACCACAAAATGCAGAATTATCAGACAGGTTATGGCGTGCTGATCCCGAAGATGGATTAAGACCATTTAAAGAAGTTAGAAGTGTATTTAAAGGAGATTTTGAGTGATTAATATTTTTATGAATTTTAATTGAAAAAAATTTTATGATTAATTACCTAAGAAGGACAATATTACTATCTTACAATCGATTTCTTTNGAATTAAAAATGGATATTTGTATAAGGGTAGATGCTTCAAAAAAATTAGGTTTAGGCCATTTATCGAGAATGATATCATTAGCAGACAATTTAATTGAAAGAAAATTCAAAATATTCCTTCTTATGATTGAAGGCAACGAACTTATAGAAATTCTTTCTGAAAATAATTATGATTGTGTTGTAAATAACGATATAAAAAATGAAACCCAAGAAGAAGAATGGATCTTATCAACAATAAAAAAGTATAAACCAAAAATTTGTATATTCGATATCAAAACTGATTTAACTGCAAAATGCTTGTCAAAATTAAGAAAAATTAAGATAAAAACAGTCGTAATAGATGATTCTTCTGATAGAAGATTATTTGCGTCACAAGTTTTTTACCCCCCTGTTCCTCAAGTTTTAAAACTAAAATGGAATCCTATAAAACCAGAAATATATTCTGATTGGAATAGTGTAATTATAAGAGATCAATTTTTTAAGATTAAAACAAAGGTTTATCCAATGATTAAAAATCAGGAATTTAAACCTACCGTTCTGATTTCTTTAGGAGGAAATACAAATTTTGATTTTTTAAGTAAGATACTTATTTCACTTTCTTCAATCAAAATAAGCTTGAAGATAATACTTACACTTCCACAAAAAGATTCAGATTATATAAAAATAAAAGAATGGAACAATCTTAGTCATCATGATTTTCATATACTTGTTGCAAATAAAAATATCGCATCACTTATGGCTGAATCACATTTGGCGATTGCTTCATTTGGAGTGACAGCTTATGAATTATTAGCAGTTGGGACGCCTTCAATTTTATATTCTTTGACTGAAGACCATATGGAATCGGCTAGTTTGTTTTCAGAAGCAGGAGTGAGCATTTGCTTAGGTAAAATTGCAAATTTTGATTGTTCAAAGTTAGAAAAAACATTAACTAACCTATTTAATAATCCTTCTAAACTAGAAAAAATGTCGCAACCTTATATCTCTTCACAAATAAGGAATTCAACTAAAAATGTAGTTAGTAGAATTACAAGAGATATAAAAAAAAT
>FUFK010060925.1_pt1 | contig 13570 bp, 8 predicted proteins | sample 1021851 | NCBI WGS metagenome assembly FUFK01 (sample SAMEA51879418, study PRJEB19060) | metagenome | reverse complement strand
ACTTAAAATCCAATGACCATTAGGTCGTACGGGTTCAAGTCCCGTCCCGAGTACTGAAAGCCTTGTTAATCTGTTGATTTTCAAGGCTTTTCTGTTTTTAAAGCCTTACTTTCCCCACATCTTCCCGACATTTTAAATTTTCGATCCTAATTCAGTTCATTGCGACATCATCTGTCGTAACTCCTTTTTATTCTTGTATGTTAATACAATCAATATGAGAACAATTGAAATAAAAATTTCTGAAGAACAATACCAGCATATAATAGCAGAACGTAGTTACGGTAATAGGGTCAATCTGGAAGAAGAGACTTTTGGGGGTTACGAAATCTGTTTACACGTTAGCAGTCCTGATGTTATTCCGGCTACGCTACAAATGAAAATGATCAATAACATAGACCTGGGAGAAGTGGAATGGAAAATCAAAAGATTAAGTCATGAGTAGCGAAGAGATAATTTTCGAAGTTCAGAGAGTTATGGAAGTGGAATTTGTCCAGCAGTCTTTATTTGAATTGTTGACCGATCATAAGAAACCTTTCAAAAGACTTCTTGTCGCCAACCATCAAAACAGATTCCTAAGCCTTTCTAATGAGGATTATTATATATTTCTACTACCAATAACTTCTAATAATACTATTGCTGAAGTAAAAGAGCGATCTAATTACATTTTTAATCGAAAGATTCTGTTTGTGCAATTGAATAATCAAATATCAAACCTTAAGTCTGAAGATCAATTTTCGCTTTCAGCATTGGATGTAATCAAACAAGCTGAAAGAAACGGCATTCCTGAGAAAAATCTCTTTCTGCGTTTATTACAAGATGCCATTTCACCAACTACTAATACCAAATTCTAAATATGAAAGCATACCGTGAAAAACTAATCATGACTTATAATCACCTTTTGGAGGTACATGAAGAATTGCTTACCCGCATTATCAATGTTGGAATGACCGGTTCCCTGGTTGAGATCAATGAAATTTTTGAAAAAGATGATCAGTTTCAGTTTGATAAGGAAATGTTCCGGGAAACCAAAGACCAGAATTTGAATTTGCTTCTGGAACTACATGATCGTGTGGAAGATACCATGAACAGCTTTGCAAACATCAACAATATTACCCAGGAGGAACTGGATGGTTTTGAAGAATAATTCTAGTAATTGCGCTTTTCCACTTTTTCTTCTTTAAGAAAATCTTTAGATTTACTCCGCTTACTTCAAAACTCGATTTACCCTACCTGTCGTGGATTGATGTGAAGCTCCAAATCGATACAAACTTATTTACATAAATGACTCAACAAGTACACAATAAACTGGTATCCTTTATCTGGTCTATTGCAGACGATTGCCTGCGTGATGTTTACGTTCGTGGTAAATATCGTGATGTGATCCTGCCTATGGTGGTCCTTCGCCGCTTAGACGCTTTACTGGAACCTACCAAAAACGCCGTGATGGAAGAGCTAGCTTTCCAGCGTGATGAAGCCGGATTTACCGAATGGGACGAAGGTGGACTTCGCGAAGCTTCCGATTATGTATTCTATAATATTAGTGAATTTACCCTTCAGAAGTTACATAATACAGCCACCAACTCTCAGCAGATATTGCAAGCGAATTTTGAAGATTATCTTAACGGTTTCAGTCCAAACGTGAAAGAGATTATTGAAAAATTTAAGCTGAAAAGTCAGATTAGGCATATGGCCAGTAAAGATGTGCTACTGGATGTACTCGAGAAATTTACTTCTCCTTATATCAACTTAACGCCTTTTGACAAAGAGGATCCTGAAGGAAGAAAATTACCTGCGCTCTCCAACCTGGGAATGGGTTATGTTTTTGAAGAGCTCATCAGGAAATTCAACGAAGAGAATAATGAAGAAGCCGGAGAACATTTCACTCCGCGTGAGGTGATCGAGTTAATGACGCACCTGGTATTTGAGCCTATCAAGGATAAGCTGCCACCCGTAATGACAATTTACGATCCTGCTTGCGGAAGTGGAGGAATGCTTACCGAAGCTCAGAACTTTATAAAGGATGAGGAAGGCGCGATCAAGGCGTTGGGCGATGTGTATCTCTACGGAAAAGAGATCAACGATGAGACTTATGCCATTTGTAAGAGTGATATGATGATCAAGGGGAATAACCCCGAAAATATAAGGGTTGGTTCTACGCTTTCTACCGATGAATTCGCCGGGACCAGTTTTGATTTTATGCTATCCAATCCTCCTTATGGGAAATCCTGGAGCAGTGAGCAGAAATTTATCAAGGACGGCAAAGAAGTTATAGATCCGCGTTTTAAGATCCATCTCAAAGATTACTGGGGCAATGAGGAAGAGGCAGATGCTATTCCGCGTTCTTCAGATGGGCAGTTGCTGTTCCTTATGGAGATGGTGAATAAGATGAAGCCTAGACAACAGAGTCCTTCGGGTTCCCGTATCGCTTCGGTACATAACGGTTCCAGTTTGTTTACCGGTGATGCCGGTGGCGGGGAGAGCAACATCAGGAGATATATTATTGAAAATGATCTTCTGGAAGCTATTATCCAGATGCCCAATAACCTGTTCTATAACACCGGAATCACTACCTATATTTGGCTGTTGAGCAATAATAAAGCTGAAAACCGAAAAGGAAAGGTACAGTTAATTGATGGCGGACAGTTATATCAAAAACTGCGGAAGAACCTCGGAAATAAGAACTGTGAATTCTCTGCTGCTCATATAGACGAGATCGTTAAGAATTATACCGAAATGCAGCAGCTAAGCCGAAAGGTGGCTCCTGAAACCAATGCCGAAATTGAAGGACTGGCTTCACAGGTATTCGATAACGAGGATTTTGGATATTATAAAGTGACCATAGAACGCCCAAAGCGTTTAAAAGCTCAGTTCATTGAGGAAAAGATCGAGGAACTACGCTATGATAAACAATTAAAAGAGCCTATGCAATGGGCTTATAATGAATTTGGTGAGGAAATTTATACAAAACTGAAAGATCACGAAAAAGAGATCCTGGTCTGGTGCGAAGAGAATGACCTGAACCTGAGTAGCAAGAACCGTAAAAAACTGCTAAGCTCCAAAACCTGGAAGAAGCAGAAAGACCTGGTGGAATTAGCTGAAACTCTGCATAAGGCAATTGGCGAAAAAGAATATTCCGACTTTAATATTTTTAAAAGGGAAGTAGATGTGAAGCTGAAGGAATTAAAGTTGAAACCCGGAGCTTCCGAAAAGAATGCTGTATTTGGTGCGATTAGTTGGTATGATGCCGAAGCCGAAAAAGTGATCAAAAAGAAAGAAAAACTAGGCGGAGAAAAACTAAGCAACCTTCTGGCTCATTTAAATTGTAAAAAAGAAGAACTCGCCGACTTTGGTTATTTCCCGTCCGGAAAGGCCGGGGAGTATTTGGTATACGAAACCGAAAGCGATTTACGCGATTATGAAAATGTGCCGCTAAAAGAACAAATTCATCAGTACTTTTTAGACGAAGTAAGACCACACGTGGAAGAAGCATGGATAGACCTCGATAAGACCAAAATTGGTTATGAGATTAGCTTTAATAAATATTTCTATCGCCATACGCCGTTACGCTCTTTAGATAAAGTTGCTAAAGAGATCCTGGAACTGGAAGAAAAGAACGAAGGTTTGATCATGGATATTTTAAACCTAGCTTAGATGGAAGTATTGAAAGAAAAAGTTAAGTTCCAGAAATATCCTACTTATAAAAATTCTGAAGTGGAATGGCTAGGGAAGATTCCAGAAAACTGGAAGGAAGTCAAACTTAAATATTTGGCTGAAGTAAAAAAGGGTATCCTCCCTAAAATATTAGTTTCTGAACCTGCGGACAATTTGCCTCCCTATTTAAGTATGGATTATCTAAGAGGAGCTACTCCGGAGGTTTGGGTTAGAGATATAGATGCCATTATAGTAGAAGATAATGAACTTCTTCTTTTATGGGATGGCTCGAATGCTGGAGAATTTATTAAAAGCCGAAAAGGTGTTATTTCTTCAACGGTGGCGCATATTTCCTTTTCAGGAATAGATGAAAATTTCGCTAAATTCTATTGTCATATCATTGAACGTCATCTAAGAAATAATACTATTGGAATGGGCATTCCACACGTTAACAGTAAAATTTTAAATAATTCTACTGTACTAATACCTTCAAAACAAGAACAAACCGCTATCTCCAGATTTCTGGATGAAAAATGTGGAAAGATCGATACGGCAATAGACCAAAAACAAAAGCTTATCGAGCTTTTAAAAGAGCGCAAGCAGATCATCATTCAAAACGCGGTGACTAAAGGTTTAGATCCTAATGTGAAAATGAAGGATTCCGGTGTGGAATGGATTGGGGAAATTCCAGAACATTGGGAGGTGAATCGGTTGAAAAAGTTTATAGCAGGCCTGGAATCTGGAGTAAGTGTTAACGCGTCCGAATCAGAAACTGCGGATGACGATGAAATTGGTGTTTTAAAAACAAGCTGTGTGTATGGTTATGCATTTAAAGCGTCAGAAAACAAAAAGGTTTTTCTTTCAGATCTTCACCGAGTAAAATGTCCTATTAGAAAGGGAGCAATAATTATAAGCCGTATGAACGCTCCAGAACTGGTGGGAGCATCTGGTTTAGTGAAAAACGAGCATCCAAATCTCTTCTTGCCAGATAGACTATGGCAGACAATATTCAATAAAAATATATTATTCGATTCCAATTGGTTAAGCCAAAATATAGCAAGTTTAGGCTTTAGGAATTGCGTAACTGCTATAGCTACAGGTTCAAGTCCTAGTATGAAAAATATTTCGAAGGGTGACCTTCTAAATCTTTCACTTGCAACGCCACCTTACGCTGAGCAACAAGAAATTGTGAAATTTATAAATGAAAAGTCTAAGAAGATTAAAATCTCAATAAATTTTAATCTTCAACAAATCGAAAAATTAAAGGAATATAAGAGCAGTTTAATAGACGCGGCGGTGACGGGGAAGGTAAAGGTGAGTTAACCCAAACAATTATATGAATTACGAGATCATAGAAGATTACATAAGCCAGTACAAAGATCGTTTCCCTGCGATCAACCAAATGGAAATCTACAAGTGGAAAGCGGTTAAACACTTTCAGGATCATTGGGATATCGAGGCAGATGATTTTGCCGGGATGCTCAAGGAAAGTCTGGATAAAACTAAAAACCTTCTAGGTTCCGGTAGTTACTATCCCAGAAGAATGGTTAAAACATTCGCCGAAAAAGATCCTGAAGAAGTTAGAAGACTTTTTAAAAACCTCTTCAATGAGGCGCTTGATCTCGAAGGCAGATATGATAGTTTTAAGGAAGGTTTCGATAAACTTGCTTCCCAAATAGAAACAGATAAAGACAATCACTATCAGGATCATAGGGCTGCCATAGTGTATCTGGCTCTCAGATATCCACAGGAATATTATCTATATAAATACAGAATGCTAAAGGATTTCTGTGAGCTGGTTGATTATCCCTATGAAGCCAAAATAGGAGATTTTACCAATGTTCTTGAGTTCCAATCGATTTGTAGCCTAATTAAAGCTGAACTTTTACAGGATGATGAACTGTTGAATTTACATCATAAAAGATTATTGGATTCAGACCAATATTACCAGGACCCGGCCTATAAGATTTTAACCCAGGATTTTATCTATGCCTGTGTAAATCATCTTGATCAGTCAGATCTTACAAAGAGTATTCAGGTAGAATATGATATTGAAGAGATTGAGGTTAATCAGTATCTCGTAGGTAATTCAATTCCCAAACTAAATGGAAATGTAGTTGATTTTGAAATAAAACAAAAAGCTAACAGCCGATTAGGAAAAGCCGGAGAACATTTTATCCTGGACCGTGAGCGTGAAAAGCTCCAAAATTTGGGTGTAAAAAGGATCAATAAGAAACTGGAACATTCTTCGGTGATAAAAGGAGACGGGATTGGTTATGATATAACTTCAAGGGACGATAATGGCAACGAGATATTCATCGAGGTCAAGGCCACAACGGGTGATTTTAAAACACCATTTTTTATTACCAGAAACGAATTGTATTGCAGTCAGCAACATCCTGAGAAATACAAATTATTCAGGCTTTATGATTTTGACGCAAAAGCTAAGAAAGGAAAAGTTAAGGTCTTTAAGGGAGATCTTTCTGGTTTATGTGTACAGCCAGTGAATTACCAGGTAAATATTAAATAAGATTGTTCTTAAAAAAGCATATTGAATGGAGATAAATCAAGTAAAAGTTCAAGATACCTCGTTAGAAGAACAAATCTTTGATCTGCATCACCGATATTATAAAAATATTGGGGTTGAAACTATCAAGCAACAAGCTGGTCAAGTAGAACAGGTAAGTTCAGATTATCAAGGCAGAGTCATATATGAACTTCTTCAGAATGCTTTTGACAAGGCGGATATTAACATATTGGTTGAAGTAAAAAACAATTGTTTGTATGTTGCCAATGACGGCATAAAGTTCAATTATGTTTCTAATTATGATTATTTAAACGGTAATTCTAAAAGAGGGGATTTTCAGTCTTTATGTTCTATCTCTACATCTACGAAAAAGGTAAGTACGAGTATCGGTAATAAAGGGGTTGGTTTTAAATCTGCTTTTTCTGTTGCGAAGGAGGGATTTGTGTCTGTTTATACCCATGGAGAAATATTAGATGGAGAGAAGGTTGTACCCGAAATAATAAGTTTTAGATTATATGATACTTTTAAGGAAGTAGATTTAATTCCTTCGGAATTTAGCACGGAAATTAGAGAAAACATTAATAAAAAACTTTCTCTCGTCCATACAGAGCGCCCTGATAGAGGCATACCCGGATATTATTTTCCTTTACATCTTTCAGAAGAGCCGAGCAATATTAAAGAACTATTTAAACAAGGTTTTGTAACTATTATTGAAATCCCTCTAGCCAGTGAAGATGAGGTGAAATCCTTGTTTCATGAAATATATGAAATTCATTTTCAGTTTATACAGTTAAAATATAAGAATGATTTTAAAATTCGATTTGTTCTTGAAGATGAAGAAGAAAAAGAAAAATTTATTGATAAGGATTCGGAGAGACTGTTTTCTACAGTTATTGAAAGTAATAAATTAAATCCATTAGCAGAAGCGGCGGGTATAGAAATTAAAAATCATAAAATTGGATTTTATATTAAGGATGAACCTCACGGATTATTATATAACTACCTCCCCACTCGCGCAAAATCACCTTTCAAATACATAGATTTTCATGCGGATTTCCATACTACTGTCGATCGAACAGCAATAAATTTCAGTGGTAAAATCGGAGATTACAATAGGGCCCTTTTGGAAGCTTGTGTAGAATTCTATTTCCTCAATATTAATAATCTTATAGAGGTAGATAAGAGGCAAAAACTAAACCTTAAATACATCGGTCCTAAATGTGAAGGGAAGCCAATTAAATTCGATTGGATCTATTTAGATCACAGCTCACCTTACCAGGTTTTTCCCATAGTAAGAAGAATACTTAGCATTTGGAATAATTCTTATAGGATAGCTTCAGAGTTATTCTCCAATTTAGCTAAAAGTTACTTTGAACATTCCCGAACTCATGATGAACATACAAGTTTTTTTAAGTATATAGCTCATTTTATAGATTACTTTTCTAGAGATGACGGTGAACAATGGAAATGGATTCATCTTTTTAAGAAGGAATTAGCTCAGCAATTAAGAGAAAAGGGAGTTTCGGTCATTCCAGACGTAAACTTAGATAATAATAGAGAAATCATCTATAGGAAAAGTCAGGAGAATACAATTGAGTTGCCTCGGACGTTAGACGTTAGTGTGACTGACTTTGAATTAAAAGATTCTACATTTAAGAAAGAACTCGGAATAAAAGACTTCAGTGATTACAATGAAATATTGAAATATTTTAAGCAGTGTAGTTTTACAGGAACTTGCAGTTCTAATTCCATTTCAGAAGAAGAGCAAAAGCAAATTTTACGAAGTGTTTACGAATTATATCTTCAGAAAAGGGAATTTTCCTTTTTAAGTACCCATAGGTATGAGCGGGCTTTTAGTAAGGAGTCAAGAAGTAATTTTTCTACCTTAAACCAAGCGAACTTTAATTGCTCAACTATTTTCTTAAAACTATCATCCGGAATGTATAAGCCAGCACAGTTATGTAAATTGAATGAGATAGATAGCTCGTTTCTGGATGGAATAATAGATCAGGATGAAAGTATTAACTTTCTTTCGTTTTTAGGTGTTTCCAAAGATTCGGAGTATATTTTTGCCGACGTGCAATTGTACAAGGCCTTGACCAATGGTCTGAACTATATTCCCTCCTTAATAAAGATCAAAGGAGACAGCGAAGTAATATCCTCCAGTTTGGTGGAAAATGTCCGAATCATTTCGACTAAAGCCGAAGAATTATATCACCCGGCATTAATTAATAATAATAGTTATTCATTTTTAACCAGACTTACCAAACCCTCAATAAGAAAAGAACTGCAAAACCTTTTAGTGAGTAGATACGCTTCTTTTCCTGAATCTTATCTTCATGTTTTAAAAGATAGAATGTCGAACCATTTTACGACATCTCATAAGGATGTAATGAGGTTATATCAAAATACATTTTATTCATTTTCAAGAAACAATTTATATTTAATCATAAACAACAATGTTCTTTCCTGGACCAATCAAAAAGATTTTATAATAATCAATAATAAAAGAGATTTTGAAAGTTGTGTGGATGTTGCTCACCAAAATATACTTTGCTATTATTCCGGACTTTCAAAAGATCATTTCCTATTCAGATATCAGGTAGAACCTGTCAAAGGAGATATTTATTATGATAATGAAATTCTTGACATTGAATTAAAGGAACAACTTGAAAATAGGATCCAATACCTTTTAGTTCAGATAAGTCTTTCCAATTACTCAGAGGTAGATTATTTAAGTGATCAAACGGATATTGAAGATTTACAACATCGAATTGAAAACTTGAAAATTCTTAATGTAAAAAACCTTAAACAAGAAATTTCTTTTGACGAAAACCTTAAAATTACTCCTGAAAGGAAATTTGCTTACCAAACCTCTGAGAATGTGCTTTTATTAGAAAGTACAAGCACAGCAAAGGAAAAAGCAGAAGCCATTGGTCAGTATGTATTTAGAAACTCATCTATTAAAGAACTGATTGAACTTTCATTATTCTACAAGAGTAAAGAAGAACTAGATGAAGAAGTAGATCATTTTTATTTAGACACGATAAGAAAAATATGGAAAAAAGATTATGTCGACCAATGGAATCAGTTTCAAAAAGAGATTCTCACCTTCTTTGATTTTTCTCCACAGGAGAATTGGTTTCTTTACACTCGGACATATAAAAGTCCAGTCTTGATTGAAATTTCCCGTCAAAATCGTTTAGAAGAATTAAAGTCTGTAATTTCTCAACTTAAACAAAAAGAAAAATACAATTCTTATTTCCACGATTTTGAGTTATTAATTGACTATAGGATTCTTGATGATTTTCTTGCCCCTCTATATCTCTTGGCGGAACAAAACAGTGATGATTCACTTCTAGAAGAATTGAATGAACATTCAAAATATTTATTGTCTGATCTTCAGTTAGAAAAGTTGAAGGAAAAAGTAAGGCAGGTTTATCCAGATTTAACAAAACCTTCCAATAAAAATGTTACAGATAAATCACAGGAAATAAATCTTCAGAGAAGGACTAATGATATTCTAAAGAAATTTTCTTCACTGAATTCAAAAGACAATGAGAAAGTAAATCTGGAGGGAAGTGCCTCACTAAATAATATAATAGTAAATCATAAGAAGGTCATTTTCTTGGGCAAAGAGAACCATAGTTCTAATTCCGTTGAATTGGAAACCATGGGTGCAAGTGGGGAAGAAGAAATTCTAATCTATTACATTGAAAATTTCTTAGAGTTGCCAATCGAGGAGAGGAAGAAAGGAATTAATGAGGTATATAATACCCTTCAACATAAGGTGCCGCAAGATTCTCACAAGCCATTTAGGGATAGATGTTTACACGTCATTGAGAATAAGGAAGAGTTAAGGAAAGCAATTATCCCTTTTTTCTATATAACCATGCATTATAAATTTTCTTATTTTGATCTAATCGTCTATACAAATAATACGCCTACTTTAATTGAAGTAAAGACAACCAATAGTAGACGAAATAACAAATTCTATATTTCCATAGCTGAGGTAAATGCTGCTCGAGGAGTTGACGCTTATGAAATCGTTCGAAATACTCCTGATAAACTTTTATTTCTTGGAAATCCTATAAAGGACTTGGATGATAAGTTACACGCAATACATGGCGATAATTTTATTCTTGAGCCTAGAAATTTTGTATTCCATTTTAATCTTTAATAAATTATGCCAACCCAAACCAACGAACAAGCCTTGGAAGCTGCTATTCAGGAAACGCTTTCCGGGACCACCATAGAAAAGATCAAAGAGCAGAATCCACATGCTAATATCGCGGAGGAATCTGAGCAGTATCTTTCCGGGAATGGTTACTATATTGGTGATCCAGGTGATTTCGATGCGAAATATGCCATCGATAAAAGAAGGTTCTGGAGTTTTCTGGAAGAGACCCAGAAGGAAGAACTGGAGAAACTTCGCAGGCATGGGGATTGGAAATTAAAAATCCTGGAGCGCTTGGACAGGATGATAAAAAAGTATGGAATTCTCCGTCTTTTAAAGAAAGGCTTGGAAGTAGATGATGCTCATTTTACCTTATTTTACCAGGTACCGTTAGCCAGTAGCAGTGACCGGATAAAAAAGCTTTATGAAAGTAACCAGTTCAGCGCTACCCGTCAATTGAGATATTCAGTAGAAAATTCGCGGGAAGAGATCGATATGGCAATTTTCATCAATGGTTTGCCAATAATTACTGCAGAACTTAAGAATCACTGGACGGGACAGAATGCAAAAGTGCATGCGCAAAAGCAGTATAAGTATGATCGCGATGTCAGACAGACTTTGCTAAATTTCGGTCGTTGCCTGGTGCATTTCGCAGTAGATACCGATGAGGTCTACATGACGACCAAATTAAATGGTGGAAATACGTATTTTCTACCCTTCAATAAAGGAGATGATCATGGTAAAGGTAATCCCGTAAATCCTAATGGCCATAAGACAGCCTACCTGTGGGAAGAAGTGCTTACCAGGCAAAGTCTGGCGAATCTTATTCAGCACTTTGTAAGACTGGACGGGAAAGCAAAAGATCCTTTAAATACAAGAACTCTTTTCTTTCCGCGATATCATCAAATGGATGTGGTACGGGAAATCATAGATCACGCTGGGAAGAATGGAGTAGGACAAACCTATCTTATTCAGCATTCGGCGGGATCAGGGAAATCCAATTCCATCACCTGGGCGGCATTTCAGCTTATTGAGACCTATCCTCAAGTTGAAGGCATACATGGAAGCAAAGGAATGGAAAAACCTTTATTTGATTCTGTTATAGTTGTAACCGATAGGAGGTTGCTGGATAAGCAGATCCGGGATAACATTAAGGACTTTTCAGAAGTCAAAAATATAGTGGCTCCGGCTTATTCTTCCAGAGAATTAAGAGAGAGTTTAGAGAGCGGTAAAAAGATTATCATTACAACCATCCAGAAGTTTCCTTTTATTATTGAGGGCATTTCAGATCTAAGTGATAAGCGATTCGCAGTAGTCATTGATGAGGCTCACAGTTCTCAAAGTGGATCTGCACACGACAAGATGAATCAATCCATGGGTCAGCAGGCACAGGAAGAAGACGAGGAGGAAGATGTTCAAGATAAGATAATCAAAGCCATGCAGGCCAGAAAAATGCGGGGCAATGCTTCCTACTTAGCATTTACGGCAACGCCTAAAAATAATACTTTAGAAAAGTTCGGAGTAAAACAGGATGATGGTTCCTTCAGACCGTTTCATTTGTATTCCATGAAACAAGCCATTGAGGAAGGCTTTATCCTGGATGTGCTGGCCAATTATACTACCTATAAAAGTTACTATGAGATAGAGAAATCTATTGAGGATAATCCGCTATTTGATTCACAAAAGGCACAGAAGAAATTAAAGGCTTTCGTAGAAAGTCATCAGCAAACCATAGATACCAAGGCCGAGGTGATCCTGGATCATTTCATCCCCAATATTGTAAACAAGAAAAAGCTGAAGGGTAAAGCCAAAGCCATGGTGGTTACTCAAAGTATCTTATCTGCAATTCGGTATTACAAGGCTTTAAGCCGAATTCTGGAACAAAGAGGAAATCCATTTAAGATCCTGATTGCTTTTTCTGGTTCTAAAACCGTAGACGGAATTGAATATTCGGAAGCCGATATGAACGGGTTCGGAGAAAAGGATACCAAAGATCATTTCGATACCGATGAATTTAGAATCTTGGTGGTTGCCAATAAATATCTTACCGGTTTCGATCAGCCCAAGCTTACCGCAATGTATGTGGATAAGAAACTACAGGGAGTACTGGCAGTGCAAGCATTATCAAGATTGAACAGGTCTGCCGATAAGCTTGGTAAAAAGACCGAGGATATTTTTATTCTTGATTTCTTTAACTCTACAGATGATATCAAGAACTCCTTTGATCCTTTCTATACGGCGACTTCTTTAAGTGGTGCTACAGATATTAATGTGCTCCATGAAATAAAGGAGACGTTAGATGAGACCGGAGTTTACGAACAGGAAGAAGTGGAGCTGTTCTGTGAAAAATTCTTTTTAAAAGAAGATGCTCAGAAATTAAGTCCAATTATAGATCAGGCAGCGCATCGTTTTAATACTGAATTGGATCTGGAAGATGAGGACAAAGCAGATTTCAAGATCAAGGCCAAGCAGTTCGTCAAGATCTACGGACAAATGGCAGCTATCATGCCTTATGAAATGATCACCTGGGAGAAACTATTCTGGTTCCTGAAATTCCTGATTCCGAAATTGATTGTAAAAGATAAGGATGCAGATAACCTAGATGAATTGCTGGAATCGGTAGATCTTTCTACTTACGGACTGGAACGAACCAAACTGAATGACTCCATTGGCCTGGATGCATCAGAAACTGGTTTAGATCCACAAAACCCGAATCCGCGGGGAGCCCACGGAGAGAAAGAAGAAGATATCCTGGAGAACATTATCAGGAACTTTAATGAAAGGTGGTTCCAGGGTTGGGAAGCTACCCCGGATGAACAGCGAACTAAATTTATACAATTGGGAAAACATGTACAGGCGCATCCCGATTTTCAAACTAAGGTTGCCGATAATGCAGATAAGCAAAACAGTGACCTTGCGCTAGAAAAGATCATTGATGAGGTAATGCGTAAGCAGCGTAAAAACGAACTGGATCTTTACAGATTATACGCAAAAGATGAAGGATTCTACCAGGCCTTTTTTGATACGATGAAGAGGATGGTAAACGTAACAGGAAACAGAAATTAATTAAAAAATTTTGTAAATAATAATGAGTAAGTTTTTGACCGGAGAGGATTTAAGTAACGAGGTTTATAATATTATATGGGATGCTGAGAATATCCTTTTAATTGTCTCTCCATATATAAAGTTAGATGATTATTTTAAAAAATTATTTG
>FUFK010041480.1_pt1 | contig 13571 bp, 14 predicted proteins | sample 1021851 | NCBI WGS metagenome assembly FUFK01 (sample SAMEA51879418, study PRJEB19060) | metagenome | reverse complement strand
GTTATTGTTTACACTTTCATCTAGTATGTGAGTTTCTACAGATGCACTNCTNTCNTTAATAGATACNTCAGCTGTNACTGCACCNCCANTTTTNTTAGAAACTGTCACATTTTTTAAGATAAACGTAGCAGGTTCNNNTGGTGGNGTTGTGCTTAAATTTGATGCTGGTACAGTAGCTATAACTACCAGTGATCCCGTGCCTGTTGCACTTACTCTTTTAAAATTATCAGCCAAGGAAGAAAGTCCTTCTTGTAGAGTCTTCTTTCAAATCTTCTTGAAAACCAAAGTTTAATTGTTGTGTTATTTGTTCAAGAATACGAATCAATGTATCAAACTGTAGAGCTTCATATTCCTGTGTTGCTGTAGGTAATACAGTAGTATTTATTTTAGCCATTATCTGCCTCCATCTGGTTTAATATCTAATCTTAATGTACCATAACGCCAATCAGAATCCAAAGTATTACTAGTTATTTTAACGTTTGTTTGTCTACCTCTGCCACGTAAATCAAAAAACTTAGTAGTATTAGTTACATCTCTACTTATCGTTGTTCCTGTATCTGACGGATATGTCTTAAAACTCATTGTTAAATTAGCTGTGCCTACCTGATTTTTAAAATCTGGTATACCTCTACTTACAGANAATATTTGTTGTCCNTCNTGTATNTCAAAATCNCCNGAAGTNATAAATGCNGTCATAGCNGATTGATCATCATTNACACCTTCTTCNTGTTCATAGAATATAGAAGCGCCTGCTGTTACACCTTTTACTGTAGGTGTAGTTGGCGTGTCGGTAGGATTGTATTTTGTTGCATATGGTCTTTGATAAACACCATAATCTGTCCAGGTAGTTCTAGCTAGATTTGATGTATACCAAGTTTTCTCAAGATAATTGTATGTAACAGATCTGTTTATTTGATTTGATGTATTTGACGCATAAAACCAAGTGACTTCATTAAACTCTGAGTTTACACCAGCAAATGTTTCTGGCTGCTGTGTAATTGAAAAGTCTTCAAATACATAGTCTTGAACACTACAAGGTATTTTTTTGACAGCACCNTCATAAAGATAGAAAGCGTTCTGTGACATCCAATAAGCAATACCGTTTACATCAACGGCTGAGTGCACACCTACGGCACCACAGTTTGCACCGATTTGTACTAGTGAGAAAGTAAAAGGCGCTCCAACAAATTGTAGTGCGTTGAGTGATGTATCTGTCCATACCAATACAGCATTACGTGATCTTACTGCTGACACAATCTTTGATCCATCTTGTATTCTAAAAGAACCAGCAGTATTTGTAGCTGTTGGTACAAAATCATTTGTTGTTTCTTGTGACGCAAATCGTAAAAACAAATCATCTTGTGTAGTTGAATTACCTATTACTGTTTCTGTACCAAACAAAAACACATGTCTGTCAGGCATTGATACTAAATTAAATCTTGAATTTGTCGGTGCATTAGAAATAGCGTTTGCTCGCACACCTGTTCCATTTGACGTATCCCACAAAAATGTTTTACCTTTACTTACAGTAGCAATTAAGTCTTCACCAAAATTGTCAAATGACCAGTTACGAGCATCTATTGTAACACTTGATGTTTTTCTAGGTTCGTTCCAACCAGGATCACTTAACCCTGTGTAATCTGGAGAGTTCCAAGTATGAGTTCCCCAACCATAACCATAAGATGATTGTTCAGTTCCTATAGCTATTTGATATTTTGCATTACCAGAACCGCCACCACCAGATGTTGATCCAGAGGCTGTGCCTGTATGTGTAACCTTGTAACTGTTTGCATCTACCACTGTTGTAATTTCAAACTCTGCATTCATGTCTAATCCATCAATTGCAGAAAAAGAATCAAAGGTTACAAAATCACCTTGACCTGCACCATGACTATTGTGAGCTACGGTAACTGTCGTAGTCCCATTTGTTGTAAATGGATTAGTCAATGCCGCTTCTAATCTAAGAGGTGTTACATCATATGCTGTACCCTCAGAGTATACGTAGAATTTTCTATCTGTTCCGAGAGCCGTGTACCTTACACCATTTAGATCTGTCCAAGTATGTATACCTCTTACAACACCTATGAGTGTATCTGATATAAGCTTTTGCCAACCACCTACCTTTTGTGGTAAGCCATAATGAAACCTTACATTATCAGAATCGACCCAACGTCCCTCTGCACCGTATTCTGTATCTTGTTTATCTATACCAGGTGCTATATTTAATTTTGCTAATGGCATTATGCAATCCTCATGAATCTAAACACTATCTCACCAGCTCCGCCAGCACCACCTGGTGCAGCTTGCTCTGTTCCGCCACCACCACCGCCAGATCCTCTTGATCCAGGTTTACCTATTTGTCCAGATTCATATGGACCGCCATTACCTGCATCACCACCAGCACCACCAGCTACGTTGCCACTAAAAGAAGCAGCACCATTGGCTCCTGGCCCGTTAGCATTGTCGCCTGAATAAGAAATACCATTACCTCCCGCTGCACCGCTACCTGATTGATTAAATGATCCAACAGGACCACTTGTAAAACTTGTAATATTTAAACCATCAACTGTGGTTCCTGAACTTAATTTTGTTGCAATTTGAGTAACAGTGCCTGCTACGCCACCTGTTAAAGTTGTAATAGGACCTTGAACACCACCACCTGATACTTGTCCTGAACCACCACCTGTCAATGTAAACAAAGCACCTGTNGTTGATCCAGATAAACTTGTGCTACCACCCCCTGCAGGGCCACCACCAGTATAAGCATTATTACCAGCAGCTCCAGCAGCTCCAATAGTAGGAGTAAGAGTTTCACCGCCCGTTAAAGAAAATACAACATCAGATAAAAAAGCACCTGAGCCACCACCTGGACCACCTTGTTCTTGTCCTTGTTTATCATAGTCCTGACCTCTGTTACCACCTCCTCCGCCACCTACAGCAGACTGTATATGAATTGCATTTGCATTTGTGGGTACGGTTATGTTTGCATTTGTAGCTGTAGTAAAAGATGTAGGTGTTTCGAAAAGAGTAAAAACTTCTCTCCAGTTACCACTGTCTTTTACAAAAATGTTTGTTACAGTTTTATTTGTAAATGATGTACCATCACGAATAAAAAATTCGCTTACTTCTCTAAAAGAACCACCATCTTTAACATAAAACTGTGTCATGCATTAGGATGTATATTTTAGCCATATGTCGCCATCAGAACCACCAGTAGGATTACCTGTATTGACAGTTCTGGCACCAACTCCGTTTGTGCCTAAGTTTGCGTTTACAAAACCTTGTACATCTGCGCCTATTTCTACACCAAGATTATCTCTTGATGTTGCCTTATTTGCGACATCATCCAAATTTTGTGATGCTTGTAAAACACCAGAGATATTAGCTCCAGTAATTTTGTATCGTATNGATTCATATGTAGGCATATTATTTCTCCAATAGTTTCCAACCATAAGTTGCTCCAGAATAAACTAAAGCAAAGCCTGCACCTTCTGTTGCTACAGTTAGGTCGGATGTTTGTCCATCTATCTTATGGCTATTTCTTGCAACAGTCAAATTATGTGTGTCAAAGTTATTTGCGACATCATTAAATCTTATTTCATCTCCTACAGCAGCTGTAGCAGGTAATGTTATTGTTACTGCTCCGCCTGAAGTATTAACAAAAATTTTATCGCCCGCAAAGGCTGTATACGCACTAGTTTTTGTTAACCAGTCACTTCCTTGTGTTTGTATTTCATACCAGTTTGTCCCGTCTGTTGAAATAAATACGTTTCTACCTGGGTTAATAACAAAAGTATTACCAGACGAACCTAATCTAGCTGTAATTTTATTGGAACTACTAGCGTTTCTTAAAAAATATAACTTTTCTACAGCAGGAAACTGCACGATAAAATCAGATGCATGACCTGTAAATACGATAGCTGCTTGTCTAGCTTCGTTGTTTGCTTGTGTTTGTGGTCCGTTGTTCGTGGTCAACACATAAGGGCTCGATGATGCTCCTAAATTCTTCGTGTAAACGCCTGCAATTGACTGCTCAATAGATTGTGAGAAGTTATTGTTAGTTGTATTACCCCAAGAGTTAGATTGCTCTCCTGAACCAATTAATTCTATTTTAAGCCTTGTCGAATATGTTGATGCCATTATGCTGCGTCCTTCCAATCCATTGTAACAGAATCATCAACCTCTGTCCATGTTGTTGTAACACTATCATCTACTTCTTGATACGCATAAATTGCTGGATTACCACGTCCCATAGTCATTGTTACACCTGTTGGTATTACATCTGCATTTAAAAATACTTGCGGTGTTCCTAGTTGTATTGGCGCAAATAAACCGTTTACAGAAACTGTACTACTTGTATTTATTTGTGGTGAGCCTACAGCTGTAGAAGCCGATTGACCAGTAGGTACAATTGTTTGATTTTGTATAGCCACAACAGTTGGTGATCCAACAGTTGATGTCATTGGTTGACCTGCTGGCTGTACGAATGTACCAGGTAAAGCTACTGCAGTTCCCACAGTGCTGGTCATAGGTAGGCCAGTCGGTATGACTAAACTTGTACCAGTTGGGCTTACAGCTCCAAGAGAAGAAACCATTGGTTGTCCGCTTGGTAAAGCTGCCACACTTATAGTAACAGAACCAACTGTAGATCCAGCTTGTTGTCCTGTAGGATTTTCTACAACTGAATTAGCTACAACTGATAATGATCCGTGAGCCGAGGTTATCGGTAAACCTGTAACGGCTACTGTAGCGCTTACACCTGCTGCTGAGGCGATCGGGGCTTCGGCAAAGGCTGAATGACCTAATGCCATAGTTTATCTCGCTGTAACTGGTATGCCTGCTGACGATACAAAAGGATGCGTTGCAAAGGCCATATAAAAATATTCATCCCCAGAAAGGTTTACGTTATCTAAAGTGTTTCTTGCTTTAAATCCGTTTGATACCATATCAATACCTCTATCTGAGATGTCAACTTCAGCTGAACTATCATTTAAGTATAGAATTCTATGAGCTTGGTTGGTATCAGGTCCACTGCTTCCATTCCTTTCTGTATCATACGTGTACCAGTTACCAGCTCCACTTGATTTTTTAATCACAACATAAGCAGGTTTAAAACCTGTATATGTAAATTTTCCATCAGCATTGCCATTACCTCTGTAATGTCCAAAATGTGAAAATCCTTTAATTGCCTTGAAACAATATGCTACCATATCATCAGTGTTGGCATTCATAGAACTACTGTTTGATATTTCAAAAGTCGTTGCGTTTATTGCTCTGACAATTTTATCGTTTTGAGCTGCATCCTGAGTATTAAAATACATATTTCTTGGAGCATCTGGGCTACCACCTGTTGTTCCTTGTGTGTCTAAGTTATTACTACTTACAATCCAATAACCTGTTCCTTCTCTTCTTTTGCCTATGACTACATCTGGAGCACCACTAAGGCCATGTCCTACTGTGGCACCTGACGTTTCATTTCCAGTATATAACACTATTGAAAAACCAGCTGTGGTATTAGCTTGAACTGTAGAAGTTATAGACCCATTACTGTTCGAAACAGTTGTGCCTCCATTAGCTTTCCACTGCCATGCAACATAATTGTTTCCATTTGTATTAACGTTATCAGATCCAGATGAACCTGCACCTACAGTAAAACCATCAGTGTTAAAAGCAGATACATAACCTCTAGCATTGCTTGTAACATCTCCATCACTTGCTGGAGTGTATAGAGCTTTATTAGTGCCTCTACTAGAATCAAATACTATATTACTCCAAGCTTGAGATCTGTTTTTAATTTGTATCCAATCTGGTTTAAAATCTCCTGCATTGGCATCATTAGTTACAGAATTTAAAGATCCTGTGCCTGTATATAATTGAATATGAAAATGTGCCGAAGAATCGTTAATTGTTGTATATGCCATATTTTATCCGTATTGTGCCAAGTTCTTAGTACATAACGCATAATACCCCGATGGTACAGCGTATTCGAAACTTCCATATCCATTTGCATCAGAATTACTTGAAGCTATAGTAAACGCTGGATTGCCAAAGTTTACTTGGTGAGTATGTGATCCTGCATTTTGACCATCGTAGTCACCAAATGCAAAATGCCAAAATCCTGTTGATGAAGCTCCTAAATTAAAAGCAGTTCCACTGTTTTGTACGGTGCCGTTTTTGTAAAATTTTACAGTATTGTTATCTGCGTCTAAAGCAAGTCCTAGTACATCACCTGTTGTGTAACCACTGGTGTCATAGTCACTTGTGGACCCAGAATAATATCCATCGTTTTGATAAACAAAATCACCTCCATAACCATACCAACCTATTTGACCAAATTCATTGCCCGCTGGATAATAAGTGTCTCTACCTAATACTCCACTAGCATTAGATGATTCACCTTCTGCTATACCAACTCCAAACCAGTTGTTTATTCCTGCACCTATTTTATCTTCAACATACCATTTACCTGCTGACACACCTATGCTGCTTATATTGTATGTATAATTAGCACCATTAGTTGTTATCTTTGTAGCTCCTTCAGCTAAAGTTGCTCCTGCATAATAATTTGCAGCTACATTAATAACTGCAAAATTGTTTGTAGGAGAATCTTTTGTTGATGGATTTGTTCCTATATTCGTAGTTGCAAAATGATTGTTATTGCCACTAGTATCAGCACCAAAACCACTAGTATCAGCACTTGCTCCCGTGCCTTTAAAATCAAGTTTAAAACCATTTGTTCCATACGTAACTGAAGGACCAGAATTTGGAATCCAAACTCCATTTGAATCTGTAGAGCCAAATGTTGTTGGCGCATAAGATTGTCCATCGGCCATTATAAACTGAGCTAAATAACCATTGAGTGTTTGTCCTATTTTAGTTGCTGCTGCCATATTTGCTGCTGTATCATCATTTTGTCCTGGATTATTTCTTGAGCTAAAACTTGTTTCTTGCACTCCATTTACATATAATCTGAACCTGTCATCAGCAGTAGACTGTGTAGTATCTACTCTCCACACTATATGATACCAAGCATTAGGATCTCTAAATCTTCTATTTGTTGTTAAAAAATTAGAGGTATATCCACCAATCAACAATTGATTACTTCCATTAAAAGACATTTCCATGTAATTAGTATTGTTAGTACCACCATCTACTGAAAACAAAATATTTTGAGTACCTAATTCACTTCTTTTTACCCAAAAAGATATGGTAAATGTTTTTCTGTTACCAGCACCTGATGGTGTTCTTGATAATTCTGTATGTGCCATTATGGATCAAACCTTCCTGAATCTTCTAATGTAAAAGTAGATGTTAGTGAAAACGCACGATCTGCTGTCTGACCTTGTGCATCAGTGACACGAAGCGTAAAGTTATATGTCGTAGCAGACGTTGACGATCCACCAAAATCAGTTGTAGTTATAACACCTGTTGCTGAGTTAAGCGAGCAATTTGCTTGCGATGCATTAGTTAATACATTTGTTGTCTCAGAAAAAGCTAAAGTGCTATCTCCAGTAGCTGCCACTGTAGCAACTGTTCCTGAAAAATTACCTGCGATACTTCCAAGAGAACCAGCTCCTGTGGTCCATGTTGGAGCATCAGATACTGTTAATATTGCACCAGATCTTACTGCATTACCATCATTATTTTCTACACGAATAAAATAAACACCGTCTGTTGCTAATGTGAAATTAGCTGTAATAGATGTAGCGCTTGTAAATGTAATAGTGTTAGCTGCTGTCACTGCTCCTGTAGAAGAGATAGCTTCTACTTGAGGAACCGATATAAAATTTGTACCAGCTATAGTAACATTGGTAGCTGTATTTGGAATTGTGCTCGGTGTAACACCAGTAACTGTTGGTTTTGTTTCTCCAATAGTAACAGAGCCACCAAGAGCTACTGCTGATCCATTGATTGTTATTGCACCGCTACCTACGAGACGAGCATTTGCTACAGTTCCAGATGCAACGTTACTGCCATTTAAGGCTGTAAGAGATGCACCAGAACCAGATAAAGTTGCTCCTGCTGTTACCGTTACGGTGTCGCCCGATTCACCAATAGTGATCGAACTACCATTACGTTTTTTTATAGCGTTTACTTTAATCTCTGACATTATCTCGCCGTTGCCACTACATTGTTTGAAGCCACAAAAGGATGTTCAGCAAATGCCATATACATATGTGCTGCACCACTTGCGTTTAAATGTGAAAAATCTTGTCTCAATTTAAAACCATTACTGAGAATATCAAAGTAAGAGTCAGTTATATTTCCTCCAGTTGTCTCAGCAGCATTGCTATTAACAACTAAAAATGCTTTATTTACATTAACAGGTGATCTCTTGCTGTCTGATACATACCAGTTTTTTGTGTCATCATATCTTTTAGCCATTATCCAAGCAGGTTTAAATCCTGTATAGACAAATGTTCCATCTTGACTACCGTTACCTGTATACTGCCCTATTTTACTGTACCCTTTAACAGATTTAAAACAGTAAGAAATATAAGTAGCACTGCTTGCATTGTTTTTACCATTAGCTCCTCCAACAGTAAAACTCAAAGATGTTGGCGTAGTATCACCCCATACTGAACTTGCAGTTACTCTTGGGTTTGTACTGTTCCATTCTAAATAATATTCATTACCTACGTAAGTTTGATAAACAGCCCAATCATCTGCGTCTGATCTTCTTTTAGTTACTATCCAATTAGGTACCCCACCTAAACCATGTCCAATTGTTCCCGCACTTCCAGTTCCTGTATGTCTGACAATGCTAAATCCTGATGTTGCGTTTTCACTTGATCTAGATAAAATTGATCCATCAAAATTTGTTTGTCCAAAAGTTGCATTTTGATCTACTTGTCCACCCATACCAGAGTGGTAATGACAGTAATAGTAAAGTGTTGTTGTATTTTGTACGTTTAAAATAATCTGCCTTGTGGTTGCTGAAGCAAAACCAGACACGTAAGCTGATTCTGTTACAGTTGAACCATCAAGTTTATAAGTGACTCCTGTATTATAAGAACTGCCTCCTCCATGTGTTCCATCAGAAGTTGTACTGAATTTCATAGGATGTGATGCTACAGTGCTATCGGACTGATCAAATGTATATGTCCCACCTGATTGTAATTCTAATGTAACTGCACTTTGTGCAAAAGTTGCTGTATTGGTAGAATTTCTAAATCTGTATTTGTTACCACTATCAGATACAACTACAACTCTATATGTTTTTGAGGGTGCTGTTCCTCCAGCAACCCATTGCCATGCTACATTGGTTTGTCCATTTTCATTAAAACCACCTGTATTTGCTAAAGTAAAACCGTCAGTATTGAATGAAGTAAACGCTGTATCATCACTTTCAGCGTTATTAGCATTTGGTAATAAATTTTTACCACTTGCTCCAACTCCTCTTACAGAATCAAAAACATGGTGACTACTTGTGGAACTTCTTTCTTTTAACCAAATCCAGTCCGCACGCAAATTAGAATTACCATCGTTTGTAATTGTGTTCGTGCTCCCATTACCTGTATATAAAGCTGTTTGAAAATATGCTGAGGGGTCGTTTATTGTTGTGTATGCCATAATATTATCCGTAAGTATTTAAGTTTTTAGTGCAAAGTGCAAAATGCCCTGATGGCACTGCATATTCAAAATTTCCGTGTCCAGCCGCATCTGCATTGCCAGAACTAATAGTAAATGATGGATTACCAAAATTAATTTGAAAATTACTAGTTCCAGTGCTTGATTGATGTTGTACAACAGGATAGTAATCTCCACTAAAAGTTTTTGAAATAGCTGTACCGCTATTTTGTGCTGTTCCGTTTACGTAAAAAATAACTTCATTATCATCTAAATTTGCTGCCACACCAATAACATCATTATTACCAAAACCAGAACCATATGAACTTGATGAACCATTTACGTATTTAGTTCCACCATCATTAAATCCAACATTGTCAGTTACACCTGAGCTTGGGTATGTAGTTGTATTTATGTTCCAAGCAATGTCCGCAGATATTAAACCGATAAATGCAGACACTTGGTCTGTTGTATATTTTACCTCCCAATACCATTTACCTTTACTTACTGCTATAGTGCCAACAGTTGATCTTGATTGCCCTGCACCTGCAATAGTTGCTTTTAAATTACCTTCGCTAAGAGTTACATTACTAGCTTTTTGCAAAAAATTATAAGTACAAAATAAATTACTTGGTGTGTCAGTAACTTGAGCACCAGTTCCAGCGCTGTTAACTGTAAATGTTTCCGAATTACCGCTAGTATCAGTTCCTAAAGCCCCAGCATTTTTAAACTCTAGTAAGAATCCATTATTACCATAAGTGCCTGAATAGCTTTTTGGTTTCCATTCTCCTGTAGTAGAATCTGTTTCTCCAAAATCAGTTGGTAATTTTTGTTGACCGTCAATATAATGTACATCCGCTACGTAACCACCAAAGTATTGTGATGAACCACTTTCGTATCTACCAATAGCTGTTGTTGATCCATTTCTACCAATTTCAAAAGTTGCGCTTTGAGTATAAGTAGGGCTTCCAGAAAAGTCTGTATCTCTAACACCATTAACATAAAATTTTACACCATCTGCTATTGCTGATTGTGTTGTATCAATGGCTACTACAATGTGATACCAAGCAGAAGTATCACGAAATACTCTATTTGTTATTACTTCTATTGCAGCACTACCACTTGCAACATTGTTAACTTCAAGAGTATTATCAGATCTAAAACCGATTATTTTGTCATTGAAATTGCTTGTTGTTGACGCACTTATAACTGTTTGTGCACTACTTAAAACTGACCTTTTAATCCAAGCACTAACTGTAAATATTGATCTGCTTGTATTATCTGCAGTAAATGATCTAGATAAATATGTTGCCATTATGGATCAAACCTCATTGCATTTCCTATACCATGACTAATTGTAATTGAAAAGGCTCTGGCAGCAGTTTGTCCCTGAGCATCAGTTGCAGTTATGGTAAAATTATAAGTTGTAGTTGCAGTAGACCCAGTTTCCGTACCTGTAATAGCACCTGAGCTAGCATTAAGACTTGCACCTCCTGGCATAGAGCCTGACGTGACTGCATAAGAAGTTGCATCTGTTGCTGCAACTGTAAAACTAATAGTGCCTCCAGCAGCTACAGTTCCTAAACTACCCGCAGATGTGGTCCATGCTGGCACGTCAGATACGGTCAGTATTGCTGACCCACTACGAACAGCGTTACCATCATTGTTCTCAATTCTAATAAAATATGTGCCATCAGTAGCTAATGTGAAATTAGCAACTAGTTGAGACGAACTGTTAAATGTAATTGAGTTTGCTGACGTTATGACACCAGTTGAGTTTATTGCTTCTACNATTGGCACTGATACATAGTTTGATCCATTAATAGTTATGTTAGACGCATCATTTGTAATTACTGTTGGGCTAATAGAAGAGATTGTTGGTTTTGTCTCCCCAACTGTTACAGATCCACCAAGTGAAACAGCCGAACCGTTTATTGTAATTGCAGAGTTTGCTAATGACGAATTAGGAACTGCTGACAAACGAGCATTAGGCACAGTGCCTGATGTTAATGAAGCTGCAGTAATACCTGGTGTGATAGTTACCGTATCACCACCTTCACCAATCGTAATTGTCGATCCTGAATTTTTTTTGATCGTGTTTACTTTAATCTCTGATGTCATATTAGTACTGTAATGATACTCCTCTTATTCTTGCTTCTTTACTACCACTAGCTTGGTTAGCAAAACTAATTTTATATTTTAATTGTGTCCCTGCTGTTACGGACAAATCATTTACTTTTGCCATTTTAATTCCTGTAGCAAAATCTGGTAAAGCTGTAAGAGTAGCTGTAGCAAAGTTACTTCCATTGTCTGCANATAATTGTAATACTATGTCTGTGTTTAATGTATTGGTACCAGCGTTATCTTGATAAGTTATTACTGCCCCCATTTTGTTTGTTGATGAACTTGCTGTAATTGCTGTTCCCTCAAAAGAGCCAGTTGCATTTACTGTAGCAACATTTTCAAGTAAATTTAACTCAGTTACATAAATATATTGATTATTGCCACTTAAGGTAACTTTTATTCCCCAAGTTCTTTTGATAGTTGTACTAGCTGTATTTGTAAAAGAATATGGATTTGAGCCACCACTATTATTAGAAACAGTATCTAATGTAACTCCGCCACTACTCATATTGGAGTCATCAAAACCTTGAAAAGTCCAACTTAAAGGAGAGCCGTTACCAAAAGTACCGCCAACATCTAATGTATATCCAGTAATAACTTTTTCATTACCACCTCCAAAATCAAATCCTAAGTGCCATGCTGTACTTCCATTAGTTCCACTAGCAGTTGCAAATTGTGATGTGTTATTTGCAAAAGCTGTAGAAGCCGCATAACTACCACCAGCACTTGAACTAGCAACAGCATTACCACTAGAGTAGGAAATTTCAGCAGTTGTTGTACCAACAGCACTTATGTATTCAGCACTATTTCTTTCAGCATTAGTTAAACTTGTAATTTTAGTAGAGTCTTGAAATACATCAAAAGAAGATGAATTAGTGTTAGTACCAGATAAGTTTTCTTGTGAATGAACTCTTAATCCTAAAGTAGATAAATCGTTTATAATTTGGTTATCATCAAAAGTTGTTGCGTGTTGATTTACATTTGACGCTGCAATTCTAGCATCAGCAAATGTACCTGATGTAATTGCTGAAGTAGGAAATGAATATTTTAAATCTTTATAATTACCCATATTATTTCTCCATTAATAGCCAACCTTGAGAAGCTCCTGAATAAACTAATCCAAAAGCAGCTCTCTCAGTGCTTACTGTCATGTCAGAGGTAGCACCTTGAATTTTGTGACTATTCCTTCCAATAGTTATGTTATGTGTATCTGCTGTAGCAGAAGAGTCAATAAATCTTATTTCATCTCCTAGTGTTGCCGAACCTGGTAAAGTAGCTGTAATTGCTCCGCCTGTNGTATTTATAAAATAACCTTCACCAGCNACTGCATTGAAATTAGCAGTTTTTTCNGCTTGCCAAGATGTTCCACCNACACCAGTTGGTAATNNAACCGTTGCACTAGATGCATTTAAAGTNGAACCAGATGCTAAAGTAAGTGTTGCACTTGCAGGAACTGTGATTGTATCACTTGCTTCTCCTATTTGNAGAGCTGTACCTGACTGTGGTATGACTTTATCTACTTCTATCTGACTCATAATATAAACAAGTTACCTGTAATTGTTAAAGATCCTGTAACTGTNACAGGACCAGCTAAAACACCAGAATCCATTGTCTGTGTTTCCTGGATAATAGAATTATGTGTAACGACGTACTTTGTTGGACTCATGCTTGGAGAAGGAGTTTCTTGTGCTGGCAATGTGCAAAAGATTTCTTTCGTTCCTGCAGAAAAACTTACAAGGTTGTCAGAATTGGAAGATGAAAATATTGTTCTTGAAACTATAGCGTTTCCGCTAGCATTTAACGTGCATTTACCAACTTCAAACTCAGTTAAAGATATATGAGCTATACAAAAGTATGTTTCATTGTTACCGCCTATA
>FUFK010051808.1_pt1 | contig 13572 bp, 13 predicted proteins | sample 1021851 | NCBI WGS metagenome assembly FUFK01 (sample SAMEA51879418, study PRJEB19060) | metagenome | reverse complement strand
ATTATAGTTCCCAGAGGTTGTTCTGTTGTTGGAACTGACCTTCGTCGTACAAAAATTATTCCAAAATATGTTCCATACCCTACTATCTACGCTGCGAAAGGTATTAACACCGAAGATCAAATCCCCCCAAGAACTGCAATCTTCAAAGTTACTGGTGGTACTTATTTCTGGCAATTCTCTTTCTTCGACGGTGCTGAGGAGGGTGTATACTTCAAACCTGATTCCACTGAAACATTAGCACCTAAGTTTTCACATCATAGACTGACTTGTTTTGAGTTTGCTGATGGTCTTAATCCATTATCAACTCTTATTTCACAAGGAACAGTTCCCTCTGCTGATTACTCTGCTGTATCTAATATCCTGCAGAGAACTGATTTAGAGATTTATTATCAGAAAGTGTCGAAAGCTTTCGCAACTATCCCTGATACATCTGGAGATCCTGCAACTGACCAGATTCAAGCAAGGGTAGAAGAAAACCGTATTGTAGGTCCTATCTCCGATGAATACCGAGTCCTTCAGATCACAAGAAATGGACAGACAGCTACGGCTGTCACTGTTGACGAGTTTGATAACCCCAGAGACCACGGATTTTCTGTTGGTGTTAACATCAACGTTAGTGGTGTTACAGGATCAACTGGATCGCAATCCGATCTTGATGCAGGAGTTTATAACGGGTCTTTCACCGTCACTTCGGCATCGGGTAACGTCTTCACTTACCAGATGCAATCAGTCCCCTCAGGAAACGCAGTCGGATCAAACATAACTGTTAAGACTGAGATTGATACTGTTGACTCAGCATCACCGTATGCATTTAACCTATCACTNAGATCAGTGTGGGGTATGAATGGTATGCANGCAAACGGTGCAAAAGCAACTGGTTTCAAATCAATGGTTGTGGCACAGTTTACTGGACTGTCACTACAGAAAGACGATAGAGCATTTGTAAGATATAACGCATCAACTGGTAACTATGATGTAGCAACAGCAGGTGATGGTGCACATTTAGATGGTTTCGCTGAATATAGAAAAGGATGGGGTCATGAACACATCAAGTGTAGTAACGACTCATTCATACAGGCAGTTTCCGTGTTCGCTGTGGGATACCAAGGTCACTTCACTGCACTAAGCGGTGGTGACATGTCAATCACCAACTCTAACTCTAACTTTGGTAACACTGCTCTCAGATCAGCAGGATTCAAAGCAAAAGCATTTTCAAAAGATAAAGCGGGTACGATTACACATATCATTCCTCCAAAAGCACTCAATACAATTTCAACAACTGCAACAGGAACTAATGGTTCTTTAAATATTACTCTTGCTAATGATGGATCAGTGAATGGTCTGATTCAAGGTATGACTGTATCTGGAACAAATATTGCTACTGGTGCAATCGTTAGTTCAATTAACACAAATACTAGAGTAATCACACTTTCTGCTGCAAATACGGGAACTGTTAACGGGAACGTAATCTTTGGTGAAGAGACATCTGTTAACTGGGTAAACATTGATATTCAAAGAACTAAAGTAATTAATACTGCACTTTCTGGACAAGGTGGAACACCAGGCACAAGACTATACTTATATGGTTATACTGTTGAAGCGTCTCCTCCAACCAGTAGAGTTCAAGGTTTTACAGTCGGTGCAAGACAAGACGGAACTGGTAATAGTGCTATAGCAGATAAAATTAACTGCTTGTTAGTTGCTCAAGGTGCATCTTCTGCAACTGTACAGTCAGCAAGCATATCACCTTATGGTCCTAGTGTATCTGGTCTTGCAGCTGGTGTAACTGGATCTCCATTACAATATGATAGTAATACATATACTATCAATGGTGTTGCAGGTTCAGTCGGTGGTTGGTATCTAAGTGTATCTTCTACTAATAACAGTATTTACGAAGCGTTAGCAAATAATACACAATACAATACAGTCAGTTTTACTCCTACTACATTCCTCAAGAGAATCCCTGATCCAAGAGACTTACAAGATAGAACATATCGTGTACGTTATGTAATTGATAAGGATAAGACTAATCCACTACCTAGAGATCCTATCTCTGGTTTCGTATTACAACCTCTTAACAGTGATACTACAACATATAACTTACAACGTGCATTTTATATTTACGATATCGAGACTGTTCAAAAGTTTGAAAGAGGTGTTAGTGATGGAATATATTATCTAACATTACTATGCGGTTCTATTGCACCTACTACATCTAACTTTGATGATAGGAAGTTCTCACAGAACGTTAACGAAGTTTATCCTACATTCGACAGAGATAATCCAGTTGCTGACCCTCCTGCTGCAGTCTCTGAAGCTTCCAATGTTACCATAGGTCTTGTTAATTCTACTGATGGTGCAACTCCAACTGCTGCACTTGACCCCCAGAGATCTATTACTAAAGAAGCAATTATATTCTTACTGACTGATACTGGTTGGCAGAATCCAGGTTCAACTCCTGCGTACGATTCAGTTAACGGACGTCTTGCAGGTATTGAACTGACTGCACGGGCAGGAGACGAAGAAACCCGTAAGATTAATATTAGACAAGATAACTCTGGAGTGGTTGCACCAATCAACGTAGAGTTTAGACGACACTCAATCATGCGTTCTGGTAACCATACCTTTGAATATCTTGGTTTTGGTCCAGGTAACTACTCAACTGCGTTCCCTCAAACTCAGGTAGAAACATTATCACCTGAGCAGATCCGATTCTCACAGTCTATTAAAGAAGAAGGAGGAGTTGCATTCTACTCTGGTTTAAACAGTAATGGTGATTTATTCATTGGTAACCAGGTGATTAACCCTGTTACGGGTCAGATCACTAACGAAGATATTGCACAGTTGAATGTTGTTGGTGAAGAGAACACAACCATTGAAACGTTCTCTGAATTAGTATTGACTGATAAACTGACTGTTATTGGTGGTGCATCTAACGCACTTGAATCAATCTTTGCAGGTCCTGTCACATTCCAAGGTCAATCTACATTTACAAACAACATAACCGCTAAGAAATTTACCTATAATAACCAAGATGGTACAGTTATTAAACAAACCTTACTAGCACCAGAAAATGCAAGTGGACTCCCCGATTTTAGTAATATCACAGGATACGATACGCCTGGTGATGGTGATATTGTTTACAACATCAATTGGTCACCTGGTAAGTCTCTTGGTTGGATTTATTACGGAGCTGCGTGGTATGAGTTTGGTATCACGGATACTGGTCAAATCAATGTTATTAATGACTCTGGTGTCACGAGGATTGGTCTTGGTGTTGCTCCTACGTCTCCTTACAGGGCAAACATCAACGGTTCAGTAAGGATTGATGGAGACTTAGTTGTTACTGGAACTGGTGGTGTAACAGCTGCCAAATATAAAAAGAAACAATACACAGGAGACGGTAACCAATTAACTTTCGCTGTTAGCACATACACTGGTGGCATTCAACACACTGAGAACTCTTTAATAGTATTCTTAAATGGTGTTGCACAAATTCCAGGCACTAACTACACTGTTGATTCAAATGGTGCAAACGTGGTGTTCAGTGGTGGAGACGCACCTCTTTCAACAGATATTGTGCATATTCTCGAATTACCTATCTAAATAACAAGGAGGGTCGCAACAGAACATGGCTATTACAAGAATTAGTGGAAATCAAATTTCCGACAGCACAAGTGCAATCATCACTACATTAAGTTTCTTAAGCACTAACTCAGTGTTTAGATTACCTGCAGGTTCAACTGCAAACAGACCTACAGGTGTATCTGTTGGAACTTTACGTTTTAATACTTCATTAGATTCTGCAGAAATCTATAAGGCAGATGATGGAACTGGATCCGCAGGGTGGTCACCTGTTGCAGGTGGTGGTCCTTCTCTTGGAACGGACAGTATTATCAGAACTAACCCTACAACTATTTCAGAAAATATTACAGTCGGACCTTCAGCAGGAAATGAGTTTGCAAACGGAATGAGTGCAGGACCAATAACAATAGGAAATGGTTATACAGTTACAGTAGAGTCAGGTGGGTCATGGAGTGTAGTATAAATGAAACTCAACGTTGGGGAAATAAGAGGATTACTAGCAAACAGTTATAATATAACTGTTCCTTCAGAGACTTCAATTAGTTTTGAAACTGGAGCTCAATTAACGCATACTACTTTAGGAACCAGTCACATGGTAGTTCCTTATGGCACTACTACAGAGTGGGATAATCAAGTAAGAGTTCATCAAAAAGATTTTTTGAATGGACAAATGCGATGGAATACAACAGACCAACAACTCCAATTTTATTACAATGGTTGGATGAATATGGTGTCTGGTATTGCTGTAGGAGATATCGGAAGTCAAACAAACCCTGCAGTAGATGGAAATGCAATATATAGAGCAGGTAAATCAAGTGGTATATATTGGATTCAACCAGAGGGGCAGTCAGCATATCAAATGTATGTTAATAATGATGATAATGGAGGTGGTTGGGTATTATGTGTTCATGCAAGGACATCAACCTGTCAAGATCATATGACTACAGGATCAGTCAGAATTAGCGGAACTACAGGTCCTAGAACAAATAATACATCTACAACTAAGATGGCGGACAGTTGGATTCAAGCATTACGCAATAGTTCCAGTTATACTGGCACTACTGCATATTGGATGCACGCATTAGATTTCGGTCCTAAGAACGTTTTTATTTCAAGTGCAGCAACTGTAAATTTGAATAATAGTGCTTCTGAAGATAATCCTAGAACTAGAATCTCTACTACATATCAAGGGGGTCTCTCTGACAGAGGTCCTAATACAGGAACTAGAGGTTTCGGAGATCACCATACTTCTGGTGGAACATATTTTGCATACGGTAGACACCCTGAGTCAGGTAACAACTGTGGATTCAGAGAAGATACTAACGGTGCATCAAACGGATACTTATGGGTAAAGTAAAATGAGTAAAGTAACTCTTGGAGCATTAGGTGGTATTTCCAACACTATTGGACAGGTAACTTTACCTGCAGGAAATACTTTGACAGTTGAAGGAGACATATATCATCATCACAATACTGGTGCAATGAAAGTGCCTACAGGTACGACTGCACAGAGACCAAATAGTCCAGCTGCAGGTGTAGTGAGATTTAATACTGATGAAAATTACTTAGAGGTTTATACTGGTAGTGCATGGAATAATGTCATTGGTCCTGATGCTGCTGCAACTTCTAATTTAGGAACTCAATCAAACCCTGCTATTAGTGGTATGGCACTCAAGGCAGAGGGATTACCTTCTGGTCTTTATTGGATTAAACCTAATGGAAGTGTAAATAATTATAAAATGTATGTTGATAATGATCGTAATGGTGGTGGTTGGGTTTTAGTTGCACATGTTAGGACATCAACCTGTCAAGATCACATGACTAATAGTGCTGTTCGTATTAGTAATAGTTTAGGTCCTAGATTTGGTAACACAAGCACAACTAAAGTTGAAGACTCATGGATGAACGCTATGAGAACTGCATCAACATACTCTGGTAGCACTCGATGGTGGTTGGAAGCACATGATTTTGGTAACCCTGCTAAGAATATGTTTGTTGATAGTGCTGCTACTGCAGATTTATCATCAAGTGCTAGTAATCAGAACGCAAGAACACGAGTCTCTACTACCTATGAAGGTAGTATCTCTGACAGAGGACCTAACACAGGAACTAGAGGTTTAGGTGATCATCATACTTCTGGTGGTACCTATTTTGCTTATGGTAGACACCCAGAACAAGGTAACAACTGCGGATTTAGGTCTGACAATTTGGGTGCATCAAACGGATACTTATGGTTAAAATAAAATGAGCATTTTAAACGTCGGCGAATTAAATGGATCTACGGAGAACAACCGAGAGATTAGAATGGAGACCAGTAACAACCTTGTTATCACTGGAACTCTTACTCAAAATCGTTTAAGTAGATTTACATTTCCTATTGGAACGACTGCAGAAAGACCAAGTAGTCCAGCTGCAGGTCATGTAAGGTATAACACAACTTTAGGGTATGCTGAGGTTTATAATGGTAGTGCATGGTATAGAGCAAGTTCGGGTATTCTCGGAACTGTAGGAACTGAGGGAAGTCCCGCAACAAATTCTCAACAACTCGCAGGACTACCTTCTGGTTTATATTGGTTCCAACCAAGTGGTCAAACAAAATATCAAATGTATGTTGATAACAGTAGATTTGGTGGAGGTTGGGTCTTGATGGCAAGTGTTAGAACATCTACATGTCAAGATCATATGGATCAAGGTGCTGTTCGTATTAGTGGTACGACTGGTCCTAGACTAGATAATACATCAACATCTAAGATGGCAGACGCATGGATCAATGCTTTTGTATCTGGTTCTAACTATACTGGTTCTACTAGATATTGGATGGAAGCAACTGGATTCAATAAAAATGTGTTCATTGATTCTAATGCTACTGTAGATTTACTCAGTTCTGCTAGTAATCAGAACGCAAGAACAAGAATATCTAACTCCTATGAAGGAAGTTTAGATGATAGAGGTCCTAACACAGGAACTAGAGGTTTTGGAGATCACCATACCTCTGGCGGAACGTACTTCGCTTATGGTAGACACCCTGAATCAGGTAACAACTGCGGATTTAGAGAAGACTCTCTAGGTGCATCTAATGGTTACCTATGGGTAAAATGATAAATAGAAACATACAGAATTTTTAAGACATGTCTGAAATTAAAGTAGATAAAGTTAAAGGTAGACAGGCACCCGCAAGTGGTCCTGAAGTCACCTTTGATTCGTCTGGAAACATATCTTTTGCAGGTAATATTTCATCTACTGGTGATGTCACTGCTGATGATGTTACAGTCAACTCCTTACTTCTTATTCCCAGATATGCAACGAGTGCTTTACCTGGTAGTGCAACTACAGGAAGTATTGCATGGGATACAGATGATGAAGTAATTAAAGTTTGGGACGGAACGGAATGGAGAAATGTTGGAAAGGGAGCAGGAATATCAGGTAGTGGTGGATCAGTTTCAACTGCAGGTGGATATACTATCCATACATTTACAAGTGGTGGAGCATTAACTATTGATGGAGAAGGAACTGTTGATGTTCTTTTAGTTGGTGGTGGTGCAGGTGGTGGAACTCGTAATGCTGGTCCTAACTCAGGAGGAACTGACGGAGGTTCTGGTGGAGGAGCAGGTGGTTGGGTTCAAGTAGCAGGTATGCCTCTCACATCTGGAAGTTATCCTGTTAGTGTTGGTGGCGGTGGTAATGGTTATCAGTCTGGACAAAATCCTGGTCAAAATGGTTCGCCCTCTACATTCAATGGTCTTGTAGCATACGGTGGAGGATACGGTGCCTCAGGTCCTGGTAATAGACCAGGTGGTCCTGGTGGATCTGGCGGAGGAGCAGGAGGAGGTGGAGGTTCACCTGGTCAAGGTGGTTCTGCACAACAACCTGGTGCACCTGGTCAGTCTGGTTCTAATGGACATGGAAATCCTGGTGGTCCTAATCCTAACCAAGCATGTTACTCTGGTTCTGGTGGAGGAGGAGCAGGAGGATCTGGTTCGACTGGTGGAAATGGTCGTCAGGCACCTGGTGGAAATGGAAGATCAAGTGTATATTCTGGAAGTAATACAACCTACGCAGGTGGCGGAGGAGGTGGCGGTGGTCATCCAGGTTCCTGTCGTGGAGGTAACGGAGGTTCTGGTGGCGGTGGTCACGGTGGTGTTGCTCCTAACCGTCCGAATAATGGTTATGGTGGTGCAGGTTCACCTGGTCAAGGTGGCGGTGGCGGAGGAGGTGCAGGAAACCCTTGGCCAAATGGGTCAGGTGGTAATGGTGGTAGTGGTGTTGTTATTGTTAGATACCAGACACCCTAATTCTGCAAAGTATATCGCATCAATCTTAGATCGCTTCATAGTTTCAATAGCATCAACAGGAGTTTCAACAATACATTCACCCGCAAGGTTAAAAGATGTATTGAACAAGATAGGAACTCCTGTTTTTTCATGGAAACATTTAATTAGTTGATAGTAATGATAATTTTGATTGGCAGTCACCGTCTGAACTCTACAAGTGTAGTCAACATGAGTGACACCAGGTATATCATCTGATGTTACATTTACCGCATACATCATATAAGGACTCTCATCTAATCCTCTCATATCAAAGTAATCATTAGCATATTCTTTCATAACTGTTGCAGCGAAAGGTCTAAACTCCTCACGTCTCTTTACTCGATTGACTATTTCTTTTGCTGCACCGTTACGAGGATCAAACAAGATGGATCTATTTCCTAATGCTCTAGGTCCTGCTTCGGATCTACCTTGATAGATTGCAATTATTTTTCCGTCAGCGATCATATCTGCTACTTCAAATGGTGTTGTAGGTCTAGTGCTTTCCATATACAACCGAGTAAAGTTATCTTGGACAGGTCCGAGATATAAACTATTCAATGGTCGTTTTGTTTTATCACCAGTAAGTTCATGGTGAATAAGTTTTGCTGCTCCAATAGACGTACCTGCATCACTTGATACAGGTTCAATGTATAAGTTTACATCACTAGGTAACACACTCAAATAGTAATAGTTTGCAACGCAATTCAGAAAAAATCCCCCAGATAAACAAACGTTCTTACACCCTGTTTGTTCAATTTGATTGAGAATATATTGTGCAACGTGTTCTTGTGTTTGTTTTTGTAAGGTGAAAGCAAAATCTGCTTTTGAATTAAAATCACCAAGCAAAAAATTTAATCCTGTATCATGTAAATCTTTACCGATATAAAATAATTGATTGTCAATTAATCCATTATCATATATTGATATGGGTAGTTCCTCTCCATAAGATGCTAAACCCATAACTTTACCTGCATCTAGTTCATGAAACCCAAATGCCATTGATGTCTTTTGAAATGCCATACCCTCACCAAGATTGTTAGAGATATGAGTCACACCAAATTTATGATTAGATTCAAAGGGAACAGCAACGTGTCTATCTACAACGGTAAAATCAGCAGGATATGTTGCCCAAAAGGTCGTAGATAATTCTCTACCATAAGTGCCTGATTGAAACATATCTCCTACTAGAGGTACGTCAGATCCCATTCCGTCTTTTACAATACAGATTGCTTCATCAAATCCTGAGTTGTAAAAAGCGTGTGCTGCATGAAGTTTATGATGTGATAGTGATAGGTCATGAACCTCAGTGTCATACTTATTTTCTTTCGTCTTTACATATAAACTATATGGGTCATCATCAATAAAACAGTCAGCAGGTGTCAATTTGCCTACACCTGCAATACAAATATTATCAAGGTTTAAGGTGTCAAGGTCAGTCAAACATTGAAATGGAAAGGCATCATACTTTCTATTAGATAATCTTTCATTCTCAAGGTGGTAGACAATTTCGCCATTTTGTAGTAAAGTAGTAGAGGAATTATGAACTCTACTGATACCTAAATTTCTCATAGGATTTCTTGATTCCTGATACATATATTATAACATGATTTTTAAATTATGACATTTAATACAATGTGGTATGAGACCGATATTCCAGAGGAATTTGTAAGTCTCATAGAGAGAGAATGCACACCGTATGATGATATAGTTAAGGTAGCGAGTGTAAGAGAAGGAGAGATATTTGCTACAAGAGATAGTCAAACATCTTGGATTCCTGCAGATAATTGGGTCGGAGGATTCTGTATGTCTTATGTATTGAAGTCAAACAGAGATAACTTTATGTATGATATAGAGGGTATTGATGGCAATGAAATTCAATATACAGTATATGAGCAAGGTCAGTTTTATAATTGGCATCAAGATGCAGATCATACTGCTGCAGACGAAAATGGTAAGTTGAGAAAACTGTCATTTATTTTACAACTCTCGTCTCCTGATGACTATCAAGGTGGTAATATTGAAATGAAAAACACTGATGATGATGTATATCTAGTGCCTAGACGTAGAGGTACATTTATTGTGTTTGATAGTAGAACTGCTCATAGAGTCACAGAGGTTACTGGTGGTATTCGTAAGACTCTGGTAGGGTGGGTAATTGGACCGAGGTGGCGATGATTCATTACAAAGATTGGAGTCTTATTCAACTGAAGCATTTGGCGATTGCTCCCCTATTAGTTGAAGAACCCCCTCTTGAACGAGGAAAATTTGGATATGATAAAAATGGCAGAATGGAAAATTTGTCTGAAGAAGGACAAGTTCCAAATAGTCTTGCAAGATATAATCACCCTAAGTATAAAAAATTATACAAAGGTGTTCAATCAAAAATTGAAACTATCTTAGGGGAAAAGTTATATCCAACATATTACTTTGATAGATTTTATTTCAAGGGTCAAGAATTAAAGAAACATCATGATAGACCTGCATGTGAAATCAGTGTATCAATGAATATCAGCACTAACGCAACTACACCATGGCCAATATATTTTGAACTTCCTAACGGAGATGTTAAGGAGCTTTACACAAATCATGGTGATGCTGTATTATATAAGGGTATGGAGTTAGAACATTGGCGAGAACCATTAAAAGGTACGCCAAAAGTTTACTATCACCAAATTTTCATGCACTTTGTAAGGGCAGACGGATATCACGTCGAATATGCTTATGACACCAAGTGCTAAATAACTAAAGCACAACCTAACTGATTAAGAGGAATGGCACATTACGCTAAGATAAATGATGATAATGTTGTCGAGAGAGTAGAAAAACTTGACGACTTTTATGAATGGACGGACACAGGTGAACTCGATGAACAACGTGCGATCACCACTCTGAGAAAGTTTTTTGGAGCAACAACTAATTGGGTGAAGACCTCATACAATGCCAACATTCGTGGTATGTTTGCAGGTGTTGGAGATATATATCGTCCAGATTTAGATAAGTTTGTATCTGCAAAACCTGCAGGTATGGACTCATGGGTTTTAAATGAGGAAACCCTACAGTGGGAACCCCCTATACCAATGCCCCCTGCTAACGAAGATCGTACGTGGGAGTGGAATGAAACAACTAAAACATGGGACGAAGAAAAACAATGAANAAACTTTATGAATTGGTCTCTTTTGATGTAGCAATTAATTTATTGAGACCTCGTGCTAAATGGACTCTAGATCATGGCAAGTTTAATTGGAAAGACCCTAGACCTTGCCCAACTATGGAAGAAGTTGAAGATTGTCTAAACAAAATAAAAGAATTTGAAGAGAGTCTTCCTTATATTCTGTTAACAGAACAACAAGAAGCAGAAGCAGATACATGTCAAGATCCCGAATTTATCGCTTGGAATTATAAGCACGATCTTGAAGAGAGAGGTGTACATGTAGGAGGAGGAAATGAGCAAGGAGAAGGGATAGGTGGTAAAGGTGGTGTAGCTCCAGAGTAATTTATGAGTGATTATTTTTATCATTACAGATTGAATGACATACAAAAATTCAAATCTGATGTTGACAATGCAGTTAATGATTGTGGGTTAGATTGCCTCAACCCTCATATGTTTGATATATCTACCAGTTTACAAGGTAGGCAGTATCATTTGATGGAAGAGAGAACACTTCCATATCTTAAAGGCATCATAGATCAAGTTAAAGAAATGATTGTAGATGCTGTAGATGCAAAAAATCTCAAGTTAGCATCTGCATGGACAGTATATGGGGAAGAAGGAACATATCATACAATGCATCAACACAACACTAACAATGATATTTGTAGTGTGATATACTTAGATGTAGAGGAAGAAATTTTCCCTGCAAAAAATGGATCTTTTTATTATTTCTTGGACGGAGTAAAACTATTTCCGCCAGGTGTAGGAGACGTTTTGATATTTCCTGCAACTCTTTGGCATGGTGCATACCCTCAGAAAACTAAAATGAGACATGTATTAAATCTTGATTTTACACATGAAACAAATTTTTAGTAATCAATTCTATTATCAATATAGAATGCCTGACTTTGATATTCTTAAAGAAAGGTTAGATACAGTTGAAAAATTTGATGATTCAGATTTCACATGGGGAGACCTATGTAAGATTGAACGTGACTCATACAATGTAAATGATTTCTTTGATATTCTAGTCAAACCTCTTGGTTTAATGTCTGGTGATCTTAATGTTAAATTCAATGCTAAATTTTTAAATCCTTGGTTGAACAGATATAATCGTGGTGGATTTCAAGAGATACATTATCATGATGATTGTGACATTGCAGGTGTGGTATTTTTAAATGATGGTGAAGATTTCTCAAAATTTTATTTCTGGGACGCTCACCATACATCATTTACTAAACCTTGGATTAAGATACTCACTCAGATGAAGTTNTCTAACATATATTATCCAGAGGTGAAAGCGGGTGATGTTTTGTTATTTCCCTCACATATGTTACATGGTGTTTCCCCTCATAATTCTGATACAATTAGAAAGACATTTTCTTTTAATGTGGTAGTGACAAATGTTGAATGAAGTGTATCTAACTGATAATTTCTTGAGTGATGACATTTGTAATTGGTTCATGTCATTTCATCAAACTATGTTTCCTTTATATGGATCAGAGTTTGAGAATAGAAGGATTATTAATTTAACAGAACTAACTCATGTTCTCTATAATAATAATCTACCTTATGATGTAACAGATTATCTAAAGATAGTCCAAGCAAACTTGACTACAGAGGTTAGGAAGTACGACCCTAAAGCATTTCCTAATTATATTCATTGCACAGAGTGGACAGCACCAATCTATCAACCAATACACACAGATTTTGATGAACACGTCTGGACATCTATTCTATACTTGAATGATAACTTCACAGGTGGTAATACTATCATTGAAGGTGAAAGAATACCGCCAAAAAAAGGAAGTGTTATCACCTTTAAAGGAGAGTTAAAACATGGAGTTGAAGAAGTCACAGAGGGTAATCGTTATACTATTTCGGTATGGTATAAAAATCACATAGGAGTAAACAAATACAGATGATAATAGATTTATTCCCAACATCAATTTACATGGATAGTTTTGAATTATCCCCCGAAGATCATGCAAATTTATCTCAAGTAAAACTTAGTAGAAACAGAGATCAATGTGCATGGGTCAGTTCACATATACATTTACTTGATTGGTATCAAAGTATTGAAGTTAAAGTAAGAAAGCACGTTGAACAGTACGTTTATAATGATATTGGTTTGAGTAGAGGATATAATATGCAATGTCATGGTGCATGGTTGAACAGAAATGATAAAGGAGATTACACAGAGATACATCATCATTCTAATTCACTTATAAGTGGTGTATATTATTTGTCGGTCAATGACCAACAAGGACGTATTCAATTCTATGATGATAAAGATGGATTGTTTGGTAGATATTTCACAGTATTAAATTACACTGAACCTAACAATAGAAATTCTCATAGAGCAAACGTAGAATGTAAGAATGGAACGATCGTGTTATTTCCCTCACGTCTGAAGCATAGCGTTGCACCCAATCTATTGGAAGAACCTAGATTCTCACTAGCATTTGACTACACANTAGAAGGTGTATTTGATGCAATGGTGAACAAGGTGAACTATGTGCCAGT
>FUFK010052155.1_pt1 | contig 13573 bp, 16 predicted proteins | sample 1021851 | NCBI WGS metagenome assembly FUFK01 (sample SAMEA51879418, study PRJEB19060) | metagenome | reverse complement strand
GGCTTCCAGGGTGCTGATGATCGTCGGTGCCACGGAACCCTGCACTGGAATTGGCACCACGATCAGCTGCGTCATGGGCCAGCGTTCCGCCGCGGTGCGGAGCATGTCGGCCAGGGCGGAACTGGGCACGCTGGTGAGCACCGCGATCGAGGCGGGTTGGCTTGGAAGTGCCCTCTGACGGCTTGGGTCGATCACCCTTTCCTCTTCCAGCAGTTGCCGCACCCGTTCGAAGTCGCGCAGCACCGTGCTGAGGCTGGGGCGGATGTCCAGCGCCTGAACGGTGAGGCTGGCTCGTGCTGCCCAGAAATTGAGCTTGCCCACCACGGTGACGCCGTCACCGTCTTTGGGTTGATAGCTCAATTGGGCCAGCTTCGAAGCCCACACCACACCGGAAATGCTGGCGGAGCCGTCGGTGAGGGTGAGCCAGAGGTGGCCCTTTTTGAGTTGAGGCCGGGAGACCGTGGCCTCCAGCAAAAAACGCGGCGCAAAGCCGCGTTCCAGCAGGCTGCCGATGGCTGTGTTCAGCTCAGCAACGGAATAGGTCGGAAGACGATCAACGCTCAAGGCGGCTGTAGGCGTAACCCCAGTAGATGCAGACAACGGCTGAGATGCTGGTCAACAGAACGCCCCAGTGTTGGTGGATCTGGGTGGCACCAATCGTGCAGATCACCAAGGCGCTGCTGAGCAGCCTTGATCCATCACGTCTGTTCTGAACGTAAAGCGGTGCCAACGACTGCCTCAGTGGAATCCTCCCCACTGTGCTGCATCAGCGGTGGCTGGTGGAGAGGCANCAAAAAACCCCCCGGCGAACCGAGGGGTTTNGTGAATCCGCGNAGCGGAAATCAGCCGAGGCCGATCTGGGACAGGATGCCTTGGCCGGTCAGGAGCTCGGTGCCGAGGCCGATCACGATGCCCAGCATGGCCAGACGACCGTTCCAGGTCTCAGCGAAGTTGACGAAACCGAAGCGTGCGTTGTCAGACATGGGTTGAACCGGTTGGTTGTAAGTCAATGTAACAAAGCTTGGAGTTTTGTTGAGTGTGTTAACGGCTACCCGCCGGGCTTTTTCTAGTCAGGATTGCTGATCATTTGATTTGCGCTTGGTCCGGGCCGTCGGCAGCGCCTGGCGGGGATCTTCGGGCCAGGGATGCTTGGGGTAGCGGCCTCGCATTTCCCGGCGCACCTCCTGGTAGCTGCCTTCCCAGAAGCCTTTGAGGGCGCGGGTGCGTTGCAGGGGGCGTCCGGCTGGTGAGAGCAGCTCCAGCGTGACGGGGATTCGGCCATTCAGCACGTGNGGNCCGTCGTCAGATCCGAACATCTCCTGCAATTTCACGGCNAGGATCACTTCGTCGGCGGTGTAAAGCAGCGTGGCTTGCCGGCCGGAGGGGATCGGGATGCGGCGCGGCAGCAGGTCATCNAGCTGTTGCCTGAAGCTCCANTCCAGATCGCCCCAGAGTGCTTCTTCCAAGGCTGTCGCGNTGATGTCGCTCCAGCCCAGGCAGCCCTCCAGGCTTGGACCNAGCCAGGTGTCGGCTTGCTCCAGCAGGGTTGTTAGNTCGCGATCAGGCCAGGGGACGCCCACTTGTTGGTGCATCCATGCCAGCCGTTGGCGCAGCTGATCGCTGTTGTCCGTCCAGGGCAGGGCATCAAGGCTGGCATCCTTCNTNAGCTGCTCGATCAGCAGGGTGCGGCACAGCGCTGNNGCTGGCGAAGGTTGTGGCGTTCGGCGCACCACCAATGCCCCCAGTTTGAGCTGGCGTTCGGCACGGACCCGCTGGCGTTCGGGATCCCAGCTGGCCTCGTCCTGCCAGTGGCCGTCCCGCTCAGCGATGCTCTCCAGGGTGCTCTGGCTCAGGGCCACGGCCATCTGGATCTGAGTGTCCCGGCCGCCCATGTCGACCCTGGCGACGGCCAGGGCTGGACTGCCCTGGAGCGGATCCCAGGGCAGCAGCGTGGCTCCGCGGCCCTGACGCAGCTGATAGCGACCGACCTGGCCTGGACGCTGTTGCGCCAGCCATTCCGGAAAGGCCGCCAGGATCAGATCGCCAGCATTGACGGAGGCGTCTCGTTTCTGGGGTGAGGCACCCAGTCGCTTCAGTTGGCGGCGAAGCTGCTGGCTGAGCGTTCGTAGGGATGGATGGCGCTGGATGCTGTTGAGCCGAGCTTCGAGATCGCTGCCGATCTGGCGGCGATCGAAGGGATCCCGTTCGCTGAGGATGGCCGCCAGATCNCAGCCCAGCTGGGGGACGCCCTGTTCGTGGGCTTCCACCAGCAGCATGCCGAGACGGGGGTGAACGCCGAGGCCGCCGATCAGCCGCCCCCGCTCGCTGATCCGGCCGTCGTGCTCCAGCAGNCCGAGCTGNTGCAGGCCGTGCTGTCCCTCTTGCATGGCTGCTGNGGGGGGAGGGTCCAGCCANGGCAGCTCTTCCCCCAGTCCAGCCCCCCATTGGGCCAGTTCCATCAGCACGGGCTGGGGATCTGCTANCAGCAGTTCAGGGGGGTGAAAGGGGNGGCGCCGCTGTTGCTCTGCCGGTGACCAGAGGCGGATGCAGNGGCCCGGGCATTGCCGGCCTGCCCGGCCCCGGCGCTGNTCNGCACTGGCCAGGCTGGAGACGGTGGTNTCCAGGCCCTCCATGCGGGTGTTGGGGTCGTAGCGCAGTTGACGGCTGAGGCCGCTGTCAATCACCAGGCGCACCCCATCAATCGTGAGNGAGCTCTCGGCAATGGCGCTGGCCAGGATGATGCTGCCGTCTTGGTTGGGCTCGCAGCGCTGCAGGGCTGAACTCTGCTGCTGCAAGGGCAGCTGACCGTGCAGCGCCTGAATCTTCCAGTTCTGCAGGGACGGGGCGGCCGTCAGGATCTGTCTGCAGCGTTCAATCTCCGCCAGCCCCGGCAGGAAGACCAGAACCCCGCTGCCCTGCGGTTGGTCGAGGGCGTGTTGCTCGATGGCGCGCAACACCTGTTTCGGCAGGGGTTCGTCCGGCCGTGGTGGTTGGTGGTGCGTGTCCACCGGGTAACAGCGGCCCGGGCTTTCCAGCACCTTTGCTTCGGGCAGCCTTTCCCTCAGGTCGGACAGATCCAGCGTGGCCGACATCAAGATCACGGCGAGATCTGGATTCAGCAGCGGCCTCGCCTCGCGCAGCAAGGCGAGGGATAGGTCCGCATCGCGCCCCCGCTCATGAAATTCATCGAAGATCACGCANCCCACCCCATCGAGCGAGGGATCGCTCTGCAAGCGCCGCAGGAAGAGGCCGTCGGTGATCACCTCCACCTGGGTGCGNNNGGATCGCTTCTGTTCCCCGCGCACGGCATAACCGATGCGCGCNCCGATGTCTTCTCCAAGGCTTGCAGCAAGGCGGGCGGCGGCAGCTTTGGTGGCCAGCCGCCGCGGCTCGATCATCCAGATTTTTTGATGCTCGTCAAAAATGCCCTGACCTTGCGTTAGCGCCCCGATCAGTGCCAGGGGGACCCGTGTGGTNTTNCCNGCCCCGGGCGGTGCCTGGAGCAGAACCGTTTCCCCTGGGCGGACCGCAGAACAGATCTGCTCCAACAGGGCGTCGATCGGGAACTGGCTCAACGCGGTGTTGCCGCTCGATTCACGGGATGAGATTCATCAGGCCGAAAAGCACCAGGCTGCTGATGGCGCCGACGGCCGCCAACAGCCGCACCAGCGGGCCGATGGAAACGACAAGGGAGGCCATGAAGACTTTCTTAAAGGCCGGATTAATTCCGGTCTAGCCCCCTTGTCAGTGGCATTGCTGCATTCATTCGCACGCCTTTACAGAAAACCCGTGCCGGATCAGCGCACGTGGCGGGTCCCATCCACGGGGTGGTACTCCTCGCCGGTGAGTTCTTCAAACACGATGGCCGGGAGACCGGTTTCGAACATGGTCTGCAGGGCTTCCTTGAGATAGGGATTCCAGCCTCCGGTGCTCACCTGGCCGTGGCGGACGGTCCAGTCCCAGGTGCCCTGAAGGTCGCGGGGGATCCGGCCTTCCCGGTCACGACGGGCCACCAGATCAAGAGATTCCACAAGTCCCACGGTGATGGGGTCCTTGCCGTAGGCCGGAGTCAGGCTCAATTCCAGGCGGACGGGGTCTTCCTTCATCAGCCGAAGCCGAAACCGTGGGGGCAGCTTGAGGCCTTTGATGACCGCGGCAACGATGCGTGTTCTCTGATCCACTCAGGCGACCCCTGTCGACTTCAAGCGCCCAATTTATTCAGTGCCGGGTCCCGCGGCCGTCGAGGCTTCGTCATCGTCACCGCCGAAGCGCACCGTCAGCAGGGCCTCTTCCGTGATCCGTCCCTCGCTGTCCAGAAGTTCTGGGTGGACGGTGACCTGGCCTGTGCGGTCGTTCGGAGCGTTGCTGGGCGCGCTGTTGATCGGACCGCTGGCAGCGCGGAAACCCTTGCTCATCACGCGGAAGGCCTGCCACAACAGGGCCACGAACAGCGCTCCGTAAATGAGGGGAAACAGCGAACCGAGCATGACCCTCCGACCCAGCTGAATATCTGCATTCTCACGCTATCGGGACCCCGGTCGCATGTGGTCACAGCTTTGACACGGAACGTGGCTGTTTTCGGATCTGCTCTGCGTAGCGTCGAGGCAGCCGATCGCCCTGAAGCTGTGGTCAACTCCCCGTCCCGCTCGCTNGTCGCCTCTGCTCTGGCGGGGGGATTGCTGGTGGCCGGCGTGTCGTCGCTTCCCTTGATCGTTGGCTCTCAGCAAGCCGAGGCGCGCCCGGAGATCCGTCGCGGCTCGTTTGTGGCTGCCGCTGTNAAGCGCAGTGGTCCNGCAGTGGTCAGCTTGGAGACGGCGCGGACCGTCAATCAGTCCAGTGTTGCGGGTGTGCCGCCGGCCCTGATGCAGGACCCTTTGTTTCGCCACTTCTTCGGCATCCCACGCGCCACAGCTCCGCGCTCCAGGGTGCAGCGCGGCCAAGGCAGTGGAGTGATCTTCGATGCCAAGGGCCTGTTGCTCACCAATGCCCATGTGGTGGAGGGGGCGGATCAACTCACCGTGGACCTCTCCGATGGCAGGAGGGTGCCTGCCCGAGTGGTGGGCAAAGACAGCCTCACCGATCTCGCGGTGGTGCGCCTGGAGGGCTCCGGGCCCTGGCCGGTCGCGGATCTGGGGGATTCCGACCGGCTCAGCGTGGGCGACTGGGCGATTGCCGTGGGCAATCCCTTTGGCCTGGAGAGCACGGTGACTCTGGGAATCATCAGCAACCTCAACCGCAACGTTGCTCAGTTGGGAATTTCCGGCAAACGTCTTGACCTGATTCAGACCGACGCGGCGATCAATCCTGGTAATTCGGGNGGGCCACTGCTCAATGCCGACGGTGAGGTGATCGGCATCAANACCTTGGTGCGATCAGGGCCTGGGGCGGGTCTGGGTTTTGCCATTCCGATCAATCGGGCTCGAACCATTGCCCAGCAGCTGGTGGCCAGCGGCAAGGCCCGTCATCCGGTGATCGGCATCCGTCTNTCNCCGGTGCCNCGGCCCACCCCCACNTCCCCGGTGCCGCCAGGTGCGGTGATTCGCGCTGTTCAACCTGGGGGGCCNGCGGACCGCGCCGGGCTCAAGGTGGATGATGTGATCCTTCGCTTCGATGGCCAGGTGGTTGATGGCCCAGCTGCGGTGGTCAGTGCCATTGAACGCCGCGGTGTCGGTGCCACGGTTGTGCTCGAGGTGCAGCGAGCTCAGGAGCGGGTCTCGATCAACGTCAAGCCCGTCGATTTGTCGGCCTTGGCCCCTGGCTGAAGCTTTTGGCTCAGGCGTCGTCGGCGTCCCTCAGTTGTTCGACGCATTGGGTGATGCAGTCGCCATCGTCGAGCGAACAGGTGGTGATGCACTGGAAATAGGTTTCCACGGCGTCCCAGGTCTGCTCATGGGGNGCCGGACCGGGGGCTGTTGAACCGCCAACGGGTTCGCTGTTGCCGGGGCCGGGAACCATGCTCATCGGGGCTGGAAGGTCAGTTTTGTCAGCCTATGCAGATGAAAACAGCAGGTAAAGAGAAATAAGTCTTCCTGCCTAAACCTGTGTGAAGTTTTCGTTGCCGTCGCCTGATGCCAGTCAGGCCGCCTTTTTACGGCGGGCGTCGCGTGCCTTCTGCTTCTCCTTGTTGGCCTTCCGCTTGGCTTCCCGTTCTGCAGCCAGTTCTTTCTCCTTGGCGGCTGCCCTTTCCTCCTCTTTCTTCTCGAGGTAGTAGTTGTAATCCCCGCGATACATCACCAGTTCGCCGTCCCGCAGTTCCACGATGCGGTTGGCGACGCGGGAGATGAAATAGCGGTCGTGGGAGACCAGCAGCGCGGCTCCCTCGTAGGCCATCAAGGCGTCCTCGAGCATCTGCTTGGCGGGGATGTCGAGGTGATTGGTGGGCTCATCCAGAACCAGCAGATTGCAGGGGGTGAGCAGCATCAGGGCCAGGGCCAGACGGGCTTTCTCTCCGCCGCTGAGCTTCCCGACTTCCTTGAACACCGTGTCGTTGCTGAAGCAGAAACTGCCCAGCAGCGAACGAACCTGGGTCTGGGTCCAGTCGGGAACCGCTTCGTACATCGTGTCGATCACGGTCTTGGACAGATCCAGGGCTTCGGCCTGGTTCTGTTCGAAGTACCCCGCAATCACGTTGTGCTCCCCAAGCCGGGCACTGCCTTCATCAGGGGTCTCAACCCCCATCACCAGGCGCAGCAGGGTGGACTTGCCCGCACCATTGGGGCCCACGAAGGCAATGCGGTCACCCCGCTCCACCTCCAGTTCAGCCCCCAGGAACAGAATTTTGTCTCCATAGCTGTGGGTGACGTTGTCGATCAGGGCAACCTGGGCTCCGGAGCGCGGGGCAGGCGGGAACTGAAAACTCGGCCCGGCCACGGATTCGATCGGTGCCTCCACCCGTTCCACTTTGTCCAGCTGCTTCTCACGGCTTTTGGCCTGGGTGCTGCGGGTGGCACTGGCACGGAAGCGATCGATGTAGGCCTGTTGCGTGGCGATCTCTTTCTGCTGCCGTTCGAAGGCCGCCTGTGTGGCCTCCCGCTCCAGTTGTTTCTGCTCCAGGTGGGCGGTGTAGTTGCCGAGGTAGCTGCGGGACACCCCCCGTTCGGTGGAAACGATCTGATTGCAGACCCGGTCGAGGAAGGTGCGGTCATGGCTGATCACCACAAGGGCTGCGCTCTGCTCCAGCAGGTAGTTCTCCAGCCACTGGATGGTTTCGACATCCAGATGGTTGGTGGGTTCGTCGAGCAGCAGAAGATCCGGTTCCTGCAGCAGGATTTTTCCCAGGGCAATCCGCATCTGCCAGCCCCCGGAATAGTCCTTCACCTGCAGCTCAGCGCCCTCCGGGGTGAAGCCGATCGTGGGCAGGAGCTTGTCGATGCGGGCATCGAGTTCGTAGCCATGCAGTGCTTCGAAACGGCTTTGCAGCTTTCCCAGTTCTTGGATCAGCTGGTCCAGATGGTCGGGATCCTCCGCAGCCCGTTCGGAGCCCATCGCCTCTTCCACCTGCTGCTGCTGGTTCATGACCTCGGCCGCTTCGCCGAAGGCTTGAAACAGTTCCTGGCGCACGGTGCGCTCCAGGTCCACGTCGAATTCCTGCTGGAGATAGGCGATGCGGGGCTCCCCCTGCCGAACCACCTGGCCGCTGGTGGGCTCTTCGTGTCCGGCGATTAGACGCATCTGGGTGGACTTGCCGGCGCCGTTCACCCCCACCAGGCCGATTCTGTCTCCGGGTTTCACCTCCCAGGTCACGGCCCGGAGCACTTCCCCGGTGGGGTAGATCTTGCTGACGTTTTCGAGTCGCAGCACCGGCGGAAGGCGTGATGCCCCCCATCATCCCTGTCGGCAAACTGGTAAAGGTTCCCGGAGGCTGGTCGCCATGCTGAAACTGGAACAGCTGGCCGCTCTCGTGGTGGCCGCGGGATTGGCGATTGTGAGTTATCTGCTCTTCTTCAGTTGGGCCGGAGGTGGCGGCTACGAACGCCGTGAGCGCGCTGAGCCCCAGGCGCTTCTGACGCCCGAAGCTCCCGGGCTCACAGACCGCCTCTCGCNTTAACCAGCCAGCGCTTGCTGTCGTCGTCGTCGAGGCTGGCCAGATGGTCGCGCACCTCCTGGGTCGTGACNGGNAGCCCCAGCTGGTCGCCCAGGCTGCAGATGCTGGCCATGGCGCCGTTGGGATCCTGGAGCGCCTGACGGAACAGGGCCTGGGTCTGTTCCGGATTGCTGCTGATTCGGGCGTACAGCGATGCGGCGTTGGAAGCCATCGCGATCTGAGCAACTGCTCAAACGCTATTCAGCACGCAGAGTCTTGTCAGGCAGCTTGTTCGATGCCGTCATCGTGCTGCCCCAGGGCCGAGGCGTCCTTCATGCTGCGAGCGTCCATGCAGAGCACCTTGCGCAGTTGGGCGTAGTTGGCGGCCTGGGTGCTGCGCCCTTCCTGGGAAGCGCCGTATTCGGCCCGTTGCAACACGTGGTGCAGGTGGGTCAGCAGATAGGTGCTGATCACGGCTGACACCAGCACGTCACTGTTTTCAGCGCTGCGACGGGGGCGTCGGGACCGAGCGCGGGTGCCGGCTGGGCTGCGACGGGAGCGAGGTGTGGCTTGGGTCATGGGGTACTCCGAGGAGGACCAATGCCCCCACCATAGTCATGGATACTACCCTTGACCATCTCTGTACACTTTTTAGTAGCAGAGCCTCTTCCAGGGGATCCGGTCGTGCCCACCCGTCAGACCTCATCCAGCGGGAAGCCCAAGTCCCCGAGAATTCAGGTGGTTCTGCCTGAGGATCTCTGNGCGCGTCTCACGGCGATGGCGGAGCTGGAATCCCGCACGGTGAGCAACATGGCGAGGGTGCTGATCCAGCAGGGGGTTCAGCGCCATGAGCAGGAGTTGGAGGCGTCCGCACCGGCGCCGTCCCGCGAGGAGCGCCTGCGGTCCGCCCTGGAATCACAGCAGCCCCGCCGTCTGCGGGGCGCCCCCCGGCGCCTCCGCCTGCACCGGCCCGGTTAGGCCGGCTCCACCCGCGTGCCGAGCACGGTCTCCCGACAGGCTCCAGTGACAGCTGGCACATTGCCGGGATGCCCCCTGTGGTGCCACCAGGCCAGCAACGCGAAGACCAGCGCTTCTCGGGCTTCCGTCNGCACCCCCAGNCNGCTGCTNGCATCGATNTGNNNGCCNCGGCAGCGCNGCCNCAGCTCATNGATCAACACCGGGTTTTGGCTGCCACCTCCGGCTGTGATCAGTTCGATCGGTGCGATNCCNANGNTCTGGCGCAGNCTGNGCCAGATCCTGGGCAACCACAGCGGCGGAAAAGGCCGTCAGGGTGGCGATGGCATCTGCCGCTGAGGCACCACCGAGCTGTTGCAGGCGCCGGTTGAGGTCGTCCTGTCCGAAACACTCCCGTCCCGTGGATTTCGGTGGTGCCAGCTGGAAGTACTCCTCCTGGAGCCAGCGCTGGATCCAGCCCTCATCCGCTTGNCCCTGCGCTGCCATNGCTCCACCCTNGTCGAAGCTTTGGGCNCCNTTGGTGAANTGNCGCATGCCCAGGTCGANCAGGCTGTTGGCTGGTCCGCAGTCCCANCCCAAGANCGCGGCATGNCGNTCNNNTCCACTGCAGGGGGGGATCAGGGTGAGGTTGGCAATGCCGCCCAGGTTTAACAGTGCCCGCCAGCCCTGCGTGCTCCCCAGTAGCGCTGCATCAGCCCGGGGCACGAGCGGTGCTCCCTGCCCACCAAGCGCCAGATCAGCGGCGCGGAAGTCATGCACCACGGGCCTTTGCAGCCGATGGGCCAGCAGTGGGGCCAGCAGCATCTGCCAGCTGGCCCCTCGTGCCTCGTCGGCCGGGGGGCGGTGCCAGACGGTCTGGCCATGGCAGCCGATCAGCTCAGCTATGGCATCGGGGTCGCAGGCCACGGCCGCCTCGGCTTGCGCCTCTGTGATGGCTTCGGCCAGCTCCAGCCAGAGGGCAGCCGGCATCGGTGCGCCCTGGCCGGCTGCCACCACCTGCCGCTGCAGTTCGAGCGGATAGGNCTGATGGTGGTGGCGAAGCAGGGACCACTGAGGACGCTGGGGTGGGCCGTCGAAGNGCGCCAGCACGGCATCAACACCGTCAGCNCTNGTTCCGCTCATCAGCCCGAGGCAGTGCATCGGCTCAGTTTNTNGGNAGCCGNTGCAGGTCGTCCACCAGTCCCATCACCACNAGCAGGTGCCCCTCCTCCAGCACGTGGGATGCCGGTGGNTTCACCATCANGCTGCTTTGCGGTCCTGCCGCCAGCACGTTCACCCTGAAGTTCTTGCGCAGATTCAGATCCCGNAGCGANCGCCCCACAAACGGTTCCGGAACCTTGATNTCCTCGATGCAGTGCTGTTCATCCAGGGCCAGCCGNTCCATCAGGTTGGGGCGCACCAGNTCAAGNCCCAGGCGCTCNCCCTGCATGCGCGAGGGAAAGATCACCCGGTCGGCCCCNACCCGCTTCAGCATTTTTTCGTGGAGNTCGCTCGTTGCCCTNGCGATCACCTGNCGCACGCGGCTGCCNTCGCTGTCTTTGGCGATCAAGGTNGCGGTGATGCTGGCCTCGATCGGTTCACTGATCGCCACCACCACGGTGCCCATGTCGAGCACGCCGGCTTCCCGCAGGGCCTCTTCGTCGGTGCAGTCCACGACNCGGGCCTCCACGCTGGGCTCCACCTGACGCAGTTCATCCACCGCACGCTCTGANCGGTCCACGGCCAGCACATCNGCTCCGTTNTGAAGCAGTTCCCGGCAAACGGCGATGCCGAAACGNCCCACGCCGATGATCGCGAAGCCGAGTCTTTCGCTGCCCTGGGCCGGGCTCCACTGCCACCACTCCTTCATNGCTGCCTCCCCCGCTGATCACGCTCAGACATACAGATCCTCGCTGGGGTAACCGACTCGATTCTGGCGATTCATCTGGAGTTGTTCCTGAGTCATCGCTTCCCAGATCGCACTCACCAGCAACAGGATCCCCAACCGTCCCACAAACATTCCCACCATCAGCACGGCCTGGCCGAAACGGGGGAGTTCAACGGTGACTCCCAGATCCAGGCCCACCGTGGCAAAAGCGGAGATGCAGGTGAACAGCATCTCCATAAAGGTGAATGAATCCTTGCCGTTCACATTGCTGGCGATGCTGATCAGCATCGCCATGGCCATCACGAACAGCAGGGAGCCCACCGTGATGCCGACGGCCCTCAGCACCACCTTGTCGCTGATGCTTCTGTTGCGNATCACCACCACCTCCCGGCCCCGCAGGGTGGAACGGGTGGCTGCCATCAAGGCGGCCACGGTGGTGGTCTTGATCCCACCACCGGTCCCGCCGGGGCTGGCCCCGATGAACATCAGCACCATCAGCAACAGCAGGCTCGATTCGGTGACNGTGTCGAGCGAGAGCGGAAGGGTGCTGAAGCCGGCTGTGCGTGCCGTGACGGATTTGAACAGGGCTGTGAGCCACCGCTCAGACCAGGGCATGNCCGNGAAGATCTCNCCCTGGTTCAACCATTCCGTCAGGGCCAGCCCCCCTGCCCCGAAGACGATCAACAGCAGGGTGGTGCGCAGCACCAGGCGGGAGTGCAGGCTCAGNCGCCGCCGGCTTCGCCGTCTGCGCAGCAGCTGTGTGGTCAGATCGCTGGTGACCCGCCACCCCAGGCCGCCGGCCACGATCANCAGCATCACCACGGCATTCACAACCCCGTTGCTGCGGTAGCGCTCGAGGCTGTCGCTCCAGAGNCCGAATCCCGCGTTGTTGTAGGCCGAGATGCTGTGGAACACCGCAGCCCAGAGGCGTTCGCCCTGGTTGGGGATGTCATCGAAGCCGAAGTGATACAGGATCACAGCCCCCACCAGGATCACCAGCGTCGCCGTCAGGGCAATGCCACGAAACGTGCGCCCAACGCCCCCCACGCCGAATTCATCCAGGGCCTGCCCCCGATCCAGCCGGCGGCGCAGGGCTGTTCCCTGCACCACAAAGCCCTGGAGAAACGTGGTGATGGCCATCAAGCCAAGGCCCCCCGCCAGGATCATCAGGGCCAGCACCGCCTGGCCGAAGGTCGTGAGATCGGTGCCGATGTCGATGATCGACAGGCCCGTCACGGTGATGGCTGATGTGGCCGTGAACAGAGCTTCCCAAAGCCCNACGCGGCTTGANGAGCACAGCGGAGTGGCCAGCATCAACGTGCCGATCAGCACCACCAGCAATCCAGTCACCACGGTGAACTGGGGAACCGTGAGCCGACGATGCCAGCCCTGGCTGCGTTCGATGGCCCTTCCGATCGGCACAGGAGCGCGCGAGATCTGACCAGTGTTGTTCAGGATCCGCCGTAATGCCAGAGGATCAAGGCCGGCACGATGATGGTCATGATCAGCGTCAGGCCAATTCCGTAGCGNGTGACGTCGAGAAAGCGATAACGGCCTGGACCGAACACCATCAAATTGGTCTGGTACCCGACGGGGGTGAGAAACGACTGACTCGCACCGAACAGCACTGTGATCAGCAAGGCGGTGGGAGACAGCTGCAGGGATGGGGCCAGTTGCACCGCGACAGGCGCCAGCAGGGCCACCGAGGCGGCATTGCTCATCACCTGGGTGAGCAGCGTGGTGCCGATGAAGACCACCATCAAAGCGGCATAGCTCGGCCAGCCCGCCAGCCCCTGCTGGAGCACCAGGGCAAGGGCATCGGCGAGGCCCGTGCTCTGCATGGCNACGCTGAAACTGGTGAGGGANCCCAGCANCAGGATCACGTCNAGCCGGATCGAGCGCTGCAGTTCNCCNAGGCGAAGGCAGCCNGTGGCCACCACGCTCACCATGGCCAACAGCACNGCNGCNACCAGNGGNATGGGNGTGAGCGTCGGCAGNAGNAGCATCGCCAGGGCNATGCTGACGGCCACGGGCTTGCGCCGCACGGTGGGCAGGTCATCCTCCAGTCGATNCAGCACCAACAGGTCGTTGCTGGCCTGCAGGCCGCGGATNGAGTCGATCGGTGCCTGCAGCAGAAGNACNTCNCCCTCCCGCAGGATCACCTGGCCGAGACGTTCCTGAACGGTCTCCTGGCCGCGGCGAAGGGCGAGAACCGTGGCGTTATGGCGTTGACGGAACCGCAATTCCCGCAGGCTGGCGCCGGCCAGGGTGGAACCAGCCGGTAGCAACACCTCCACGGTTTTCTGACCGCTTGACTCTTCGTTGTTGAAGCTGAACCCGGAGTTCTGCCCCTGGGTTGTGAGCTGAACGGTGTGATCCTGCTGGAGACGCAGCAGATCCGGGCGGGTGATCCGCAGCAGCAGGCGATCGCCGGCCTCCAGCCGTCGGTCTGCCAGGGGGGGCAGCAACCTTTCCCCACCGCGTTGCAGTTCCAACACATCCACATCGAAACGGCGCTGCAGCCGACTGTTCAGCAGTGAGCGACCCACCAGCTCCGAGTCGGGGGGGATGCGCACTTCTGTGCAGTAGCTGCTTGTTTTGCCGGTGTTGCCCAGGTCATCGGTCGTGGCACCACGGTCCGGTAACAGCACTCTCGGAGCCATCACCAGGTAGATGGCCCCAGCCAGCCAGACCGGCAGGCTGATCAG
>FUFK010047666.1_pt1 | contig 13578 bp, 16 predicted proteins | sample 1021851 | NCBI WGS metagenome assembly FUFK01 (sample SAMEA51879418, study PRJEB19060) | metagenome | reverse complement strand
CCTACAATTACTCCTACAACTGTACCTGGATCTACAGCAGCAGCAGAACAAACTACTGCTACACCTGCAAGTATGACAGCGGCACAAGTAGCAGGGGCTACTCCTACTATGACAGCTGCACAAATGNCAGGNNTAACTGCACCTGCNGTAGCTGCAACAGGAACTATAGATCCTAATGCAACTGTAAGAGGACAGTTAGAAAAGATTAATCAAGATATTGAAACATCATTAAGCACAGGTTCAGCTTTACCTGCATACCTAAGAGGTGTTGCTAAAGCTACTCAAGCAGCTATGGCTGATAGAGGATTAAGTTCTAGTTCTATGATGGCTGAAGCATTAGCTGATGGTTTATTAACTGCNTCTATACCNATAGCAAAAGCAGATGCTGATACNTANAAGGAGATGATATTTCAAAATCTTAATAANAGACAGCAAGCTAATATAACAAATGCTAATAGTTATTTNCAAATGGATATGNNNAACTTGTCTAATAGACAACAAGCATCNTTACANAATTTAAATGTAAGACAAGCATTCTTANTATCAGATCAAGCAGCTTCAAATGCTGCAGCACANTTTAATGCTANNAGTAAAAATCAAGTAGATCAATTCTATTCTAATTTATCACANCAAATAAAATTACAAAATGCTGCAAGAGCAGATGCTATGAATCAGTTTGCAGTAGTAGAGAAAAATAAAATAGCAGGTATAAATGCAGGTAATACAATTGCAGTAGAAAAATCTAATGCAGATAGAGCACAAGTATTAAATCAATTTAATGCACAAGTAGAAAANCAAAGACANCAGTTTAATCANCAAAACCAAAGAGTTATTGATCAATCAAATGTTGAATGGAGAAGAACTATNAATACTGCTAATACTACAATTACAAATGCAACTAATCAGTTAAATGCTCAAAATCTTTTAAACTTATCTAACTTTGCAATGTCAGCATTATGGCAACAGTGGAGAGATGAAGCAGCTTGGGTTAATACTTCTTCAGAGAGTGAATTAAATAGAGCACACAATACTGCAATAGCTGCATTAGAAAGATCTACAGATTTAGATTTAGCAGATGCAGATAAGACATCTAAACTGTTGCAGTTACTTGGTAGATTTGGAATTAAAGTAATAGAGAATTTAGATTAAGGAGGATTATGTTAGAAACAATAGTTAATATAGGTAGAAGTGTTAAAGATTTTCTTTCAGGTGATACAGTTAAAACAATAGCAGAGGGTGCTAAAACAGTTTTAGATTATATGAAAGAAAGGTCAACTGATGTTAAAGAAATGGGCCCATTAGAAAGTTTAGGAGATCCNAATACNNNANTNGGTGGTNAAGTNCCNNTAANNTTTANNAGNTCTNNANCAAANCAACCATCATTTAGTGATATTCAAGAAGCATCATTTTATAAATATGCACAATTACAAAATACAGTAAGATATNTATATAGTCAAAAATCTAGATATAAAAGTATAGCAAAGGATAAAGCATAATGGAATTAGATAAATTAATAGAAAAATTTAAAAATCAAACTATGCAAGAACAAGGTGATTACGTTGAGCCTGAAGACAATGTTTTTGATGCACCAATACCAGGACAATCTTTAACAGATGAACCTGGAAATTATCCATGGGAACATGCACCACAAACAGCTAGCATAGAAGAAGCTACTGATTATGTATACGAAAGTATTATGAGAAAAGAAAACATGGAAAGAATGTTTACTTTACTAAGAATGGGTATACCTGTTGAAGCACTTGTAAAAGTAATTACTTTCTCTGGATTTTTAGAAGGTAAGTGGACAGTTGATGTTGCAAAATTATTAGAGCCTATTGTTGCTATGATGATAACTGGTGAAGCATCATTAGCAAATATTCCAGCTAAAATAAATTTAGGTGATGCTGGAGATACAGATTTCTTTAATGATATGGCTGAAAGAAAATATGATATGAAAGAAAATGAAGAAATGTTAAAAAAAGAATTAGATATGCCAGATATGAAACCTGTTAATGTGAAAGGTTTAATGGCAAAATTAGGAGAATAGTATGGGATTATTTACAGACTTTGCAACTAGTGCAGCAGGAGATTTAACTATAGGTGCATTTGAAGGTATTGAAGAATCAGCACGAAGAGATGTTTTAAGAAACACACAAGCCTCATCAGATTCATTANCCAAAGAAAATGAAGCGTTTGCATTAACAGAAAGAGCCTTTAAAAATAAAGCAGAGATAGCTAATATATTAGCTAGAAACCCAGAGGCTTTTGGTTTAAGTGNTCAAGAAGGTTTAAGTATAAATCAANTAGCTGATAGATTTNCTAACTANATGTTTAGAGAAAATAGAAGTATATTTGAAGATGCAAACTTTGATACAGTTAAATTAAATGTTGCTAAGTTTATGGCACAAAATCCAGGAGAAGGCTTTACTATATATGACCCATACATATCTGGTGAAGATAGATTTAAAANAGAACAAGAATTACATCAAGCTAGAATATCTGAGATAAGTAAGTTGCCTAAAGCAGATAAGTTATTAATGAAATTACAAAAAGCTGAAGAAGGTGTAGCAACACCAGAATCTATTACAGATGAACTTACTAAGGTTGCAGCAATAACTGCTAAAGGTTATGGTATATTAAATACNTTNCCTANNNCAGAAGCAGGTATGAAAAATTTACAATTTGTACAAGTTAATCTTATAACTGCAAATGCAAAAGCACAATTCCCAGATGATGCAGAANNAAGAGCACAGTTTATAAATCAAAAACTATATGATAATAATATTAATCCTGCAGATGGTATTATGTATAGTAGTAATATTAATTTTCAATTAATGTCAAATGTTATAGAAGCAGAGGGTAGTGCAGTTGCCGCACAAATGTTAGAGTTAACTAATAAAATTGCAGCAGCACCNNATGATGAAACTAGAAAATTATTAAATGATCAAAGAGATCAANTAGTTTTAGAACAACATAAAATTATGGACACTTACACTAAAACAGCAGGAACATTAATGGCTGGTCAAGATAGAAGTGAAGTATTCCCTCCAGAAGGTCAAACTATACAAACACCAAAAGTTGCTGATGGTTATGTACCTACTGTGAATAATGAAGGCNAAGTAGTTATAGATTTAGCTAATGGNACTACTCAAACACTTGATTTAGAAATGTTAGTTNATTTNTATACAGANTCACCTNACGACTTTAAAAAATTACCAATACAAGTACAAAACTATGTAAGNNATATAGCNGATAATTTATTTGTAGATGGTCAAATGATTGAGCCTAAGAGAAATATGTTTGAAGAAGGTAGAGCAGGAGATAAAGCATTTGAAGACTTTACAAGAATATATAATATATTCTTCCCAGATACTAGTGATAGAATATTTGATGAAGTAGAAACTTTAGAACCTACAGAAAAAACAAAACTACAAAAAGATGATATTACTAAATTAAAAAAGAAAGATAGTCAAACTGGTAATGAAATAAAAGTAGAAGAGTTAGCACCAGCAGATACTATTGTACCTAAGAAAAAACCAGATGTGCCAGAGAAACCTAAAGAAAAATCTTTACAAGAAAAAATACAAGAAGATTTTCCTAATGCAAATGTAGGCACAAGTGGTGGTGATACATCTGTTAAAGAAGATATTAAACCAGATACAAAAACACAAACTGAAGATGTATTTGAAGGATCTGGTGTAGAGCCAATGTTCCAATCAGCTAAATTTGAATTTGATACAATTAATAGAGGATATCTTGTAAATCAATGGAGTAAAAATTATCAAGGAGAAGATAAATTTAAAGATAAGGCTAGAGCTGTTTCAGAGTTAACATTCAAATCTTTTGATGTACCTGAAGAAGCATTAGCTGAAATAAGTCAAGTTGCTAATGTATTTAGTGGTCAAAATAATTTTAGTGAAGATAATATAGTAGAGATGTTAAGTGCTATAGGTTATATAGAATCTAAATATCAAACTAAAGTACAGAAAGATGGTGGGCCTGCTCGATCATATTGGCAAGTAGAACCTAAGACTGCTAAAGATATTTTAAAACAAAACTTGCAAGCTAATAACCCTATATTAGGTCAAAAGTTTGAAGATTTATTTAAATCAAAATATGCAGATCAAATAGGAAATAGAACTGCATTACAATATTTTGCATCTTTAAATACTAAACAACTAAGTAAATTACTAGAACAAGATGGTTTATTTGCAGCTACAATGGCTGGATTTAAAGTAGTAACAACATTTGATCCCTTTAATACTAAAGGAGCCTAATGGACATACAAACTATCAATCAGGAAGAGTTTGATAAACTTCATCCTGCGATGAAGGAGTATCTTAAGGCTGGCATAGACACTAACCGATATGGTAGTGAACTTGTCACAGAAAAGAACTTCTTTAATATGAATTTATTTAGTGCTGATCCAGAAGAGTTAGATCCTAATTTACCTACAAGAACAGAAAATGCTAGAAGCAAACCTAATTATTTCTTTGCAGGTGTTAAATCTGGATTATCTCATGGTGCAGAATTAATAGGTAGTATACCTGGTGGTCTAGATAGATTCTATGATTGGGGTAGAACTACACTAGGATTTGAACCAACTGAAGATAGTATCTTTGATCATGCTGAAGATTATTTAAAAGATATTGCACATAGTATTGGGCCAGAATATAATAAAGAATTTATACAACCAGAAGGATTTAGTGAAAAGTTTTGGTATGGTTTAGGTATGGCAATACCTACAGTATTAACTTATCATCCTTTTATTAGAGGTACAGCTAGAGCAGGACAAGCACTACAAACTGTAAGAGGTATAGGTAAAACAGCTAGAGCACTTAGAGGTACAGGTAGATTCTTATCTGCTGGTGGATCATTACCTGCAGGTATAGCTATTACTGATATTACTCGTGAGATTGATGATGGTAATTTAGCAGATATTGCAACTGCTGGTGCATATGGTTATGGTACTGGTAAGATATTAAATATCGCAAACAAACTAAATATCGTTCCTAGAATGGCAGTGTTAGGATCTACAGGATATTTAAGTGCAGGTTGGGAAGCTAACCAAGATGATAGATTAGCATCAGCTGCTGTATGGGGATTACTAGGTATACTAGGGCCATTAGCTGAAGGTAAACCTATTAAAAGAGAATTAACTAATTTAGAAACTCAGACTAAGCAACTACTAGGTATGCAGGATAAACCTGTATTACTTAGAGATAAGATTAATGAAAAGACTATAGAAATAAAAGATGCTAAGAAAAACTTTGAAGACAATCCTGCACCTACAGAAAAAGGTTTAATACAGCAAAGAAAAGCTATAGATAAATTAGAATCTGAATTAATAGCTTTAGAAAAAACAGATGCTAAACTTAGAGATGAACCTGTTAGAGGTGTATTAGCAGAGAAGATGTATGAAGTTGATGTTGTTATAGCTCAGACATAAACAAATACTAAAAGACTCTGAAGCAGCAATTAAGTTTGAAGCAGAAAATGCTAAGAGAGTAGAAGAAGGTAAAGAGCCTCTACCTACTCCAGAAAATTTAAGAGATAGTATTAAGTCTCCACAAGAAGTACAAAAAGTAGAAAAGTTTATAAAAGACTTAACTAAAGAAAACGAAGCATACGGCAAGATATTATTTACAGATCATAATTTTAATCAAGCTATATTTGGTTTTGATAGAAGAGCACCTGACTTATTTAAACAAGATGTATATAAGGCAGATGGTACTACTAAGTATAAGGATATGAAAGATGCTACTTTTCCTGATTTTTTAACTCTTTTAGATTCTCCTTTATATAGTGGTCAGCAAACAACAGGTGCTAGTATGGTTATACCTGCTAAGTTTATAGATCATCCAGTTGTTAAATATATAAATGACCAAATAGCTATACAAAAATTAAAAGTAGAAACACAAGCTGAAACAATAGCTTATGATCCTTTGTTTGCTGCAGATAAAGTATTTGCACCTGGTAAGAAACAACTAGATACTAAAGGTGATTATCTGATGAGACTACAAGGTGCAGCTGAAGCTGTAAGACTTGTAGGTATGAGAAAGATTAGAAGTGATGGTGGTGGATTAACTAAGTTTAGTTTATTAAGACAAAAAGATCCTATCAAAACTAAAAAGATTGTAGACACTGCATTTACTATAGAATTAGATCAACTTAAAGCAGCTAAAAAGAATGGTGAAAGTTATTCTACTAGAGTTGATTTAAATGAAAATCTAAGAAGACAATCTAAGAAAGATTTAACGCCAGATGATATAAGAAGAATTGAAGAACTTCAGCAAATAAGAAATGAAAATAACAAAACAGAAATTGATGCTGAAATAAATAATATAATTGGTTCAGACCCATTCTTACCTAGAAAAGAAGGAGGTTATAAATACGAAATAACTGATGCACAATTAAAAACTAAATATAAGTTTGATGATGAGATGGTTCAAATTTATAGAGAGATAAGAGGTGTAACAGATAAAGTAGTAGATATATATAACAAAGCTGTAAAAGAAAATAAAGTAGAAGGTTTAGAATTAATNGAAAAAATACCTAACTANATACCTCACATATTCCAAGGTGATTTNTTTGTATCTGTATACAAATGGAAAGGTAATAAGAAAGGTTACAGTAGAATAGATGCACCAGGTGCAGGTAATAAAGCATCAGCTAATGCATTATTAAAGTTTTTAAAAGAAAACTATGATGCAATAGATGTAACAGATCCTACATTAACTGGTAAAAAATTTAACAACAGAAAACGATTATCATCTGATTATGTTGTAGAGATTATTAAAAGAGATAGAGATAAAGCTGGATCAGAAGCATTTAATGCTTTTAATGAATTATTTAAAAGATTTGATTTAACAGATACTGCATTCTTACAAGCACAAGAAGCAATGAACTTTGCTAGAAAACAAACTGGCTTTAAAAAGTTTTCATTAAAACGTCAAGGTGTAGATGGATATCTAGGTAGTGAGTTGAATGCAAGACAAGAGTTTATTAAGAAAATACCAGGATTAACTACATTATCAGAAAAGAATTTATCTACAAGACAAACAGCTGAGTTTGAAACTGCTATGTTACAATACCTACAAGGTGGGCTAGAAGCAGCAAGTAGAATTGAGTTTAATGCTAAGATGGGTAAAGTATTAAATGAGCCTCTATCTATATCAGATGGTAAAGGTGGTCTTAAGAAAACTACACTAAGTAAAGATTATCCAGTAGCAGCGAAAGTAGCAGAAGCATTAAAAGATAATGCATTTGGCCAGCTAACAGGAAATAAATTTATAGAAAGAATGTCAGAGTTAGGCTCTGATTTCATAGGTAAATCTGGTTTAACTAAAATACTTGGAGGTGCAAACCAAGTAACACTTAATGCTAAACTATTGTTTGGTAACATGAGATTTTTATTATCTCAAGTATTCCAACCATATCATATGATAGCACCGAGATTATTTGATTTACAATATTCTGGTTTTGATAAAGGTAAAGTAGCTAAAGCACAGATCAAAGCATTTAAAGATTTATTAATGCCAGATGCAGAGATAAGAACTGTAATTGAATACATGTATAAAAATGGTGTAGTAGATCAAAAGTTTTTAAATGAAGCTGCTGCAGATATTAAAGGTCTATCACCTAAATTACAATTACCAGGTAAATTAAAAGATCCTGCAGGTAGAAGAGTATTTGATTTTGGTAANNTATTAAAGATTATAACTCTACAAGATTTTGCAGGTAAAGCAGAGCAGGTTAGTAGATTAAATGCATCACTAATGTTTTACAATTTCTTTAGAGAAGCAGGTGTACCTAAAGAAAAAGCTAAAGAGTTTTCTGCATATCAAACTAATAAATACATGGTAGAGTATAACTATCTAGAGCAACCAGGCATTTATGGATCTAGAGGTTTAGGTGCATTAGGTAAACCTTTTGGATTATTTAAAACATTTCAACATAATTATCTAGCACAACTTGCAAACTATATTACTAAAGCTAGTGAAACTGGTAATGTTGCAGGTCTAGCTGGATTTATGGCACAGATGATATTTTCTGCAGGTGTGTTTGGTTTGATAGGTTATGAATCAGCAGAAAGAATACTTAGAGTATTGTCACCTACAATAGAAAAATACACAGGTAAACCANTACCATCATTTACAGAAACAATATTAACAAGTAGTTTACCAGAAGTATTTAAATATGGTGCACCATCATCAGCTTTAGGTATTGACTTGACAGCTACGCTAGCTGCACCAGGTGTAAATTTAGGTGACCTAGTAAGTGTACCTGCATTAGACTACTTAGGATTAAATCCTCTAAATGGTTTTGCACAAGGTAAAGGTAGAGGTATTATACCTACAGGATATAATGCATTAATAACAGCTATGGCTAGTGATAGTAATGAGGAAAAACGAGAAGCAGCTGTTAGATTTTATTCTGCTATAGCACCTAGTTCTATGCAAGGTTATATAGAACAGTATTATAATGGATTACCTACAGGTTACTGGAAGTATTGGTCACCATCTAAAGAATTTAAAGATGCACATCTAAATGGTATTTATGAAAATAAAATTACTCAAGATCCTTTTAAAAGAGGTAGAGGTGAAATAAAAAGAACATTCCAAGATTGGAGAGCAAGAACATTTGCATCTTATTCATTGGAGGAGAAAGAAGCACTTAAAGTTGTATATATAACTACAAGATTAAAAAGAAATCTTAGAGACGATATAAGTGGTTATCTAACTGCAGGTGCACAACATCTAATGAAAGAAGGATTTATACCTTTGTATATTGTAGATAGACTAAAAAACTATGGATTAAATTTTGATCAAATATATGAAAGAATTACAAACAGAGCAGATCTAATGAATACAACTATATTAGATAGATTAATTAAAAAAACAAATGCTATGAAACACAACGAAAGAATAAACGCATTAAGAAATATGGCTATCTCTCGTGGTTTTAACTTCGAGGGATAATGGCTAAACAACCTAAAACAACTAGTGAACATCTTATATCTATATATGGATATATCACAGGGTTAAAAAGGGAAGTTAGNAGTATAAAAAATAATCATCTAAAACATATGCATGAAGATATAGATAAGCTACATAGTAAAATAGATAAGATAATATATGTAATACTAGGTGGTTTGGGAGCAACAATACTAACATTAATAGGATTATTTTATTAATAGGAGAACAATTATGGAAAACATTAAAAATAAAGTAAAAGAATTATGGGAGAAACACTACCACTGCGTCATTAGTGCAGTTGCAGGTTTTGTCCTAGGTGCTATAATATTATAATATACATCTAAATGTCTAACCCTGAATATCAGGAAATTATCCAAGAGTACAAAGAGCAAGTCAGAATCCTCAAGCAAGAGGTTGCCGAGTTGCAAGATGCTGGTAAATCAAAAGACAGTGCTAACAAACGTACTCTGCAGAAACTAGAGCATGTAACACAGGATCTAGATGATGCAAAGAAAAAAATAAAAGAACTAGAAGAATCTAATCAACCAAATACAAAGGAGTAACAATGCCATTTGAAATGATTACAATGCTAGGATCCACTGTACTTGGTGGAGTGATGAGTATCTGGTCACAAAGCATTAAAGCTAAACAAGCTGAACAAAAGATGCTCTTACAAAGAGCTGAAGTACAAACCAAAGGTTTTAAAGAAGCAAGAGAATATGAAAACACAGGTTTTCAATGGACTAGAAGAATCATAGCATTACTTGCTGTGTTTGCAATAGTCCTATTACCAAAACTAATGCCTGTATTATCACCAGACACAAGTGTGATTGTAGGTTATTTAGAATTTAAACCTGGATTTTTATTCTTACCAGAAAAAGAAATAATGAAATGGATAACACTATCTTCAAATAGTTTAGTGATAACACCATTAGACACTAACTTGGTATCAGCTATTATAGGTTTATACTTTGGAGGATCGTTAGTTAAAAAATAATTTATGAAGGCTAAACATGAACTACTACTTCACAGCAGTATTGATAATACTGTTAGTATTAATTGCTTTGTTTTTAGAACCAGGCTATAGATGAAGTTTGGTTTAGCTTTCTTATTATGCTCTTATGTAGCACAATCTTGTTTACCCCCAAAGGTATATGATTTTGAGTTTGATAATGAATATGATTGCATGGTTGCAGGATATTCTGAATCTCTTAAACAAATAGAACAAATAGGTAGACTAGATGTAAATGAGCATCGTATGTATATAAAATTTGGGTGTTTTGAAATACCCTCAATAGAAGAAAATACTTAAATATGAAACACCCCTTAACATTAATAATATTATTACTAATACTTTCTGGATGCATGTCAGCAGCAGTAATGGCAGGATCTACACAAACAAATACTAGTGGATCTAACACTGCTATTGAAGGGGGTTACACTTCAACTGCGACAACAACGTACCAATCTGGATCTAGTTCTAATAGCACTACAACAAATACAACTAATTCTAATATTAGATCTGCCCCACCAAGTGCAAGTGCACCTTCATATAATTCAATGACGCAAGATGTTTGTGCTGTAGGTGTATCAATGGGTGTTCAAACATTTGGTATAGGTATTAGTGGTGGCAAACATGCAATAGATAAAAATTGTGAAAGACTAAAGTTAGCTAGAATACTTAATGACTTTGGTATGAAAGTTGCAGCAGTGGCTATACTTTGTCAAGATGAGAGAGTATTTGAATCTATGATACAAGCAGGTACACCTTGTCCTATTGATGGTAAGATAGGTAAAGATGCAGAGGCTCTATGGTCTAAGTATGATCATGAAAGACCAGATTATGATACATATGTAAAACGTATGGAAGATAGAAGAATAGCTGATGAAGAAATGCAAGCAAAGATTACAGCAGAATTAGAGGCAATGGACAAATTAAACGAAGAAGAAAAAATTAAAAAACAAAACGCAGAGAAAATGAAAAATTGGACAGGGCCTAAATGATAGATAAATACATATATAAATTCTTTGGTGCTTTAGATTATGTGTCTTCTTTTATAGATAAGTTATTTGAAGATAAAAAGAAAAAGAAAAAATGAGCAATAAACCATTAAAAATTTCAGAGCANGCTGCTGTGCAGATGCCGATGAAAACAGTTGCCTCATTGATNGTNNTNGTTGCAGCTGGCGTATTCGCATATACAGAATTGACAGCAAGACTAGTATCTTTAGAGACATCAAGAGAATTATTTGAAAATGATTTGCTTAAAAAATCTGAACAAGTACCTGTAGATCAAGAGCAACATTTTTTATTGGAAGATCTTTATAAGTCTGTAGAAAAAATGGAAGAAACTCAAGAGATGAACATGACTAATAAAGTTAATATAGAATTTCTTGCTTCACAACTAGAAAAAGCATTAGAAGATATTGAAGAATTAAAAGACAAAGTAAGAGCAAACGGAGCACATTAATGCCAGAGTTAGTTATAGCCCTACTTATGATTGTAAACGGAGAGATTAAGGAGCATAGAATACAAGAGTCTATGTCTAACTGTTTAAAAGGTAAGAGGATTGCAATGAGAGATTCAAAAAAATCAGTAAAATATCAGTGCATAAAGTCTATGGCAGAGTTAGAGTCTAACATTGATGGGTCAAAAACAATTAAAAAATTAATATTAGAATGAAATGGTTAGCTACGTTTTTAATATTAACTCTAGTTATTTTTGGTGTTAAAGCAGAGGAAATAACTACAGGTAATTTAATTACTAATGGTAATTTTGAAACTGGTAATGCTAACAACTGGACTACCTCTGGTGATGTACAAGTATTAAATGATTGCTGTGAATTAAATAATGTTCCTAGTAATTATGATTTAGAGTTTGGTGATAGTGGTTCTATTAATCAAGACTTTGATTTAAGTTCNGANACTATNACTCAAAATATGTTGGATAATGGAATAACATTAGATTCAACTATTGAAGTACAAAATGGCGAGTGCAACGTCACTGGGTGTTGGGGTGGGCAAGGTAATGCAGATACATTTACTAACAAACTTACTATAAAAGATTCTGAAGGTAATGTACTTGCATCAAATACTAATATTAGAACTGATGTTACTGGTATAGATGGTGCTAATTTTACAGATAGATTAATCTATAATGGCACAGGGTCATACACAGGTAACATAGATATATCTGCAACAGATGCTAACGCACCTGCATATTTAGGTGGGCCAAATGTAGACAACATATCTGTAACTATGACCTATGATGATGCAGTTATAGCACCTACAATTGTGCAAGAGATTGAAGAAATATTTGAAAATGTAGAAGAAGTATTTGAAGAACTAGAATTTGTAGAGATTGAAGAATTATTTGAAGAGTTAATAACTTTTTTTGAAGAGCCTTCTATGGAAATATTAGAAGAAGAGTTTGAAGAAGTTAGTTTTGAACCTGTTCTAATGATGGTTGAAGAGATGCCAATGGAAGAGGAGATCATGGAAGAAGAGATAATAGAAGAAATAGCTATGGAAGAAGAGTCTATGATTGAAGAAGAAATGATAGCAGAAGAAACAGTTGAAGAAGAATTTACTGAAGAAGAAATGGTGGAAGAAGCACCTACTAAATTAACAGAGGAATCAAATGAAAAAGAAAAAGAACCCAATAGCAAAACTGCTAAGACTACCGAAGTTAAGAATGAAAATAATACAAAGCAAAAAACTATACAATCGAAAGAAAGAACAACAAATGCTACTTCACAGCCAAGGCTTGTAAAATTAGAGAAAATTATGGATAAAGTTGATAAAGATATAAAAGATATATCAAAAAATTTACAAATAAAAAATATAATTAAATTAGATGCTATGGCAAGTGACCAGGCATCTCTTGATTTATATGATGTACCCTTCTATAAAAGTAAAGATATTTATTTAGATCAAATACAAATACAGGATTTAAGACAGCTATATGAAGATAGAACTTTAGCTACATATACATCAACAGATCCTATAGCTATTGTAAATGAAAAACTAAATCAAATAAATTTAAAGAAAAAACAAATACTAATAGAACTGGAGCAATTAAAAAATGGATAAAATAAAAAATCAATTAGCAGGTGTAGCAGCATTACTTGGGGTTATCGCAGCAATAGGTGGTGGCTTTGTAAAGTATGGTGAGATTGTAACTAAACTAGATGCATTAGAAGGAGCATCTGGTGGTAAAGATTGGTCAGCAGATATAGCTGTACTAGAAGAAAAAGTTACAGCATTAGAGAATAAAGACACTTCTCATAGTCATGACTTTGACCATTCACATGATGATTCTGCTGTAAAAATACTTGAAAAAGAAATAGAATTATTAAAGATACAGATAGAAGAAATTAAAATTAAATCTTCTAACCCATTAGCTAACTAATGTATCTTAACGCTAATATCCCACCAATAGAATGTTATGTTCGTGGTAATTTTCTTAGAGATCAAAAAGATTCACACGATAAATACTTTGAATGTGTAGTATTTGGATTTACATCTATACCTAAACAAGTACCTTTGTTTCATTACATGATGACAGATGGTGGTATATGGTGGAGAGCACCTATATCAGC
>FUFK010043071.1_pt2 | contig 13579 bp, 18 predicted proteins | sample 1021851 | NCBI WGS metagenome assembly FUFK01 (sample SAMEA51879418, study PRJEB19060) | metagenome | reverse complement strand
TTTTCTGGTTTTAACAAACCAAAAAGGACTCCAAATCACCCAACAAAATCCCATGCAGTATTAGCAAAAGAAGGAGATAAGGTAAAATTAATTAGATTCGGACAACAAGGTGTTTCTGGTGCAGGGAAAAATCCACGAACAGAAAAAGATAAAGCTAGACGTAAATCATTTCTTGCTCGTCATGCAAAAAATATTGCAAGAGGAAAAATGTCTGCAGCTTTTTGGGCAGCAAAGGTCAAATGGTGATATAAATAATATAATACATTTAGTTTACGACTAATTTATGTCTGAAGAAAACAAAGAAGTGGTTACGCCACCNGAAAACAATGCAGAACTTGAGCAATTAAAAGATTCTGTAAAAAAACTTGAAGCAAAAAACTACGAGCTAATTGGTAAATTAAAAAATCNAAAACCTGTTTCAGATAAAGCTGTTCCAGAAGATTATGAGGCTTTACTTGCATTTAAACAAAAGCATGAACGTGAACAGTTGGAAAGTGAAGGTAAATACACGGAAGCGACACAAAAACTTGAGCAGCAGTACCGAGACAAATCTGCAGAGGACAAAGAACGAATACAAAAACTTGAAGCAAGAAACAGAGAACTTGAACTTATTGCACCAGCAATGCAAGCCTTATCTGAAGTAACACATGACCCTGAGTTAGTTTTAAATAATTTAGTACCAAAAGATCAAATACAAATTAAAGAAGGTGTACCTGTTGTTGTTGATGGTTATGAACAATTGCCTGTAGCAGGAATATGTCAAAAATAAACTTGAAAAAGAAAAGCCATATTTATTAAAAAACAAACCACCATCTGGTGGTGGTGCTCCGATTTCAAGACCATCATCTGATAATTTTTCAGAAGATATGTTAAAACCTTTTCTGAAAAATAGTGAAGATATTACTGAACAGGGTCGTATTTTTAAAACATATGGAAAAGAAACTTGGCAAAAGTTGAGAGATATTGCTAAAACACGTTAATATATAAATATTAGGCAAGGCTACGCTAAGTCAAATAGGGTTACGCCCACACTGTAAAATTTATTTCTTGAACAAATGGCTGTTCTCAGGAGCGATATTATCGTCCCAGAGGTATTTACTCCATATGTCATAGAACAAACTACACAGCGAGATGCTTTTCTTGCTAGCGGTGTGGTTGCACCTATGGCTGAGTTAAATGCAACTGAGGGTGGTGATTTTGTAAATGTACCTTTTTTCTCTGCAAACCTAAGTGGAGACTTTGAGGTTTTATCAGATTCTTCTTCATTGACACCCGGCAAGATCTCCACTGATAAACAGGTGGGAGTCATCTTACACAGAGGTCGTGCATTTGAATCTCGTGACTTAGCTGCATTAGCAGCAGGGTCAGATCCAATGGCAGCAATCGGTCAAAAGATCGGNGCNTACATTGCAAACCAAAGACAAAAAGATTTACTTGCTTGTCTTGATGGAGTNTTNGGTTCNATNAATGCAAACNNNAGNANNTCTGCTTTCTTTGNNTTANNNATTGATTCTGAATCAGGTGATACACCAACTGGTTTATCTCCAAAACACGTTGCTAAAGCTAGATCAATTCTTGGAGATCAAGGTGACAAGCTNACAGCAGTCTGTATGCANAGCAAAGTTTACTACGANCTCGTTGAGAGAAAAATGGTTGACTATGTTCTTGCTTCAGATGGTAATGGNGGTTCTGCAACTGCTTCTGGTGGAACAATTGCTCCTGCATATGCTGGTGGCAATGATACAGTTCCAACATACTGCGGTTTNAGAGTTATTGTTTCTGATGATGTTTCAACTACTGGNAGTGGTTCATCAACTGAATACAGTACATATTTCTTTACTGCTGGTGCTGTAGCAAGTGGAGAGCAGGCTGGTCTTACAACTGAAACAGACAGAGACATTCTGGCTAAATCAGATGCAATGGCAATTGACTTGCATTACACATATCATCCTGTTGGTTCAAAATGGGCAGTTACAACAACTAATCCAAACAGAACACAACTTGGAACTGTAGGCAACTGGTCGAAAGTCTACGAGACAAAGAACATTGGTATCGTTAGAGCTACTAACGTATCTACTCAAGACTAGAGGTAATTAATTATGCCATCAACCTTTGAGATTAGTGCTGGTAAGTTAGCTGGACCAACAACAGGTGGTACAGTAACTCAAGCAACAAACAAGTCTACAGGTGTAACTCTTAATACTGAGAGTGGACAAATTACTATGAACAATGCACAGCTTGATGCTGGTGTTGAAGTAACATTTACAGTAACAAACGATAAGATTGCTGCTGAAGATGTTGTTGTAGTAAACCATGGTTCAGGTGGAACTGCTGGTTCATACCTTGTAGGTGTATCCACTATTGCTGCTGGATCATTTAAAGTCACTGTTACTAATGCTTCTGCTGGTAACTTAAGTGAAGCTATTGTTATTAACTTTGTTGCATTAAAAGGTGCATCTAGTTAATGGGCATATTCGCTTTTAGACGAATGAGAGAACAGGAGGCTACTAAATTAGTAGCCCCTGAACCTCTTAAAAAAACAAAACGTAAGCCTAAATTAAAACAAAATGGCAATAACGATAGACGCAACAGTGGGGGGAGCATCGGCAAACAGTTACATAACACTGTCTGATGCAAACGCAATTGTAGAAGGATTAATTCTTGATGATGATGTATCAGTATGGGATAGCTCAAATACTGATAACAAAAATAGAGCTTTATATACTGCAGCAGTCAGAATTGATCGAGAAAGATTTTTAGGTGCAAGAGTTACAGATACACAAGCATTACAATGGCCTCGTACTGGTGTAAGGAAACCAGATACTTACATTAATACTTATGCAACAGGTTTTCCATTTCGTATAACAACTGATTATTTTACTGATACAGAGATTCCAGAACAGGTTAAAAAAGCACAAGTTATTCTTGCAGTTTATTTAAATAATAATAGGAATGGGTTAGGATTAAGTGGCTTAGAGGATTACAAAAACGTAAAAATTGGTAACCTAGAAGCAACACCGAATTTTTATGGTGCTGTTGGTGCTGATAGAGTACCACCACTATTTGAACGGTACTTTACTGGTTTACGAATAAGTGGACCCGGCAACGTCGCAATCAAAAGGAGTTAATTCAATGGGATACAACAATTATCCAGCAGCAATCATTATTACCGATACGGCTGCCCATACAGGCAGATTCGGTAAAGTGCATTGCTTATCAAATGCTGAAGTAACATTGGTTGCTGAGAACTTAACAGAAAATGGTTCTTCAACAATTAATGGAATTGAAATGAAATCATCTTCAGAAATTGAAGGTATCATTACTAGTATTACTCTTGCCAGTGGACAAGTTATTGCTTATTACGTATGAGCCTTGCTAATGCCTTAAAAAAAGCTGCATCAAAGACACTAAGTAAACTTGGTGGTGATGTAACTATAAGGCAAGTTACTGCTGGTTCATACAATACGACTACTGGTGATATAACAGAATCAACTTCTGATACAACTATCAAAGGTTCATTAAGTAATGTTTCAAGAAATCAAGTCAATGATTTAATTGAATCACAAGATAAAGTCTTAACCATATCTGCTGGTGATCTTACCTTTGTACCAACCACTAAAGATAGAGTTGTTATAAGTAGTGTTGAATTTAAAATTATTCAAGTTCTTATTAATGAGCAAAATAATACACCTATAAGTTTTGAACTTGTCTTGAGGTAATTATGGTTAGACAAATAAGATTAGACCAAATAGATGATCTCATGGCAGAGGCAGTACAAGAGTTAGTACAGAAAACAACACTGCGTTGGACAGAACTTTCAAAAAAAGCAACACCTGTTGATACTGGTAATTTAAGAAATGGTTGGAAAACTGATATAAGAAAATTTAAAGGAACAATTATTAATAATGTTGAATATGCTGAACCAGTAATTTATGGAACTTCCTTACCACCTAGTTGGCAGGGGAGATATAGAACAAGACAACAGACAATAAAAGGCTTTCCAGAATTACAAGCAAAACAATTAACAAGTCAATATATTCCAAATGAGTTAAGAAGAATTATTAGAGGTATGTAATGGCAGCAACTGATTTAAATACAGTTCGTGCAACTATTGAAGGCAGACTTGCAACAGAGTTAGCATCTAGCCCTGCTATACCTGTTGTATTTAATAATATGTCTTTTGATTCAACTACAGAAGATACTTTTGTTCAATGCCAAACAAGTTTTGGAACTGGTGCTTATTTAACACAAGGCGGTTCTGCAAATTCTGTAAATAGTGTTGTTGGTCTAATTGTTTTAAATATTTTTACAGAAGAAAATATTGGTGCAGGGTCAAATTATGTTATTGGCAAAAGGCTTCGTGACCTTTACAATAATCTTACAGTTTCAAATGTAATTTTTGATTCGCCAGTTGGACCAGAAGTTTTAACATCTAGTCCAGAAGGCAAGTTTCAAACACAAATAAGAATTACTTTTGAAATATACGAGGAACTTTAAATGGAAATTACAGAAAAAATGTTAGATGCCATCGAGGCTGTAAAAGGTAAACGTAACCCTGCATATTGGGATAATCGTTGTAAAAGATATATGGAAAACCAAGAAAATTTAAAAAAAGATGTGAAAAAACCTAAAAAAGGTTAATATAAAATAAATACTTTCTTTTGTTATGGCTATCAAGGGTGATGTTGGNAAAATTATGTTTGAAAACGCTGGTGGTACGGAAGCTGACGTTGGACAAACAAGGTCTTGGTCTTTGTCTATTACCAAAGACACTATGGAGACAACTAAACAAGGTGATACTTTTAAAACAAATATCGGCGGTTTAATATCTGGTGAAGGTACAGCAGAACTTTTATATAACCCTAGCGAAACTGGTGCTGGTTATACAACATTTATTGATGATGTATTAACTACAGGCGATAATGCTGACGCATTATTTGAATTATTCCCTGACAGAGATACGTCAGCAAAAAAAATTAGTTTTGCTGGTATTATTACAAACGCAGAATATGGCGCAACCCTTGGCGAAGTACAGATTATTAACATCAGTTTTCAGACAAGTGGTACCATAACTTCAGCTATATAGTAAATTAGGTTAATACTATAAATATTTTATGACACCAAAAAGAACGATTGACCTGTTGACTTCATCATACGGTGATGAAATGTCAACAAGAAGAAAGTATGAATTTAAAAATGCTAAAGGCGAAAAGATTGTAGATTTGTATTTTAAACCTTTAACAAGATACGATAGACAGAAAGCACAAAGTGCAACTGGTACAGATGAAGCTCTTATTGTTTCAACTCAATTACTTTGTCAAATGGCAGAACTTGAAGATGGGACAAAAGCTTTTAGTATTGCAGATGCACCAAACCTACAAAGGGAACTACCAGAAAATGTATTAAATGAAATAGAACTATTTTTATTTAATATTAAACTCGATACAGATACAGCAAAAAACGGTTAAAGCGAGATAACTGGTTAAACTTTGAGTTTTTTCTCGCATCAGAATTAGGTAAGACAATAAAAGAATTAAGACAATTGATGACACAAGAAGAGTTGGTATATTGGGCTGCGTATTACGAAAATAAAAGTGAACATGAAAAAAGAATGCATGAAAGAGCAAAAAACAGGTAATATGTAATTAATAGATTTTTGTTTAACTAGAGTGGCCGAAAGTATTGTTACCTTAAGAGTTGAAGCAAGAAATGCAATATCGTCTTTAAATAAAACTTCCCAAGCAACTAAAACATTATCAAATTCAGCTAAAGGGGCAACTGCCTCTTTAACAACAGCTTCTGCTGCAGCAAAAGGTTTAGGTGCATCACTGGCTGCATCGCTAGGTCCATTAATTACATTAGGTGCTGCTTTTGCAACTGTAGGAAATGCAATAGGAACTTTTACAGCAAGAGAAAGAGATATTGCAATTTTAACTCAAGGTTTAAAAAATTTAGGTGAAGGAACTGTTGCTTTAAATGAATTACAAGTAGCGGCAAACAAATTAGGAAATCAAACATTATTTAATCAAGAAGAATTTACAAGGGGTTTTAACTTATTAACAAGTTTTAGAAATATTGGCGTTGATTCATATACAAGAGTTGCACAAGCAGCAGCAGATATTGCACAAGTTAACCAAGTTGATGTAAGTACATCATTTATGCAATTAGCAAAAGCTTTGCAAGACCCTGAAAGAAATTTATCAAACTTAAATAGATCAGGTATTGCTTTTACTAAAACACAAACAGATGTAATTAAAGAGTTAATGAAAACAAATAAAACTGCTGAAGCCCATGCAATGATTCTTAGTATTGTTGAGGAAAGTTATAATCAACTNGCACAAGCTGCTGCAGAGGGATTTGCTGGTAATGTTGATTCACTAGGAGAAGCATTTAGAGATTTTTCAGAAACGCTAGGGAAAACATTAGAACCTGCTTTAATTGCAGTTACAAAAAGTTTAACAGCACTTTTAAAAGCTGCTAATGATTTTATTAATTCACCTATTGCTGTAACGGCAACAATATTTACTGGAATAGCTTTAGCAGCAAAAGGAGTTTCAGTAGCCTTACCACTTATTAGTGCTGGTTTATTGAAAGTAGCTGCTGCTGGTGGTGTAGCTACAATTGCATTAAATGCAATACCATTTGTAGCAATAGCAACTGCTGCTGGTATATTTACAACTGCAATAGTAAAAGCATCACAGAAGCAAAGAGATTTTAATAAAGCTTTAAGAGAAGGTGATGAACAAGCTTTAAAAAGTGAATTTAATAGATTATTTATTGAAAGAGAAAAATTATTAGCAAGGATAAGTGAAGCAGAAGAAAGTAGCAATAAAAGATCACTGCAATCTTTAAAAAGACAACTTGCTATGATTAATGAATCAATAGCACCGATAAAAGAAAAACTTGACGCAAACAGAAAAACGGCTAAAGAGATAGAAAACCAAAATGAACAGTTAAAAAAACAAGAAGAAATAATTAAAAAAAATGAAGAAGCTGCAAAAAAACTTAAAGAAAAAATGGCTGCTGTTGGACAAGAAATAGAATCCAATATAAAAAATAATTTGGCAGATGCAATAGAGGGTGCCCAATCTTTTGGTGATGCCATGAATAATGTATTAAATAAAATTAAAAGAAAACTTCTTGATTTGGCTCTTGATAAAATGTTTGAAGGTTTTCAAGATAGTTTTTCTGGGAAAGAAGAAAGAAAAGGTATTGGTGGTTTTTTAGGTGATATCATTGGAGGTCTTTTCAGAGCAAATGGTGGCCCTGTAAAAGCTGGACAGCCATATATTGTTGGAGAACGTCAACCTGAGTTGTTTGTTCCAAACAGATCAGGTACTATAATCCCCTCAGTACCTTCTGGAGGCGATAGTATTACAAATATAGTCAATGTTTCAGTAGATGCTTCTGGAAGCTCAGTACAGGGCGATGGTGCAATGTCTCAACAGTTAGGTCAAACTATAGCTTTAGTGGTGCAAGAAACACTTGTAAGAGAAAAACGTAGTGGAGGTTTATTAGCATAATGGCAACCTTCCCCTCAATCACTCCAGCCTACGGAGAAACACAAACAATAGAACAAGATAATATTGTTGTAAAACTTGGTGATGGATATGAGCAAAGATTAGTTCGAGGACTTGCAGCAAATAAAAGGTATCACATTGTAAGTTTAGTATTTAACATTTCACAAACTGATGCTGATACAATCAACACATTTTTAAATGCACGTTTTGACGATCAAGACGCTTTTCAATACACAATAGGTGGCGAATCCTCGGCTAGAAATTTTAAATGCACTAGAAGAAGTGCATCTATTCCTTATAACAACAGAGTCACAATGAATCTTACTTTTGAAGAGGTATTTGAAGCTTAATGGCAATACCTCATTCTGAACTACAAAAAATAAATCCTAATTCGATAATTGAATTATTTGAATTAGAACTTGTTGAAGGTTTACATTATGCCACTGGTAATCCAACAAATGTCCCAACAATTTATCGTTTTCATGCTGGTGGCAATATAAGTACCTATGCAGATATTGTTTGGCAAACAAATACTTATCAGAGATTCCCGATAGAGGCAAAAGGTTATGAATATTCTGGAGAAGGGAAGATCCCCAGACCAACGCTCGTAATGAGTAATTTAGGTGGTATAACAAGATCAGGCTCTGTAATAAGGGTTACGGATTTGTTACTTTCAGTAAATGAAGTAACACCTCAGAACGATTTGTTAGATGCAAAAGTAACAAAGAGGACACTCACCGCTGATGCATTAGATGCAAGTAATTTTGCTGGCAATACAAATCCTTTCGGGACTCCAAGTTCAAACGAATTGCCACAAGAAATTTATTTTATTGATAGAAAAATACAAGAAAGCAGAAATATTGTTTCTTTTGAGTTGGTAAATAGACTTGATATGGAAAACAAAAGAGTGCCAGCAAGACAAGTTACAAGAAAAGATTTTGAAGGTGTTGGGACATTCGTGAATTAATTATGAATGAATCTTGTAAATTACAAGCTATCGCACACGCAAAAGAGGAAGCACCAAAAGAATGCTGTGGTTTATTTTTAAAAACTGAAAAGGGATTCGAATATTTTAGATGTAAAAATGTAGCTTATGAGTTTGAAGCTAATTCTTTTGTTATTGACCCTTTTGATTTTGCAGATGCAGAAGATAAAGGAGAAGTTGTAGGTGTTCTTCATTCACACCCACAAAACGTATTAAAATTTTCGCCAGAAGATATTGCAAGTTGTAATTCAATACAAATACCTTTTTATCTTGTTTGCCCAGATTTAGATAAAATGATTGTAATTGAACCTGAAAAAGATGCTTAAAAAAATAAAAGTTTATGGGTTTTTAAGAAAATATACAGGCCAAAGTGAATTTATGGCTGATGTAAATTCTCCATATGAAGCTTTTAGTTTTTTATTTTGTAATTTTAAAGGTCTTGAAGAAAAAATGAGTCGACAACTTTTTTGTGTAAAAGTGGGGAAAAAGCCAATAACAAAAGATTTTTTAAATATTAAAACAGAACAAGAAATAAAAATTATTCCTTTAGTTCATGGAAACTTTTTTACTTTAATTTTAGGTATAGCTCTAAATTATGTTGCACAGGAATATGTTAAAAATCAAATTATACAATATGTTATAACTTATGTTGCATTAAATTTAATACAACAAGGTGTAAATGATTTAATTGCACCTCAAGAAGATACAAGAAATAAAAACTCAAACCAAGATCCATTAGACCCATCTGCACTGGCAAGTAACTATTCATTTACAGGTCTGACAAATATTAGTCAAGCTGGTATTCCAGTTAATTTGGCTTATGGAGAAATATTGGTCGGTTCTATTGTGGTATCAAATGGAATTGACACAGTTCAAGTGGAGGGTACAAACTGATGAGTATTAAAGAATTTGACCAAAGCACAACTTTTTCAAACCCTGATTTACCAAAAGATGCATTAAGTTCAAAGCAGTTTAATACAATTGTGGAGCTTCTTTCTGAGGGTGAGATTGAGGGCAGTGCTACAGCATCAAAAAATGGTGTAACTGATAAGACATCAACAGCTTATATTAATAGTTTCAAAAAGGATATTTTTCTAAATCAAACACCAATACTACAGGCGGCTGCCAGTGTGACTGCTCCTAATGACAGTGATTTTAATTTTAAAGATGTTGGTCTTGATTTTAGAGATGGCACTGCAAATCAAACTTTTATCTCTGGCATAAAAAATATAGAAACAGAGGTTGGTATTGGTACAGAAGTCACAACTTCAAATCCAGTTACACATACCGTAACTCAATCTACCATTAATGCGGTGAGGGTAACTTTACAATTCCCTTCCATGCAAGTTTTTAATGATGAGGGTGGAATTGATGGTACAGAAGTTCAATTAAGAATAAAAGTTATTGAAAATGATGGCACTACAACAACTGCTGTAGATGACACCGTAAAAGGAAGATCGACAAACGCATATTTTAGAGATTATTTAATAAACCTGGCTAGTGGTACTTCTTTTCCTGTGCAAATAAGAGTTGAAAGAGTTACAGCAGATAGCACAGACGCAAATACTGTGAACGCTTTCAGATTTAATTCTGCGACAGAAATAATTATGAAGCAAAACGCGTATCCAAACACCGCCCACACTGCTTTAAGATTTAGTGCTGAAAAGTTTCCAAGAATACCAAATCGGCGGTATAAGATAAGAGGAATAAAAATAAAGATTCCGTCAAATGCAACAGTAAATGCAACACATGGCAATCTCACTTATGCTGGCACATGGGATGGCACTTTTAAAGCAAGTAAAGAATGGTGTTCTGATCCAGCGTGGATTTTGTATGATTTATTAACTAATGATCGCTATGGCTGTAATATTGCTGAATCTTCTCTTGATAAATTTAGTTTTAAAACTGTTAGTGAATATTGTGGTGCTTTAGTTGATGCTGGTAATGGTGATGGAAGCACAGAGCCAAGATTCTCAGTTAATGCAAATATTACGCAACAATCTTCCGCATTTGATTTAATTAATGCTTTATGCGGTTCAATGAGAGCTATTGCTTTTTATGCTGCTGGTTCAGTTTCTATATCCCAAGATGCTGAAGGAAAAGCAACTAAATATATTTTCAATAATTCAAATGTTACTGAAGATGGTTTTGTATATAACGGCTCAAGTTTAAAAACAAGGCATACAGTAATTAATGTTCAATATTTTGACATGATTACACAAGAATTAGATATTGAAACTGTTGAAGCTGACGCAGCGACACAAACAAAATATGGAGTAGTAACCAAAACTATAAAAGCATTTGCCTGCACTTCAAGAGGACAAGCAGCAAGATTGGGAAGATGGTTTTTATTTAATGAACAAAATTCTGGTGAAACTTGTGCTTTTTCTACAACTTCAGCCGCGGGAGTTTTAGTAAGATGTGGTGACATTATTGAAATTGCAGACTCTTTAAAAGCTGGTGCAAGGAGAGGCGGCTTGCTTTCTTCTGTAACAAGTACAACTGTTGTTGTATTAGATGACTCAGCCTCAACAGACATTCCTACTACAAACAGTCCGACAATTTCTATAGTGATGCCTGACGGTTCGGTGGAAACTAAAACTATAAGTAACGTGTCAGGGGCAACAATAACTGTTTCTTCGGCATTTAGCACAACACCTAATGCAAATGCTCCATATGTTTTGGAAAATTCGACTTTAGAAACAACAACTTGGAGAGTCGTTTCTGTAAGTGATAATGGTGATACGACTTATTCAATCACTGCACTTAAACATGATGAAGGCAAATATGCTTTTGTTGAAGATGGAACTGCATTACCAGAACGAAATATAAGTTTTTTAACACAAGTATTAGATCCACCTGTTGGACTAACGGCTACAGAGCAGATTGTATTAATTAACAATAAAGCAGTTTCAAAATTGCTATTAGATTGGCAAACACAATCAGGGGCAGCAAGATATGAGCTTCATTACAGAGTTAATAATGGAAGTTTTACAAAAATAGAGACAGTTTCAAGTTATGCAGAAATACTAAATAGTGAAGCTGGTACTTATGAATTAAGATTATTTTCCTTTAATGGTTTAAATGAACCAAGTAGAAATCCAGCAACATTAACATTTAATGCTGTTGGTAAAACAGCACCACCATCTGACATTACAAATTTAACTTATGAACCTATTTCAGATAAGGAGATAAGGCTTAGATGGGATGCTGTATCAGATGTAGATGTAAGAGCAGGTGGTCGTATTCATGTGCGTCACAGCCCTAAAACGGATGGAAGCGGTACATTTTCAGATGCAACTGATCTTGTTTTTGCATTAAGTGGTGCTTCTACAGAAAAGGTTGTTCCATTACTTGAAGGTGAATATATACTCAAAACACAAGATGATGGTGACAGGTTTAGCACAGGAGAAACTTCACTTGTCATAGATTTACCAGATGCACAGCCAAAATTATTAGTACAGGCAAGAAGAGAAGATCAAGATGATCCAAAATTTCAAGGTTCAAAAACTAACATCGGTTTTGATTCTGGTACAAATTCAATCAGTTTAGCTGGAACAGGAAATTTTGATGACAGCACAGATATAGATTCTGAAACATCCATTGATGATATCGGTGGTGTCTCAACAACTGGTACATATTTATTTAATGAAACTTTGGACTTAGGTGCTGTATATAGTCTTGATCTAAGAAAAATAATTCAAACTGATTCTGTATATTCTTCAGATTTAATTGATTCAGTTACAGATATTGACGCAAGACAAGATTTTGATGGAGTTTCAAGTGTTGATACAAATGCAGAAGTTTTTGTTCAAACTTCTCAAGATGCAAGTAGTTATTCAGATTTTCAAAAATTTGCAAATGGTACATTTAAGGGCAGAGCATTTAAATTTAAATGTGTGTTATCAACACAAGATACAAACCAAGATATTAGAGTCAGTCAATTAGGATATTTTGCAGAGTTTCAAAGGAGAACAGAACAAAGCACAACAACAATCGCTTCAGGTGCAGGAGCAAAATCTATTACATTTTCCCACCCATTTTTCACTGGCACTAGTGCATTATTAGGAGTAAACTCTAATCCACCAGCTATTGGCATTACAGCTTTTAATATGGCCTCTGGTGATTTTTTCGAGCTTTCAAGTATAACTGGTACTGGATTTACTGTGCATTTCAAAAACAGTTCTGGCAGTTCTGTAGATAGAAACTTTAACTTTACTGCTATTGGTTTTGGTAAAGGTTAATATTTAGGATATACTTAGAAAAAAAGTTGGTTTGCTATGTCAAGAGTCGATAATACTGGTGGATCTGGGTTTACAACTGACAACGGAACAGGTCTTGTAGTTCGTACAAAGTTAAATCAAATAGTTGCAGCTTTATCTACACTAAATCAAGGCTCTGGTGATCCTACAATAGGTGTAGCGGCTTATGTTCCACACATTGATGGTAATACCTTAAAAATAAGAAACGCAGCTAATGATGCCTTTGTAAGTTTGGGTGATGTATCTGCAACAAACTTTGGTCATGCGGGATTATCGGCAGCAAATACTTTCACTTCAACAAATATTTTTCAAGAAGATGTAACTTTTGATGGTGCTACTGCTGGAAGGGATGTTGTTTTTGATAGGTCAGATAATGCTCTAGAGTTTGCTGATAATGCAAAGGCAATATTTGGAGCAGATGCAGATTTAGAAATTTATTGTGATGGAACTGACAGTATTATTTCACATCAAGGAGGAAGTGGAGGAGATTTAATTATTCAAACAACTGCCTCTGATGATGACGTATTTATTAAGTGTAATGATGACTTTATTGTAAACGTACAAGGAGGAGCCGAAAATGCAATTATAGCTAGAAATAGTGGAGAAGTTCAATTATTCCATGATGCAACAAAGAAATTTGAAACTGCTAGTGGTGGTGTAAGTCTTACAGGAGGAGCCGCAGCAAACGTCACAGCACTTTCTGATGGGTCAACAATAACAATAGATATGGCAACAGCCTGTCATCATTCAGTAACGCTAGGNGGTAACAGAACCTTTGCNGCACCTNNNAANCAAGTNNTNGGNCAATCTGG
>FUFK010039524.1_pt1 | contig 13579 bp, 10 predicted proteins | sample 1021851 | NCBI WGS metagenome assembly FUFK01 (sample SAMEA51879418, study PRJEB19060) | metagenome | reverse complement strand
GAAATTAGAGCAGTTTTAAATAAAAACTTTGAAGTCCCAATTACAATTGCAAGCAAATTAGTCTATTCAGAAATNGGTAATNTTTTTTTAACAAGACTNTCATCTATTATTCANCCNCCTANAGCAGATGANGNNAGAACNGGTATGTTAGCCCTTAGAGCAAGNNTANTTCAAGGTATTAANATAGGAAATGGGAAAATAAATNTNATAAATTTTTTTGAGGNNTATCCNACTAAAACTGTTATTTTAGATGTTAACGCTTTGAGCAAAGTTATGAATAAAGTAGAATCAATTTCAGAACTATTAGATTTTTTTACAAATTCTCCCTTCGACAAAATTAAAACAAATTAAACAGTTATGGTGTTATTAAATAAAATCAAAAATAAACTAGGTATTAGTTATAAAAAAAAAAGTTGGCCAGGTTTAATCGAAGCTTACAAACAATATCTTCCAGTTACAAAGAAAACTCCTATTGTCTCTTTAAATGAAGGAAATACCCCACTAATTCTCAGTGACTCAATTAGCAAATTAATTGGAAATGAAACAAAAGTTTTTTTAAAATATGACGGNCTAAATCCNACAGGATCTTTNAAAGATCGAGGAATGACTATGGCNATTAGCAAAGCNAAAGAANANGGNAGNNAAGCNGTNATTTGTGCNAGCACTGGAAACACTTCTGCTGCTGCTGCTGCATACGCTTCTAGAGGTGGTTTAAAATCATATGTATTAATACCAGATGGTTTTGTTGCACAAGGCAAACTTGCTCAAGCTTTAATGTATGGTGCAGAAATAATTTCTATTAAGGGTAATTTTGATAAAGCGCTAGAAATTGTTCAAGAATTATCTAGGGGATATCCTATTGAGCTAGTAAATTCTGTTAATCCATATCGAATACAAGGTCAAAAAACTGCCGCTTTTGAAATTATTGATGATTTGGGAGTTGCACCTGATTGGCTTTGCATTCCAATGGGAAATGCAGGAAACATTACTGCATACTGGCTGGGATTTAAAGAATATTCAAATATTAAAAAAAATATAAAGTTACCTGTAATGATGGGGTTTCAGTCTGAAGGATCTGCTCCATTGGTAAATAATATTGTTGTTAAAAATCCTGAGACAATAGCCACAGCGATCAGAATTGGTAATCCTGTAAATAGAGAAAAAGCAAAAAATGTAAAAAAAGAGAGTAAAGGTGACTTTCAATCAGTTACAGATGAGGAAATAATTAGTGCATACAAAATACTTGCAAAAGAAGGTGTTTTTTGTGAACCAGCGAGTGCTGCATCAGTTGCAGGGTTAATCAAAAATAAAAACAGATTAAAAAAAGAATCAACTATTGTTTGCGTTCTCACAGGAAATGGCTTAAAAGATCCTGACTGTGCAATAAAAAATAATGACGCTATTTTTAGAAAAAATATTGAACCTTCGTTAAAAGATATTACTAAAATCTTAGGATATTAATAAACCAATAATATAAGTGTCTGTGGAATTCACTTAAAACTAAAACTAACTTGTTAATAAAAGCTTAAAAACTAATTAATTATGTTGAATAATTTTTCTTAAATTCAAAATAAGAAAAAATGATCCACATTAATATATAAATTTCCACATAACAAATTTAAAAAAAACTAGATATGAAGGGTTTTCTTTAATAAAATCCACAGATTCCACATGATCTACTACTACTAATATTTATTATTTTTTTTTAATTATTATTGATAAGATGAACATAAATTATGTTTATTGAATTTCATTTATGAAAAAAGTATATTAAATACATACAAAAAATGTGATAAATTCCCATGGAGATTGTCTGCAATCAAAATGAATTAAATAATGCCATCCAACTAGTTAGTAAAGCAGTTGCGTCAAGACCAACACATCCTATCCTCGCAAATATACTTTTAACAGCTGATCAAGGAACTAATAAAATCAGCTTAACAGGATTTGATTTGAATTTAGGAATACAAACTTCATTTGATGCTAATGTTAAAAATAGTGGAGCCATAACAATTCCCTCAAAACTTTTATCTGATATAGTCAATAAATTGCCTAGTGAAACTCCCGTATCCATAGAGGTTGATGAAAATTCTGACAATATTTTAATAAAAAGTGATAGAGGTTCCTTTAACTTAAAAGGAATACCATCTGACGACTATCCTAATTTACCTTTTGTCGAGAGTGGTACTTCTTTAAATATAGATCCGAGTTCCTTTCTGAAGGCTTTAAAATTGACAATTTTTGCTAGTAGTAATGATGATTCAAAGCAGTTACTTACCGGTGTTAATTTCACCTTTAAGAAAAAATATTTGGAGTCTGCCTCTACAGATGGTCACAGATTATCTGTCGTTCTTATTGGTAATGAAGAAAGTGTTGAAGATAATGAAAATGTATCTCTAAACGAAGAAAATTTGTCTGTTACGATCCCAACAAGATCTTTAAGAGAAATTGAAAAACTTTTAACTTTAAGAAGTTCAGAAAATTCAATAAAATTATTTTACGATAAAGGACAAGTTGTCTTTATTTCTGCTAACCATATTATTACAACAAGAACTCTTGAAGGGACTTATCCAAATTATTCTCAATTGATACCAGATGATTTTTCAAAGTTTTTTACATTTAATACAAAAAGATTAACAGAGGCATTAGAAAGAATCGCTATTTTGGCAGATCAACAGAGTAGTGTTGTGAAAATAAAGTTAGAACAAAATGATTTAGCTTTTATTAGTGCTGATGCTCAAGATATTGGTAGTGCTAATGAATCTATACCTGTTACATATTCTGGAGAAAAATTTGATATCGCTTTTAATGTTAGATATCTTCTTGAGGGATTAAGAGTTATTTCATGTGAAAAAGTAATTTTAAAATGCAATCTTTCAACTACACCAGCTGTTTTTGTACCAGAGGATAATCTCAATTCTTTTACTTATTTAGTTATGCCTGTTCAGGTCAGATCTTAATTTGAAATTACCAAAGGAATTTTTGTTAAGCGAATTATTAAGTCATAATGTTAAGGGTAATGGAATCCTGAATTATGGAAACGGGGAAAATGTTTGGATGCATCCTCCAGTGCATAGAATTTTAGGGTGGTATACCAAACCTTCAAATTTTGATTTAAAAAGAAATGTTTGGAGATTAAATCAAATAAGTCAAATAATCGAAAATGATATTTATGTAAAAGGTGATCCCGCAATTTCTGATTTAGCAACCTTGAATAGGTTTCCTACCTTAATGGAAGCTAACTTGATTAATTCAGAGAGATCTAAAATAGGAGTGATAGCTGATTTTGTTTTTGAATTTCGAACAGGAAATATAAAATATTATTTAGTTTCAAGATCTAATCCAAATATTCCTGGATCGAGTAGATGGAAATTAAATATTGATGATATTAAAGATCAACAACCTGGACTTGTTTTTTGTTCTAAATTTTCTTTAGAAGATTTAACTTTAGTAAAATCAAGTATTAAACATGAATTTTTAAATAAAGGAAAAAAAATCATTAATAGATTTGGAGAAATGAAAAATATTGCTTCAAACCGTTTGGAGAATTGGCTTGAAGATGATGAAGATATAAACCAAAATTATGATTTTAATGAAAAAAGTTTTTATAATGATAAGACAAGATCTTTTAGTGATAAAAGAGAAGAGGACCCTTGGATCTAAATAATGGTAAATCCCAAGATAGATAATCAATATGATCTAATTGAAGCACTTAAAGTTGAAAATTTAAATATCGATGATTATGAAGAGATTTGTAAAAGATTGGGTAGATCTCCTAATAGAATTGAACTAGGAATGTTTGGAGTTATGTGGTCTGAACATTGTTGTTATAGAAATTCAAAACCTTTGTTAGCAAATTTCCCAACTAAAGGGAAGAACGTTTTAGTTGGACCAGGAGAAAATGCAGGAGTTATTGATGTCGGCAATAATCAAAAATTAGTTTTTAAAATTGAAAGTCATAACCACCCATCTGCAATCGAGCCTTTCCAAGGAGCTGCTACAGGAGTAGGAGGCATATTAAGAGATATTTTTACAATGGGTGCAAGACCGATAGGAGTTTTGAATTCGTTAAGATTTGGTAATTTAGACAACCCTTCTAACCTTGCTTTGCTAAAAGGTGTTGTTGCAGGTATTTCTCATTACGGCAATTGCGTTGGTGTGCCTACAGTGGGAGGTGAAATTGACTTTAATGAAAGTTATTCAGGAAATCCTTTAGTTAACGTTATGGCTTTGGGTCTTTTGGAGACTGAAGAAATTGTTTGTTCTGGAGCAAAAGAAGTTGGCGCTCCTGTTTTATATGTTGGGAATACAACTGGCAGAGATGGTGTTGGTGGAGCTAGTTTTGCTAGTTCAGAATTAACTGCTAATTCATTAGAAAATAGACCTGCTGTACAGGTAGGTGACCCTTTTATTGAAAAAAGTCTTATTGAAGCTTGTTTAGATGCTTTTAAAACTGGAGATGTAATTGCGGCCCAAGATATGGGAGCAGCTGGATTGACATGCAGTAGTGCAGAGATGGCGGCAAATGGAGGTTTGGGAATATCAATTGATTTAGATTTAGTGCCAGCAAGAGAAACTAATATGGATCCTTATCAATATTTATTATCTGAATCTCAAGAAAGAATGTTGCTTGTAGTGAAAGAAGACAAATTGAAAAATCTTATTGATCAATTTAAAAAGTGGGGACTTTTTGCAAATGTGATAGGTAAAGTTATTTCAACTAAAAAAGTTATTATTTCGCATAAAAATCAAATTGTTGCTCAAATACCCACTTCTGCTTTATCTGAAGATACACCTATTAATACTCATAATGTAATTAAGAGTCCCCCTAATTATCTTTTACAAAAATGGGAATGGAGAGAAAATTGTTTACCAAAAATTGTAAATAATAAACTTTATTCAATTAAGGAAAAAAAAGATTTTTCTGTTTTTGAAGTCATTTTGAAACTGCTTGCTCATCCATCAATTGCATCTAAAAGTTGGATTTATAGACAATATGATTCTCAAGTTCAATCAAATACTGTTTTCAAACCTGGTGAATCGGATGCAACTGTAATTCGATTAAGAAGTCAAAATGAAAAAAATAAAAATAAGATATTTTCTGGTGTTGCAGCTTCTGTAGATTGTAACAGTAGATGGGTTTATCTTGATCCTTTTAGAGGTAGTATCGCGGCAGTAGCTGAATCAGCTAGAAACGTAAGTTGTGTTGGAGCTGAGCCATTAGCTATTACAAATAATTTAAATTTCTCATCGCCTGAAACTAAAATAGGATACTGGCAACTCGCATCTTCATGCGATGGTATTTCCGAGGCATGTATCGCTTTAGAAACCCCAGTAACTGGAGGAAATGTTTCTTTATACAACGAATCGAAAAACAAAAATAATGAACTAACTCCAATTTATCCAACTCCTGTAATTGGAATGGTTGGAAAAATAGATAATGTTGATAATGCTATAAGTTCAGGATGGTGTGATTTTAATGATGAAATATGGCTAATTGGTTCTTACTCGTCTGAGTCTACAATTGCAGCTAGTTCTTATTTAGAATATTTCCATGGAGAAATTACAGGTAGACCTCCTAAAATTAATTTGGAAGATGAAAAATTTTGTCAATTATTTTTGAGAAATTCAATTAAAAAAAATTTTGTAGCTTCTGCTCATGATGTAAGTGATGGGGGACTTGCTATCGCAGTTTCAGAGTGTTGTATTCTATCTTCAAAGGGTGCAAATTTAGACTTGGAATATGATAATAATCGACTAGATAATTTATTATTTTCAGAGGGTGGATCACGGATTATTTTTTCAGTCAGGAAAATAAAAGAACTAGAATGGTTAAATTACCTTAAAAAGGTAAATCATGAATTACCAAAAAGTGTTTATCTGTTAAAAATTGGAAATGTATTTGGCAATAGTTTAAAAATAAATTTCCAAAATAAAGAAATTTGCAACATAAAGATTGAGAAGTTAGCCGATAAATTTAATAATAGTATTGCGACTAATTTTTAAATATGAATATAATTTTTTCAAAAAGTACACTTATCTTATAAATAAATTATGTGTGGAATTGTTGGGATAGTTTCTTCAGAAGATGTAAATCAGCAAATTTACGATAGTCTTTTGTTACTTCAACATAGGGGACAAGATTCAACTGGTATAGCTACTATGGAAAATACCATTTTTCATATCCATAAAGCAAAGGGTCAAGTTAATACAGCCTATAGGACGAGAGATATGAGAAATTTGATCGGTGAAATAGGATTAGGTCATGTTAGATATGCAACAAAAGGATCAGCTGAAAGTGTTGAAGAAGCTCAACCTTTTTATGTGAATGCACCTTATGGAATTGTTTTAATTCATAATGGTAATCTTACCAATACAAGAGATTTAGAAAAACAACTATTTAATATTGATAAACGTCATACCAATTCTTCCAGCGATACAGAAATGTTATTAAATGTATTTGCAACAGAATTGCAAGAACAAATTAATAATCAAGAATTAAATCCAGAGCTTATTTTTAATGCTATAAAAAGTTTGCATAAAAGAATTCAAGGTTCATATGCTTCAATTGCATTAATTTCTGGGCATGGTTTGTTAGCTTTTAGAGATCCCTTTGGTATAAGACCGTTGGTGATTGGAAAAAGAATTTCTACTATTACTAATAGAGAAGAGTGGATGGTAGCTAGTGAGTCTCTCGTATTAGAGAATAATGATTATCAAATAGTTAGAGATGTCGAGCCTGGAGAAGCGATCTTTATAAGTCAAAATGGTGAATTTTTTTCAAAGCAATGTTCAGATAGTCCAAAATTGTTTCCCTGTGCTTTTGAATATGTTTATTTAGCAAGACCAGATTCTGTAATGAATGGAATTTCTGTTTACAAAGCTCGTTTAAAAATGGGAGATTATTTAGCTGAAACCATTAAAGAAAAAATTAAAACTGGTGATGTGGATGTTGTAATGCCAATTCCTGATTCATCTCGACCGGCAGCAATGCAAGTAGCAAGACAATTAGGTATTGAGTATCGAGAGGGTTTTTTTAAAAATAGATATGTTGGGAGAACATTTATTATGCCTGGACAGCAAAAACGCAAGAAATCCGTTAGACAAAAACTCAATGCTATGAGTGAAGAATTTAAAAATAAAAATGTACTAATAGTTGATGATTCTATTGTTAGGGGAACTACTTCAAAAGAAATTGTACAAATGGCAAAAGATGCAGGTGCTAATAAAGTTTTTTTTACATCCGCAGCACCTCCTGTTCGTTTTCCACATGTTTATGGAATTAATATGCCTAATAGAGATGAATTAATAGCTCATGATAGAACAATAATTGAAATAGCTAAGAAACTTGAAATTGATAATCTCGTTTATCAAAGTATTGATAATTTACGTAAATCGATAATCAGCGACTCTTCAGTTTTAGATCTTGAAATGAGTTGTTTTACTGGTTTTTATGTAACAGGAACTGTTAATAAGGAGTATCTGAATTGGGTTGAAAATGAATATGAATCTTAATTTAAAAAATTTTCAAGCCGATAACAATTCTCAAGATATTCATCTTTTTCTAATTCTAAAAATTTTAATTCAACAATATTTTTTTTATCTGTATCATTATCTATTTTACTAAAATTTAATCTTGCAGATTTATTTTTATTTGTCTCTATGTCAAGATATTGACTACCTTGTAATATTTTTATAAAGAAATCATTTTTAAGTGGGGATTTTTCATTCAGATATCCTAATTTAAACTCATGTGCATAATAAATTTCATGATTTTTAATTTTTAAATACTTACCTTTTTTTGAGACTAAAAAGATCGTATCTTTTTCATTGCTATTACAACAAGAAACAACCTCCTCAGTCGGCAAAAGTTTTATTAGCGTTAATCCTTGAGATTGCTTTGTGGTTGGCGGAATATATTTGTTACATAAACTAAATTTAAAAATCCTTCCAATAGAAGTCAATATTATTAAATCTTCTTTTTCTCTCGAAATAAAAGAATCAATTATTTTCGTATTATTCTTGATTTTTGTTATTGCAAATGATCTATTACTTTTAAACATTTCCTCATCAAATAAAACTTTTTTAAACTTGCCATCAGAATTTAATATGCACAGATAATTGTTGGTATTTCTATGAACGTCGTGGAAATTAATAATTTCATTTGGATTGATTATGCCAAAAGTTTTGTTATCTAATTTATAGTCATTATTAATACTTGATTGCCAATCAATGGGAAAGACTTTTCCTGAATTTGAAAGTCCAATAATTTTAAGATTTTTATCAATGTCACATACAAATTTTTGTATGTTTTTATTATCAATCAGAATATTTTCTGTTTCAAAAATTTTCTTGTAATTATTCAAAAGAATTTTTTTTAAATACAGTCGATTATCTATGCATAGCTTCGTTTTTTTGCTAATGAGTTCTTCAATGATTTGATTATTTAAAGTTTCTATTTCTTCATTATGATTTATATTCTTTATGATTTTTGTTTTTCTGTTTACATTATATTTCTTTTTTAAAAGATTTAATTCTTTGATTAGTAATTCAAGTAATAATTCTCTTTCATTCAGAAGATTCATTAATTGCTCTTTCTTTTCTTTCAATTTTTTAATGTTGTTATCAATTTGTTGTCTTTCTAAATTGGTTAATTTTTTAAGAGGCATATCAAGCACGCTATTTGCTTGCTTTTCTGTTAATTCAATATTTTTTATTAATTTTGATTTTGCTTCACTGGTATTTTCTGCATTTTGAATAATTTGAATAATGCTTCTTATATTTTTTATTGCTACTGAAAACCCCTCTAATGTTTCAAGTTTTTCAAGAGTACTCTTTAAAAAAAAGTTAGTTCTTTTCCTAATAGTTTTTTCTCTAAATTCCAGAAAATATTCAAGGTAATTTTTTAAGGAAATTTGAACAGGTTTTCCATTAATTAAAGCTAGAAAAATTGCGCCAAAATTTGTTTGTAATGCTGTTTTTTTAAATAAATTAGAAGTTACTATTTCAGAGTTTGCATCTTTTTTTAATTCAATCACTATTCTCATTCCATCTCTATCGCTTTCATCTCTAATATCTGCAATACCTTGAATTTTTCCTGTATTAACAAGTTCAGCTAACTTTTCAATCCAGCCTGCTTTGCTTATTTGATATGGAAGTTCAGATATTATTAATCCATTTCTTTTGTGTTTTCCTTTACCTAGATTTATTTCTTCTTGATTAACGACTCCTCTAATAGTGAGAGAGCCCTTTCCTGTTTCATAAACTTCTTTTACAGAATTATTGTAAATTAATTCTCCACCAGTTGGAAAGTCTGGTCCAAGAATAATTTTTAAAAGTTTTTCCGTAGGCAACTCTTTGTTTTTTATCAATGCAATTAATCCATCTACTATTTCTCCCAAATTGTGTGGTGGAATATTTGTTGCCATCCCAACTGCTATTCCAGATGATCCATTTAATAACAAAAAGGGAAGTTGGGCCGGTAAAATATTCGGCTCTTGTTGCGACCCATCAAAGTTTTTCGAGAAACTTACGGTTTCTGAACCAATTTCTTCAAGGAACCCCTCATTAGCTATTGGTGCTAAACGCGTTTCCGTATATCGCATTGCTGCAGGTGGATCATTATCTACAGAACCAAAATTTCCGTGACCATCGAGAGTGGGATATTTGGTTGAAAAATTTTGAACTAATCTTACTAATGCGTCATAAACTGCTTGATCACCATGAGGATGATATTTACCTAGAACGTCGCCAACAACCCTCGCACATTTTCTAAAAGGTCTATCTGGTGTAAGTCCTAATTCATACATTGCAAAAAGGATTCTTCTTTGGACAGGTTTTAATCCATCTCGAGCATCTGGTAAAGCTCTCCCAACTATTACGCTCATCGCATATTCAAGATAGGAACGTTGCATTTCTTCTTGCAGAGAGATAGAAGTAAATTTTTCCTTATCCATTTAATTGAAGAATTAAAATACGCGTTTATGTACTAAATTAAGATTAATAGGTAAAATAATATTTACCAGTATTAGCATCAAGAAGGTAAATTTATTTTGGATTTTGCTAATATTATTGCTTTCTGAAGTTCAATATTTTTAAAAAGTTTTTCAGTTCTCTCTTGAAGTTTATCTCCCCATAATTGCTCTTTTCTGTAATCATAATCTACATATTTGGGATCTTTAATTAAAGCTTTTTTTGCTAAAGAAATTGCTTTATTAATATCTCTATAACTTATACAAGAAGCCAGTGCTAGAAGTGGTTCTGCATTTTTTTCAATAGAAATTGCTTTTTGAAAGAAAGTTATGGAAAGATTTATTTTATCTTTTTCAAAGTAAGCTAAGCCAATATTATTTAGTGCTTGCCAAAAATCTTTTTTGATTAATACTGCTCCTTCGAATTTTTTAATTGACGAAACATAATTATTCTGCATCAAATAAATATTACCCAACTGAAAAAGGGCTTTAAAGTTATCAGGCTGAATTTTTAGACCTGACTCTAAAGATTTTATTGCTTCTTCTAATTTTGATTGTTTGAGATAAATATTACTTTTCGCGAAATATAATTCACCTATATTATTATTTATTTTTTCAGCATTATTTAATGAAATTAAGGCCTCTTTTAAGAGATTATTAGCTATTTGAGCTTCAGCTAAAATCAACCATAAATTTTCATCTTGATTATTTATTGTGATTGCTAATTTTGCTAGGTTAAGTCCTTCCACAATCTGACCAAAATATAAAAGTTGATAAGCATTTTTACTTAAAGTAATACTTTCTTTTTTTAAGTTTTTTGTCCTGGGAAGGTAATACTCAGGAACTATTGCCTTAATTTGTTCTACTTTTAAAAGTGCAATTCCAATTAAGGCAATTACTATAAGTTGTTTAAAAAATTTTTTCATTTATTTATTTTTAAGAATTGCTTTGATGTTTCTTTTCCACATCCATGGTTTGATCCTTTTTAAGGTAGTACCATTAAGCTTTTTTTCCCACGTTTCATCCTTCCAACCCAGACAATTTATATTTAAATTTTTCATCCACTCTTTTGGTTTTGCTTCAATTGTTTGATTGTAAGGAACGTCTATATTCCAAGGGCATATATCTTGACAAATATCGCAGCCTGCAATCCATCCATTTAAATTTTTTTCGATTTTTTTTGGTAAATTTTTATTCCTATTTTCTATGGTGTGATAAGCAATGCATAAATTAGAGTCAATTACAAAAGGCTCTGTGATTGCATTTGTTGGACATTTTTTAATACATTTATCACATTTACCACACAATGATTGATAAGGGAAATCTGGCTCTAATTCTTCAGTCATTAGTAAAAATCCTAAAGTAAGCCAAGATCCATATTTTTTATTAATTAAATTACTATTTTTACCTATCCATCCAATCCCAGATTCTTCCGCCCATGCTTTTTCAAGTAGTGGTGCTGTATCAACACAGATTTTCCATTTGCAGTTAGGCATTTTAGAATTCACCCATTGCCCAATGTTTTTTAATTTTTTATTTATGACTTTATGGTAATCATCGCCATGTCCAAATTTGCCAATTTTAAAATTTTGAGGCGATTGATTATTTTCACTTAAATAATTAAAACCTACACTTAAAACACTTTTTGCACCCTCTAATAATAATTCTATATTTTTTCTTTTTTCAGATTCCATCCATTTCATTTCCGCCTGATAATTACTAGACAACCATCGTTCTAGTGCATTATTTCTTAGCTTTATTCGAGAACTGCCGGGTATTGTAGATATTCCAGAAACCGCAAAACCCTCTTTGATCGCTTTTTCTTTTAGCTCATAACTTAATTTTTGTTTGTTAAGACAAATATTATCCATGATCTTATTATGTCCCCATATTAGATATGAATGGNTTTTTTTAATTAACTAATAAGTAATCTTAATTTATTAGATACAAATATATCTTTACCAAGTAAAAAAAGCTAAATTATTAGTACTATAAGATTAGTAAAAAAAGTTTATTTTGGTTGAATCTACTCAAAATCAAGATTCGAACCTAGGATCTAGGCTTCAACAAGATCTAAAAAATGATCTTATAGCTGGTTTATTAGTAGTCATTCCATTGGCTACAACTATTTGGCTATCTTCTTTAGTTAGTAAATTTGTATTAACTTTAGTCACTTCAGTTCCTAAGCAATTAAATCCATTTATAACTTTAAATCCCCTTTTACAGGATCTTATTAATTTAACGCTGGGTTTAACAGTCCCTTTGCTGGCAATTTTACTTATTGGATTGATGGCAAGAAATTTTGTAGGAAGATGGTTATTGGAATTTGGTGAAGGAACATTATCAAAAATTCCTGTAGCAGGTGCAGTTTATAAAACTCTAAAGCAATTACTTGAAACTTTTCTCAGTAATAAATCTAACCGTTTTAGAAGAGTTGTTTTAGTAGAATATCCTCGTGAGGGATTGTTTAGTGTCGGTTTTGTAACTGGCGATGTAGGGCCTTCTTTACAATCTGAACTTGACGAAAAATTATTGAGCGTTTTTATACCCACTGCACCAAACCCTACAACTGGTTGGTACACACTAGTCCCTGAATCTTCAGTTAGAGAATTGAAAATTTCAGTAGAAGATGCTTTTAAAACAATAATATCTGCTGGGATAGTTAATCCAGATGAAAAAGGGAATTCTACTAATCCCACTTTTTCTAAATTATTTTCACAATTGAGAGCTTCTACTAATACTTCTTCAAATTAAGTGATGAATATAAACAAATCACTTTCAAGGGAATTATCATTGTTATCTCTAGGAATTATAAATGAAAAAGGGAATATCAAATTAGATAAACTTCAGGCAGAGGGAATTTTTGAATCTGCATTAGATTCTCTAATCAATCATTTTCAAGACCAATTAGATATTTGTGAAGCAGATTTAGAGAATGCATCTCAAAAAATATTAAATAGTGAATTAAAAGAGGGTTCTAATTGTTCATTTGAAAATGTTAGAGATGAATTAAAAAAATCACTCACAAAAATTGAAACTATTATGAACACGCTTTCTAGTGTTGTAGATTTTCCTAAATTAATAGTTGCTAGTGAACAAACTGATATTAGAGAAGATGTTTATCATAGAGTCTTAAAAATTATCAATAATATTCAAAATATTGATACTGAAATTGATGAAGTAATGGATGGGTGGCGATTAAAAAGATTGCCAAGAGTTGATAGAGATATTTTGCGTATCGCCTATATTGATATAAATTTTTTTAAAATTCCCATAGCAGTAGCTTGTGACGAAGCCGTAAATTTAGCAAATAAATATAGCGATACTCAAGGACGAAAAATGATTAATGGAGTATTAAGAAGATTGCAGAAAGTAAAATTAAAGTGATTATTTGATATTAATTAATATTATTTTACTATTTATATATATTAGATAAAAATATCAATGACAAATATTGATTCAGATAATTCTAAAGAATGGGCGGCACAAGCATATGCTTTGTTAAAACGAAAGCAAGAAGAGGAGAAACAACAATTACAAAAGCAAGAAGAGGAGAAACAACAATTACAAAAGCAAGAAGAGGAGAAACAACAATTACAAAAGCAAGA
>FUFK010066658.1_pt1 | contig 13580 bp, 3 predicted proteins | sample 1021851 | NCBI WGS metagenome assembly FUFK01 (sample SAMEA51879418, study PRJEB19060) | metagenome | reverse complement strand
TATTATAGGAATAATTGATGCACCAGGTGCCGAGAAATTTTATAAGGTAAAAGAATGTGTGTTAGGTACTATTGTTTGTTATGCAAATGGAACTACACCAGACTTAGATGAAGCACAAGATCCATCAGCTAACTTTGGATTTGTTACTGTCTTTGTTTCATCAAGGGTAGCATCTTTAGAAGAAGCTAACACAAGATTAATTAATAGTAAACTTAAAGTAGGCGAAACTATTTGGGTTGATGATGATAGCAACAGTCGTTGGGTAGTTTTACAAAATAATCCAACACACTCACAACATCAAGTTATATCTAATGTTGAAACAGGCGATGCAAGTACAAACTTTGGTAAGGTAATTGCTTGTGATGAAAGAAACGCAACATTAATGGTAGGTGCTTCTGAATCCAACAAAGTTTATGTTTACCAGAGAACAAGTGATTCAGGACAATATCAACACGCACAAACCATTGACGCTCCAACAGGCTTGTATACAGGTGATGGTAAGTTTGGTACAGGACTTGCACTTTCAAGAGATAGTAAATGGTTAGTTGTTGGTGCTCCAAAGGCTAGTAACTTAAAAACTAAATTTAGCGGAAACTTTACAGGAAATCAAAGTTATGCTAAAGGTGACATTGTAAACTATCAAGAAAATTTCTGGGAAGCTCAGTTTCCGATTTCCGCGGCTCAGGGTACATTAACATTTAACAGTTTCTATGATACTGCCGACATTGCCGAAGCAAGTTGGAATGGTACAGCTTATCCAAACGTAGTATATGCAATTAGAGGAAACTATAACTTTAATGTTCCAACTGATCATATGTTAATTAGAGCACCAATATCTCAATATGAAGGATCAGCACCAGGTGATACACTTGTATTGAACTGGAAACAGTATTCACAAAATTATCCAAACGGTATACTACCATTTGGTAGTAACGGTCCGGGCGTGGCTGAATTCGAAGGTAATAAAACTATTACAAGTAAAGTTGATGCAATATTATATTTTGACAACTTATTAAGAACACCTATAGTTGGAGATACAATATCAACACCGACAGCAATAGGTGTAGTTGATTATATTCATGTTGAAAATGTAAACCAAGCAACAATTTATATTAAAGATTCAAACGGTCAGTTTACTGATAGTGGATCAGCACAGATAGGTTCAGTTCCAATGGGAAGTTACGTTGCAGTAAATCCGTTGAATTCTGCGGCATCGTTTGGTGGTTGGTGGAAAGTTACAGGACTTACACCTTTTACTTCAAGTGTTAAAGAAGTTACTACTCCACAGTTTGTAGTACAAGATATTATTACAACACAAGAAAGTAAATCACCTGAAGTATACTATAACACAATGGACGATGTGTATGCATTGAATCAAATTACAGATCCAACCAAGGGCGGAAAAATAGGACATCTAAGTTTCTATAATAAACAAGGTATGCCTGATTTAAGTCCTTACTGGTTCTTCAGAGCTCCTAAGGCTTGGACAGATACTTTAACTGCCGGTGATACTTTCAAAATGGAAGTAAATCAAATAAGAAATAGTTTAGGTACTGTTTTTGATCCTGCAACATTAGGATTAAGTTTATCTTACACTAATCAAGCACTAGGACATCAAGTTTATGATCTGTGGGACGGTTATGTTGACGTAACATTTACAAATTTTGACAACCAAGGTAATCCTTTTATTCCGCAAGTAGGTGATATAATTGTTGACCAAACTACAGGTGCAGAAGCCTATGTGGCATATTTACAGGAACAATTATTAGATTGTAGACTTTATATAAAAAATAAAACAGGAATGTTTAGTTTCGGTAACTTGAATGCCGCAACTAGCACCATTGCAATTAAAAATGGTGTAAGTCCTGGTATTGATAGATTGTCAGGTAGATTAGATGCAACTGATCAGTCAAGTAATACAACAGGTAAATTAGTTGTTGTAAGATTTACTGATTCAACACAGCTACCTGTAACAACACCTACATTTAGAAATGAAGTTGAGATACACGTTTACAATGACAGAACAGTAAGTGGAGTTGCAAGAACACCTAACTATCCTAATCCACTTAACAAAGACTGGGTGCAAGTCAGTGCAATTAAGGCAGACGCTTCAGGAGTAGCAAGTTCCTTTAGTAATGAAGGTGTATACTTTGTTTACGAAAGAATGGGAACAGGTTTATACAGTTTCCAACATGGGTACACAAATCCACAGAGAGATAACAATCGTAACTTAGGTACACAGATAGAAATAACAAAATCTAATATATTAGAAAAGTTCTATCAGTTGTTTATAAGTGCTCCAGGAGATGGTACTACAAGTAACAGTGGTAGAATACACTTTGTTAATCATGGTACTGATGCAGACGGTACAGAATTTGAATGGGCTAGAAGTAAAAACTTAAACTTCAAAGGTGAATATGATGTTTCCTTATCTTATTACACTAATGATATAGTTTTATATCAAGGTAGTTTCTATCAGTCAACAACGAACCTAACACCAGGTGCATTTAATTTAGCCTACTGGACATTATTAACATCAACTATTGATTACATAGGTTACGTTCCTAATGATACTAATTTAACAGTTAGTGATGATAGTACATTTACTAAAAACACATTAACAAATTACGCACATCCTTTTGCAATAAGCAAATACGGTGATGTAATTGCAACAGTGGCAGACTTTAACGACAGTGATCCTAAGATAATAATTTACAGATTAAACAATGGACATTATGACTTTTCACAAATGGTTACTGCTCCTGCAACAGGCATTGGCTTTGGTTCTTCAATAAGTCTTAATGATGATGGAGATATGTTAGCCGTAGGTGCTCCATTAGATGATACACGTTCAAACGACAATGGTAAAGTTTACATCTTTACAAGTAGTGCAGGTACGTTTACAAATACACAGGTTTTATACAGTCCAGAAAATGATGTTGCTGAAAGATTTGGTGCATCTTTAGATTTTGAAGGTAACGATTTAATTGTAAGTTCTAAAGGTGGCGACCTTGTAACTTCAACTACATTTGATGCTCTTGCAACAACGTTTGATAATAACTTAACACAATTCTCAAGTGTAAATGCAGATAGCGGACAAGTGTTTATGTATCAGAAAGTTAAAAACAAATTATTATACGCAGAGAAATTTAATTATAAAAATGCTTCAACTGAAAGATTTGGTGAGTACTTGCTGTTTAATGAAAATCACGTTTATGTACCTATGCCAGAATTATCTGTTACAGATAATAACTTCATTGGAACATTATTAGATTACAAATCAACAAGAGGTGTCAAACCTTGGCAAGAATTACGTAATCCTATAGAGCAAGTAGATCTAAGCAAATTTAAAGGTGTGTTTATCTATAATATAAATTCTAATCCTAAAGCACAAACAATTGATTACATAGATCCTATACAAGGAAAAATTGCAGGTGCGGCTGAAGAAGAATTAACATATAAAACGCATTATGATCCTGCTGTTTATACAACAGGTACAGCAACACCAAGCACAGTCATTGATGCAGAAAACTATTGGGCTGATGAATATGTAGGTAAGTTATGGTGGGATCTAAGCACAGCAAAATTTGTTAATCCTTATCAAGGAAATATAGTTTATAATACTTCTAATTGGAATAAATTATTTACAGGTGCAAGTATTGATGTTTATGAGTGGGTTGAAACAGAACTTACTCCTACAGCCTGGACAGCTTTAGCAGATACAGAAGAAGGACTAGTCAAAGGCATAAGTGGTACTCCTAGAAGTCTAACTGAATTTACACAAATACAAAAATACGATGAAGTTTCTAAAGGATTCTTTAACAAGTATTACTATTGGGTAAAGAACAAGAAAATTATTCCACAACTTGAATGGAGAAAAACTTCCGCATATGACGTTTCACAGTTGATTACAGATCCAGCGGCACAAGGTCAAAAATTTGTTGCCATGTATAGCAATTCAAGATTTGGATTATACAACTGTCAATCATTAGTAAGTGGTCCAGAGAATGCAATTAACTTCCGTTATTGGAAGATAGATAACAAAGATATCAATGCTCATAATCAGTATCAGATAATATCTGAAGGATTAGAAACAAGTAAACCTAATGCTGAACTTGAACGTAAATGGTATGATAGTTTAATTGGTGTAGATACAAATGACAGACCAGTTCCAGATCCAATATTAAGTGAAAAACAAAAGTACGGTATATTAGATAGACCAAGACAAGGTATGTTTAAAAACCGTGTTGAAGCTCTAAAACAAACTGTTGAAAGAGCAAATGACGTATTAAAGAAAAACTTAATTGTTGATGAGTATGATTTATCAAACTTCTTAAGCAAAGATGCAACGCCTACTTTATTAAGTAGAAAATTTGATAAGTCAGTAACTACTAATGCTGAACTAGACTTTGTAGGAATTTCAAATGTAGTACCAGCAGTACTAACACCAATATTTGTAAACGGTAAGCTAGATAGAGTTACAATTACAAATGGCGGTAAAGGTTATGTAACAGTTCCTACATATACGTTTAGTAATGTTGGTAACGGTTCAGGTGCAGAAATAACACTTACAATTAACACAGCAGGTACTATTACAAGTGCAAGTGTAAAAAATTCTGGTTCAGGTTATGCAACCACAACAGGTTTAGAGATTAGAAAATTTAGTGTGCTTGTTAGTGTTGACGAAACAGTTAATAATAAATGGGCAATATATGGTTACAATAATGTAACTAAATTATGGGAAAGAACATCTAGCTCAAGTTACGATACTACAACTTGGTGGAACTATGCTGATTGGTATGATACTGGATACAGTGAATTTACTGAAGTAGATTACCTAGTTGATTATTCATATCAATTAGATGGACTTACAGACAGCATAGGTGATATTGTTAAAATATCTACTATAGGTTCAGGTGGTTGGTTGTTACTAGAAAAAATTAGTGATGACGGAACAGACTACACTACAAAATACAAAACCATTGGTAGAGAAAACGGAACAATACAATTAAAAGCATCATTGTATAATCCAGCAAATAGTAATATAGGTTATGACGGATTAAGTTATGATACTTCATTCTATGATGATCAACCAACAATAGAATTAAGAAACATTCTAACAGGATTAAGAGATCATATTTTTATAAACACTCTTGCTGTAGAATATAATAACTTATTCTTTGCAAGTATGCGTTATGCTTTTGCAGAACAACCAAATGTTGATTGGGCATTTAAAACTAGTTTCTTAAAAGCTAAACACAATGCAGGTGACCTACAACAAAAAATTACATTCCAAAACGATAGTTTACCGAGCTATGAAAAATTTGTTGAAGAAGCTAAACCTTACAAGACTAAGATAAGAGAATACATAAGTTCTTACACAAAAACAGATCCAACTAACACAGGTGTAACAGACTTTGATATGCCTCCAGCTTACAGCATCGACGATGGTAAGATTGTTCCTGCAAGTTTAAAAGTTAAGGATAATTTAATATATGGACAAGACGCAAGTATAACAGATTACCCTAACAAGTATTGGTCAGACAATGTTGGCTTTGAAGTTATTAAGATAAACATTAAAGAAGGTGGTTCAGGATACTTAGAAGTACCACAAATTAAATTTAGTGGTGGCGGAGGCACAGGAGCCAAAGCGACAGCAACATTAGGTACTGGTGGATCTATAAAATATATTACAATAACAAATCCAGGTTCAGGATACTTATCTGCTCCAACTATAACTATTGACGGTACACAGTCAACTACAAGCTCTAGCCCAGCAAGGATTACAGCTCAAATAGGAAATAGTAAAGTAAGAAGTATTCATCATGTTTCAAGATTTGATAGAACAACTGGTACATTTTTAATTACTACATTATCACAGACAGAAAACTTCACTGGTACTGGTAGTCAGACAATATTCAATCTTAAGTTTCCAATGGATTTAAGAACTACACAGGTTGAAATTACAGTAGCAGGAGTTGAAAGTTTACAAAGTGAATATGCTATTAGCAACATAGAGTACACAGATAAATCTTACATCAGAAACAAAGGTCGTATTACATTTACAGAACCACCAGCAACTGGTTCAGCGATTGTTGTTAAGTATTCTAAATCTATTACAATGCTTCAAGCACAGGATAGAATAAACTTATTTTATAGTCCAACAACAGGTATGTTAGGTAATGATGTATCGCAGTTAATGGACGGTATTGATTATGGTGGAATAGAAGTTAAGAGCTTCACGTTTGGTAGTGGTACAGGTTGGTCAAGTGAACCTTACTATACAACTACTTGGGACACATATGACAATACGTATGAAGATGAAGTGTTTACACTTGATGGAAGTACAAATGTTTTTGCACTTGCTAAACCATTAGAAAATGGTGTAGTATATAATGTATACAAAAATGGAATTAGAATTGACGATGACAACTATGACGGTAGCACAATAGGAACTACAACAAATCCTAATGCAGTCATGCTACCTATTACAGGATCAGGACAAACAAGTATACAACTTGACGAAACAAAAGTTCCAACAGTAGCAAATGATGTTATTGTAATTAGAAAAGCATCAAGTGATGGATCATTTATTCCAGATCCAGATGGTTATGATACTTTACTACAAGGTGGAGACATGGCTTACTCAACTGCTAGAGGAATAAAAGCAGAAGAAATTGTTGTAGACGGAGATGGTTTTGTTACTCCACTAACATCTAAAGGTCCGGAAGAACTTGTACCAGGTCAAGTATTAGATACACTTGATATAAAGGTATATGAAAGAACTGGAGATGGTTCAAGTGTATTACACAGCTACAATTATTTAGGTGATGGATCTAATAAAGATTTTGATATCAATTATGTTCCAATGAGTCAAAAAGATGTTTGGGTAAAAGTACATGGAACTATTTTATCTGATACACAATTTAGTGTAGACTATCAGAATAAGAAAATTAAATTAGCAACTGCTCCTGGAGATCAACAACAAGTACACATTATTACAATGAGTAATAACGGTGAGCATATTTTAGATGTTGATCAATTCTTAGGTGACGGTTCAACAGCACAATTTGTTACACCAATAAAATATAAATCTTCATTAAGTTTCTTCTTAACTGTTGATGGTGAAACGGTAAACGTTGATATGGCAGAAACAGATGCAACTTACAATGTTGGTAAAGGATTGTGCGTATTTAAAATGGGTACTGCTCCAGCTGATAATTCAGTTATACAATATGCAATATTTGATAGTGCAAGTAAATCATTCTCACAAATTGCAACAGATACATTTACAGGTGATGGAAATAACAAAGTATTCACATTGGCACAAACACCATTGAATCAAAAACCATTAGAACATAATGTAATTGTTAAGGTGGGTAATAAAATATTAAGAGCAGGATACAATCAGTCTTTCAATGTAACAACAGCAAACAGACAATACCAATTGCGAGATTATCAAATTACTCAAGCTGGTGTAGGTGCTAACAAAGTAAGAGTATTCTTAAATGGAACAGAACTTACACTTTCAACTAGTTGGAACTGGGATACTTTTAATGCAACAGTAAATCTTTTTGCTGATGTAGGTGTTGACGGTGATGTGTTAGATGTGTATGTCATAGACGATGGCGAATACGCATTTGGTTACTTAGATAACAACGGACTATGGGTTGAAACAACAGGACAAGTTCATCTTGATACTGCTCCAGCTAACGGAGAAACTGTAACAGTTTATCAACTAACAAATCATGATGTAAGAAAAATTGAAAGAATGAACTTAGATGTTGTTACTAGAAATCCTGTAACAATTGGCACAGATAATTATGCTGAATATCATCAGCTAACAAATGGAATTATAAAATTACGTAAAGCGGCCATAGATGCTGAGTATGTATGGATTGCTAAAAATGGAACGTTACTTACACCTAGTGTTGATTACTACTTGCAAGACGACAAGCAGTCAATCAGAATGGTAATAGATGTAGCGGCCAATGATAGTTTAGAGTTGATTCACTTCTCAAATAGCACAATCGTTGGTAAGTTTGGTTACAGACAGTTCAAGGATATGTTAAACAGAACACACTTCAAACGTTTGGGTGATGATGTAGAATATACACTAGCAGAGAATTTAAACTGGTATGATACTAAGATATTTGTAACTAACTCAGACAGCTTACCTAATCCAAACAGAGATAGAGGTATTCCAGGCATTGTATTCATAGGTGGAGAACGTATAGAATACTATTTGAAAGAAGATGGTGCTTTAAGACAGTTACGCAGAGGTACTTTAGGTACAGGTATTAAAACAATACACAAAGCAGGTGCTCATGTGTTTGATCAGAGTGTTTATCAGACTGTTCCATACAAAGATGAAACTAAAACACAAACATTCACAGCAGATGGCTCAACTAGAGCTGTTACTGTAGACTTTGTACCAAACAACGTAAATGAATTTGAAATTTTTGTAGGTGGGCGTAGATTACGCAAAAATGCGATAAGTTCCTTCAATCCAATCACTGATTTGGATAGTCCAGAGGGAGATTCTACATTACCAGCAGAATTTAGTGTTGATGGAGTCAATCCAGTAGTAACACTAACAGACACACCAGCGATTAACACCAAGATAATGGTGGTTAGACGCATTGGTAAAACATGGACTGACTCAGGAACTCCATTGAGATTGCAAGAAAATGACATTGGAAGGTTCTTAAGGAACAAAGAGGTGACGTTACCTAAATAAATACACTTGTAGGATATAAACATGACAGACATTTTTAAAGATAATTCAGGAGTTCTTTTGCAAGGACACATAAAGATACATAACCCAGAAAGCGGTGAAATCTTTGTGGATAAGCGAAATGCTATTCACTACGAAAATATGAGTATTTCACTAGCAGAAAGTTTAGCAAACCAAGGGCAAGGAATGATATATTCCATGAACTTTGGTAATGGTGGTACATCCGTCGATCCAACGGGTATTATTACATACCTATCACCTAATAGCACAGGTACAAATGCTAGTTTGTACAATCAAACATACACTAAAGTAATTGACGATAACTCAATCAACAACACAGATCCTACAAGAAACAAGATTGAAACACGTCACGTTAGTGGAACAAATTACACAGACATTGTTGCAACTTGCTTACTAGACTATGGTGAGCCAAGTGGACAAGATGCACTAGATAATGCAACAAGTTCAAGTAGCTTATACGTATTTGATGAGCTAGGACTTGTTAGCTATGCAACAAGTGGTACAGGTAGATTATTAACACACGTAATATTCCATCCAGTACAAAAAAGTTTAAACAGACTTATCCAGATAGACTATACTGTTAGAGTACAAAGTTTAACTGGATTTAACGAGGCGTAATATAAATGGCTTATACGGTAAACCATACAGACGTTGCTAATAAAGGTAGCATAACAGTTGAAGATAATACTCTCAACCAAACTACTTCTTTGTCACTTCCAGGTAGAAACACAACTGCTTATGGAACCGCTATTGCAGAAAACTTTTTACACTTATTAGAAAATTTTACAAATTCAACAGCACCAGGTAATCCAGTTGAAGGACAACTTTGGTATGATAATACACCAGGTGTTGATATGCTTAAACTATATGATGGTACTACTTGGATTAGTGCATCAGGTTTAAAGAAAGCTACAACGCAACCAGGTGCGGCACAATCAGTTACAGGTGACCTTTGGGTTGATACTGATAACCAACAATTATATTTGTACACAGGTTCAGGTTGGGTATTGGTAGGTCCACAATTTAGTGATGGACTTTCAACAGGTGTTAGAGCAACTTCAATAGTTGGAACAAACAATGTAAGTTATACTTGTTTGATTGTAGAAGTTAGTGCAAAGACATTAGCAATTTATTCAACAGCATCATTTACACCTAAAACAACACTAACAGGATTTACAACAATTAATCCAGGATTTAATTTAAGTTCAGCTGATATAACAGGTGCTGGTGCAGGAAAATATTACGGTACTGCGGAAAAGGCAGAAGCATTAGTTGTAGGTGGAGAAACTATTACTGCACAAAACTTTATGCGTAATGATGCAACTTCACAAAGTTTATTTCCAATCACTGTAAAAAATAACGGTGGTATAACAGTTGGAGCATCAAGTACTTTAAGTGTAGGTGTTGAAGGACAAGCAGGACTTATAAGTCATAACACTTCAGGATCTAATATTGATATTAGAGTTAACAATAATGGTGTAGCAACAACTGTAATGAGAATTGATTCAACTGCAAAAGTTGGTATTAACAATTTAAGTCCAGACCAAGCATTAGACGTTACAGGAAATATACAATTATCAAATGCATTATTAGTAGAAGGTACAACAGACGCAACAACAATTTCAACAGGTAGTATTATTACTAAAGGTGGAGTAGGTATTGCTAAAAAATTATTTGTTGGCAGTGATACAAACCTTGCAGGATTAACAACTACAGCAAACATTGTACCAAACGCAACTACGGCACGTAACTTAGGTACAGCTAACGAACAATGGTTAAATGTTTATTCACAGAACTTTATAGGTAACTTGACAGGTAACGTTACTGGAACAGTTTCAGGACGTTCTGGTTCAACAGACAAACTTGCTAGTGCAACTACTTTCCAAATGCAAGGAGATGTTACTGCAAACTCATTTACGTTTGATGGACAAGATGCAAGTACTAAAACATTTACTACTTCAATAGCAAACTCATTTATTGCAAACAAAACTGAAGCTTCAGGAACATTATCAACTGATGAATTTTTAATTAACAGAGTAACTGGCGACACAGGTGTTTACAAAGTATCAAGAACAAATTTATTTAAAGCTATTCCTACATTACCAATTGGAATGATATCGCCATATGGTGGAGATACTGCTCCGCAAGATTGGGTATTGTGTTATGGACAAGAAGTAACTATTGCAGAATATCAAAACTTGTTTAATGTTATAGGTTATAACTTTAAAGACCAATCATTAGTAGCGGCAGGTAAATTTGCATTACCTGATTTAAGAGGTAGATTCCCACTAGGTAAAGATAACATGGGCGGTGGATCAGCAAACGTTGTAACATCAGCGGCGGCTGATACAATGGGTAGTGTAGAAGGACAACAGAATCAAACTATTGCAGTTACAAACTTACCAGAACACGAACACGATTTAAGAGGACCAAGCGGAGATCAATACTATACAATTAGAGATGTAAGTGGTGTACCAAACGATGCACAAGGTATTCAATATGATGCTCCAACTGGATCACAGGCAGGCCAGGCATATCCTACTTCAGGTGGTGTGTTAACAAACAATGCATTAGGTACAGCGATTGATATTATGAATCCATATATGGCAGTCAACTATATCATGTATGCTGGGGAGAACACAGCGACATGAGTTATAAACTAAACAAAACTGACGGAACATTACTCGTAGATTTAGTTGACGGATCTTTAGATACTACTACAACAAGTATTGGATTAATAGGAAAAAACTATTCAGGATTTGGTGAAACATTAAACGAAAACCAAATCAAGATGTTAGAAAATTTTGCTAACACATCAGCACCAAGTGTTCCATTAATAGGACAGTTATGGTATGATAAATCACAAGGAAGAATAAAAGTATACGATGGTACAACATTTAGAGAAAGTGGTGGACCTATTGTATCTACTTCGCAACCAGCAAACCTTGTAAGTGGTGACCTTTGGTTAAACAGTTTAACTAATCAGTTATATTTTTATGATGGTACAGATTTAGAATTAGCAGGACCTATCTATACAGCTCAACAAGGTAAAACAGGAATGGAAGCTGTAACATCTTTGGACACACAAAATAATAGTAAAACTATTATCAAGATGTACATTGGTGGAACAATGATGGGTGTATGGGCAAATGAAGAATTTACACCAGCAGTAGGTTATACTATATCAGGAATCACAGGTAATATCAAAAAAGGATTTACTCCTATAGATGCATCATCAACTGGAACAGTTTATAGAGGTGTTGCCAATGCGGCACTAAACTTAATTAACTCTGCAGGAGTTGAGAAAAGTGCGGCACAGTTTTTACCTGCAGACGCATCAGGAACAACTACAGGAACATTAACAGTTAGTAACACAGGTGGAGTAACAATTGGTACTGCACAGAACAACATTCAAAAGATTGTAGGAACTAGTTTTGTTAGTGAAAACCAATTATCAAATCATGATTGGAAAGTTAGAGTTAGAAAAACTACAGGATACGTAGATGCTATTGTTGTTGATACAGATGTTTCTTACGTAGGTATTTTTAAAAGTACACCAACAGCAACTTTACACGTAGGTGGAGATGCAACTATTGATGGTAACCTAGTAGTAAAAGGATCAACATTTAACGTAGATGTTGGTAACTTAAGAGTTGAAGATAAACAAATAGAACTTGCAATACAATCAGATAGTTCAGTAGGTAATAATGCCGCAGTAGATCTTGGTGGTATTGTTCTTAAATCTTCAGACAATGATAAAGAATTTATATGGCGTAACTCAACAAATGCATGGACATCAAGTGTAAACGTTGACCTTGCACCAACTATGGGATATTACGTTGATGGATCAGAAGTATTAAACAAAACTTCAATAGGATCAACTGTAACATCAGCAACAGGATTAACACAGGTTGGTACATTAACTAGTTTAGCAGTTGACAATATTACACTTAATAACTATGCAATTGGCACATCAGGTGGTGGATTGCAGTTGACAAGTGATGGTTCAATTACTATTACTAATAATCAGAAGATTACAGGATTAGCAGAACCAACAACAAACACTGATGCGGCAACTAAATTTTACGTAGACGATTCAATTGATAATGAACCAGTAATTGTACCATTGGATATTACAGGATTAAGTAATGCCAATATTGCAACAATTATTGAGGACATTTATCCGGCGGCAACTAAGAAAACGGGTTCATATGCTTATGTACCAACAAGCACATTAACTGGTGCTACTGTTAGTGGAATTGACATAAACTCCGTAGCAAACAAATCTTTTATAGCTGTTGATGCCAATGGTGTACAAAACCAGAGTGTAATACAGGATATTGCATTTAACAATGCATCAGGAACTGTAAGTTCTTCTGTTGCTAGGGGCCTAAAAAGGTTCAAAGTACAGGCTGGAGCATGGGTATTTGATACAGATCTAGGTAGCAGTGGCGGGCTATGGTAAAAGATAAATAACATTATAGGGGTTAATAACAATGGCATATACTATAGATAGATACAGCGGAGTAACTTTAACAAATGTTGAAGATGGTACCGTTGACCAAACTACCGATATCAAGCTAGTAGGTAAAAACTATGCTGGTTACGGTGAAATACAAAATGAGAATTTTTTACATCTGCTAGAAAACTTTAGCGGAACTTCACAACCACCTAAAGCAATTTCAGGGCAAATTTGGTTTGATGCTACAGCATCTAAACTTAAATTTTATGATGGTTCTAAATTTAGAACTACAGGTGGAGCAGAAGTAAGTGCAACACAACCGGCTGGTTTAGCCACTGGTGATTTATGGTGGGATAGCAC
>FUFK010039077.1_pt1 | contig 13582 bp, 26 predicted proteins | sample 1021851 | NCBI WGS metagenome assembly FUFK01 (sample SAMEA51879418, study PRJEB19060) | metagenome | reverse complement strand
ATAGATTTAGGAACAAAACTTAATCCTACGACAGAGTTTGCTGGTGAACAAATAGAAGAAACAAATGATGTTTTTAAAATATTAGGATTTATACCTAAAAAGTCAACATTAAACAAAATTAGAAGAGTTGCAAAGGCTATGGTCGATACCAAGATAATGCCTAAAAATAATGAAAGAGAATCAAGAAATGAAACATTTCTTAGAGAGTTATATCCAGACATACAATCAGAATTAGAACAACAAGCAGAACAAATAAATCTTAATGGTGGAAATGAAAGAGTAAGAAAGTCTTTGCGTTTAATTATGAATGTAGCAGAGGCGAAAGAAATAGGTGCAAAAATTCAAGTTGGTGTTGGTAATGAAAAAATAATTTTAAACCAAGCAAAACCTGGTGTTGTCGTGCCAGAAACTTTACAGAAAGTTTACAGTGATTTTGATGTTGGTGTTAGAGAAGGTGGTGCTCCAACATTAGATTTAGAAAATGTTAAAGACCCTGTTGATTTTGTTAGTGTCATTAGAAAATTCCAACCAGAAGTTCAGACTTTTGAAGAGATTACAGAGAGACAAACAAGAGAAGAGATATCTGAAAAACCTGTAACTGAAACAAGAGAAAAAATAAATCAAGATTTAGAAAACATTAGACAAGTAGCAACTGAAAAACAAATAACGGATACAAGACAAGCTATAGAAGAAGACAATGATTTTAGAAGAGCAGATCAGTTAACTAAAGACATTGAATTAGTAAGAAGATTAAAACCTAAAAAAAGAACGACACTTACTCTTAAAAAACCTGTAGAGGAATTTTTTGATGGTGGTGATGTAAACGCAGAGGCAGATAATAAAACAAGAGCAGAAACATCAGATGATGGTGTTAAGTTTAGTGTATCAAGTTTATTTAGTAGTCCATCAGATGAAGCTATTAAAAGTTTAAGTGATACTATTGTAGAAGAAAAAGCTATTCAAAACGTAGGTGGTGAAAGTGAGACTGGTATATACAAGTCTGTTTTCAATGCTTATGGACCTAGAGCTATCGACATAAGAACTAAGTTACAAGATAAACTTTATATTGTTAAAAGAATACAAAGAAAGATTGCAGAAACTACAGGTCAACAAATACCAGATAGACTTAATGTTTACATGGCAGAGGAATTGTACTGGGGTAGAACAGGTGAAAGATTACATCAAAACAATGTAAAGTTAGTAGAGCCAATAAAAGATTTATTAGCAGAAAACAAAATTACATTAGAAGAACTTGATTTATTTTTGTATGCTAGACACGCTAAAGAAAGAAACGCTAGAATATTTAAAACATATCAAGAAGCGGTTGAGTTAAGAAACACAAGAAACAGAACTCCAGAGCAAGAAGCTAGATACAATAGAATAAAAGATTATTTACAAAACACTGAAGAAGAAGCAAGAGCTGGTTCTGGTATGACAGACGAAGTTGCTGACTCTTACATGGAGTATTACAATAATCGTGATGATAGTGAAGTCTTNGTTGAGATGGGTAACTTGGTTAACAAACTCATGCAAGAAGATTTACAAGTTAAACTTGATGGTAATCTCATATCACAAGAACAATACGATGAAATAACAAGAGGTGAGTGGGATAATTATGTGCCATTAGCTGGACTTGATTATGACATTGACTCAGAAAAACCAAAGATGGGTGCAAGTGGTGCTCCTATAATTAGAACACAAGCTAGAAGTAAGATTAGAAAAACACCTGGTTTCCAAGGTAAAAAAGACCCTAAAGATTTTATTAAAGGCGGTAGAGCAAAACTAGACGAAGATCAAAGACTAGCAAGAAATGTTTTTGCACAAGCAGTTGCTAAATTAAATAATGACACAATAAAGGCAGAGAAAAATAAAGTTGCACTTACATTAAATGAGTTTGTAAAAGAATATGGTGACAATCCAATNATTGCAAACGATGAATTGTTTATTGCTAATCCTACAGAAGAACAATTAGCTGCATTTGAAACAGACAAAGAAGCATACGATAAATTAATTAAACAAAGATTTATATTTAAAAACACAAAACCTAATCCTGGTGAGAAGTTTGAGTTTTTAGAAAATGGTGAGAAAAGAACCATACTACTAACAAACGAATATCTTGCAAGAGCATTTAATAATCATGGCGTAGAAGCTGGTAGTAAAATAATGCAAATGTTAGGTAATGTTACTAGATATCTTGCAGTTATTAACACAGCATATAACCCAGAGTTTATGCTTACAAACGCAATCAAAGATTTACAAACTGCTGCTATAAATTTATCTGATGAACAAACTACATCATTTAGAAATAATGCAATTAAAGGTTGGAGAGGTGCATTAAAAGGTGCATTTAGAGCAATTAGAAAACCAGATGCAGAAGGTTTCTGGGAAGATGCATACAGAGATTTTGCAGAGCAAGGTGGTAAAGTAGGTTTCTTTACATCTATGAAAACAATAGATGAACAGTTTAACGAAATACAAANAGACATANGNAATCTTAAATCTGAGAAAGCAGCAAAAACTTTCTTTGGTAAAAAAGGTGGTGTTAGAAATATCATCAAATTTATCACAGATACAAACGGAGCAGTAGAAAATGCAATACGTTTATCTGCCTATCAAGCAGCTGTTGATGCTGGTGTATCAAAACCAAAAGCAGCAAGTCTTGCAAAAAATTTAACTGTTAACTTTAATAGAAAAGGTGAGTGGGGTGGAGCTATTAATTCTTTATACTTATTCTACAACGCATCTATTCAAGGTTCGTTTAGATTGTTCCAGGCGATTGGCACAAGTAAAAGAGTTAGAAACTTAGCACTAGGTATTGTTGCAACATCATTCTTCTTAGATATGTTTAACAGAGCAGTAGCTGGTGACGATGATGATGGAAGAAACAAATACGATAAAATAAATGGTTGGATAAAAGGTCATAACTTNATACTTATGAATCCTTTTGATACAGGTCCAGGTTATGTTTCAATACCTTTACCTTGGGGATACAACTGGTTGTCTATCGTTGGACAAACAATGGCATCATCTATGCCAGACACTATGGGTGGTGCAAGAAAGAATGAATTATCTATTGGTGAAAGTGCAGCAAGAACTGCTGTAGGTTTAGTAGATGCATTTAGTCCAGTTGGTTCTGGTGACTCAATAATNGAGTTAGCATCACCTGCTGTAATTAAACCATTGATACAATTACAAAGAAACGAAGATTACGCTGGTAGAGCAATCTATCCACCAGACAATCCTTTTGATGGTAATGCAGGTCCACCTAATTCTCAAACATATTGGGATGCAAGTGAAACATCTAAAACTATTGCAAGCACATTAAATAATTTAACAGGTGGTAGTCCAGTTCGTTCTGGTATTGCAGACTTCCATCCAGATACATTAGACTTTATTGCAGGTCAAATGTTTGGTGGTGCAGGTGCTTTCTTAGGAAGAACATTTGAACTAGGAAGAACTTTCTTAACAGGTGAATGGGATGAGATAGGTCTTAACGATATACCATTTGTTAGACGTGTTGTTAAAAGACAACCATCATTTATTAACAAACAAAACTATTTTGATATTCGTGATGAAATAAAAATAGCAGAAAATTTAATAGATTATTTAACTGAAGAAAGACAGTTTGCTGAGTTGCGTAAAGCAAAAAGAGAATATCGATCATTGCTTTCTCTCTCTCCATCAATCAAAAGTCTTGAGTCACAAAGAAGAAGATTTAGAAAACAGATTAAGGCTATTGAAGAAAATAGAGCTTTGGATGAGGATATTAAGAAAGAACGTATCAAATTAATATTTGATAAAGAGGAAAGACTATTAACACTGTTTTTAAAAAGAGCAGACAGAATATTGAGAGGAAATTAAGATGGCTGAGTGGGAAAAGGAGATAGCTGAATTAAGAACTGACGTTAAATACATCAGAGAAGATGTCAATATAATGCAAAAACAGATAAGGGATTTGAACAAAACATCCAACATGGGAGTAGGAGGACTAAAGGTATTTTTGGCTGTAGGCGGTATTTTAGCAGCCATATGGACCTTCGTAAAATTAAGCGATTGATATAGATCGTAAGTTCTAGTAAACCAAAGGAATGGAAAGTTGTGGATAACAAAATGTATAAGCGTGTGCTGTGCATTTCCGATCTTCACGCACCTTATAATCATCCAGATAGTGTTGATTTTATTAAAGGTGTCAACAAGGCGTTTAAGCCAGATTGTGTCGTGAACATGGGAGATGAATTAGATTACTCAGCATCATCGTACCATGAATCTTCTACCGAGTTGTACAACCCTGCAAAGGAACTAAACGAAGGTAGAAAAGTAATTAAAGAATTAGAAAAAGTATTTCCAAAGGTAATGTCTTTGGATTCCAATCACGGAAGTATGGCTTTTAGAAAAGCAAACACTGCTGGTTTAGCACAGGCTTTACTAAAACCATATAACGAGATGCTTGGTGTTAGTAAGAAGTGGACTTGGCATGATTCACTTACACTACAAACTCCTTTAGGTCCTGTCTACTTCGTACACCAGCAATCTTCAAATGTTTTACAAGTTTGTGCAGCAGTTTCTATGAATGTTGTACAAGCACACTACCATACAAAAGCTGTAATAAATTACATTAGTAGTCCAGAAAAATTAATGTGGGCAATGAATGTAGGATGTTTAATAGATAAAAATCATCTAGCTTTTAAATACAGTAAAGTTATAGTAAAAAGACCTATACTTAGTCTAGGTGTAATACAGGATGGCGTTCCAAGATTAGTGCCTATGGTTCTAAAAAGGAATGGCGAGTGGGATGGAAAAGTACACATATAAAGATTTAGTAAAAAAACCACCACATTATAGGTTCGGTGGGTATGAGTTAATAGAAGTTTTAAAAGCAAAGTTAAGAGAGTCTGAAATGGATGCAGTGCAATCTGCGTTATGGGTGCAGATAGTGCAATATCTTTTTAGATACGATGTTAAAGGTAATGCTTTGCAAGATTTAGGAAAAGCAAAATTTTATTTAGATGACTTATACGAAGAAACCAAAAAAAAAGAAAGTTAAAGATATGACTTTCAAAGAGTTTGTTGTTGCGATGCAAAAATCACAACGATTAAAAGCCAAGGTTGGCAAAGTCAAAGTAAAAACAGGAGGTTAATATGCAACTTATAAGAGATTTAGTCGATTGGATTAAAGAGTGGAATGAGTGGAAAATGAAAGACTGGCTAAAAGCTGGTATCATTGCACTTGTAGTCTTAATCATAATAGTAGGNTTATAATATGGTTTGGCAACTATTAGCTAAACCACTACTTGGCGTTGCCACGGATGCAGTTCGTGGCTTCGTAGAAACAAAAAAATTAAAGGGTGAAGTCAAGATAGCTCAAATACAAGCAGAGAAAAAAAGAAATGAAGACATTGCCGCTGGTAAAATTAAATGGGAAGCATCAGCTGTAGATCAAATGAAAGGGAGCTGGAAAGATGAGCTAATTTTAATTTGCCTACTTGCTCCAGCAATAGCAGTCTTCGTGCCTGGTTGGACTCCACACATTAAAGCTGGCTTTGAAGCATTACATTCACTGCCAGATTATTATAAACATTTGTTATATCTTGCTTGCTCAGTTTCATTTGGTGTCAAAGCTGGACCAGCCGCAGTAAGTTTATTTAAGAAAAAGAAATGAGTGAAGAGTATATTTGGCAATGGTATTGGGATACAGATTACGAAGGTAATTGGTATCAAGCAATTTATCATGGACCGCCAGAAGATTGGATGACACCTTACGATGAAGACTAGAGATTATAAAAAAGAATATGGTGAATATCATGTTCGACCTAAACAAAAAAAAGATCGTGCAGGTAGAAACAAAGCAAGAAGAGCTGCGTTAAAATCTGGTAAAGTTAAAAAAGGTTCTGCATTTGATGTACATCATAAAGACAAGAACCCAAGAAACAATGCAAAGAAAAACATTGCAGTAGTACATAGAAAAACAAATAGAGGAACATTAAGAAAAAATAGGAGAAGTTATGCCACTTAAAAAGGGCAAGTCNNCAAAGACAGTAAGTTCAAACATAAGNAAACTTAGAAAAGAGGGATACCCACAAAAACANGCTGTGGCTATNGCTTTAACTAAGGCTAAGAAGAAGAGGAGAAAATAATGTCACATAGACCAGGACACAGAGGTAGTTCTACACAAGCAAGAAGAGTCGAACAAACTAGGAGAGAGCAATCTATCGCTGATAGAAGAAGAGCAGCTCAATCTATGCAAAGAGAGGGCTCGGGTATAACTAGTCTTGGTGGAGCACCAACAGATGTAAGGAGACGAAGATCAATAGATAGAGGTTATGTTCCACCACAAGAAGGTGGAGGCGGTAGAATAACTGAAACAACTGTGGGTCCTCGTGGAACGACAACACAAACAACTACNGATTTACCACCAGAGGATACTACAACAACTACAACAACTACAACAGGTGGTGACACAACTACAGATGATGATAAAAAACAAATTACTACTTTTGATATTGCAACACAAACTGCGATAAAACAAAATCTACCTTTTTTAACAAAAGTTTTAGGTGCAACTGCAAGAGTAGATGCAAATGGTAATATAATTTTTGTAGATAAAACTGGTTCTACAATTCCACAGTTTAGAGTATTAGATGCACTATCTGGCACGTTAGACAAACTTACTGGTTTTGACCCAGAAAAAGCATTTGACCCAGGAGGGATGGGAGACACAGGAAAAGCTGCTTTGTTTGATAAAATTAGTAACATGGATCAGATTGAGTTTGAAGATTTTATTAATAGAAAAGGTAACTTAGATAGAATACTTGAGTATGGAAAACAACTAGACGATGTTGGAGAAAGAAATTTATTAGATTTGATAAAAAACAAAGATGCTAAAGGTTTTGCAAATATTATTGCTAGGTCTGGTGGTGAAAACTTTGAAGAAGAATTATTAAAGAAAACAAATCCAACAGAATATTATAGAAGAAATCCACCCCAAACTTCTGGTGCATTAGCAGAAGCAGCAGCAGCAGGTGTAACTTTTATTCCAGGATTTGGACCAGTAACAGCTCCAGATAGAAATGAACCATCTGGCTTAGCAGACTTTGCTCAAGCTGGCGGTGCTGGTGCAGGTGCAGGTGGAGGAGGTGCTGGTGGAGGAACAACTACTAATCCAGGNGATTTAATTTTTAGAACAATGTATCGACCAGGTTTCACCCCAAGTTATACTGGTGGACCAGAACAGATACAATTAGCTGGTGGTTTCTTTGACCCTNTNACAAAACAAGTTGTATTNGACCCTTATGGAACTGCAAGTCAATANAGATTTAGCAAGGGTGGTATTGCNAACTTTAAAAACTATGGTTATTAATAGAGCATCAATGCCCAAACAAATTAGTAAGGGCGGCAGAAAAAAGAAAAGGAAAAAAGGTAAGATGAAAAAAACAAAGAAAGCATCTTATAAAGTTAGCTACAAACATTATGCAAAAGCTAAAAAATAATTTTCCAAAAGTTTGTATCTATTGGTACGATGCCCATGATGCATTAGATACTGGTTGGCATGAGTTTGATGAAATAGAAAAAAAATCTAGACTTGCTGAATGTGTATCTATCGGTTGGTTGTTTCGTGAAGACGATAAAAAATATGTNTTGATTGCAGATATCACTGAAGGTGAAGAGGGTGGTAGAGTTACTGTGATTCCAAAAGGTTGGATTAAAAAAATAGAATGGTTAGTGACAAGTCACTCAACAGTTTATTAATCGTGTCTGTTATATCTTCTTTTTAAAATAGAACTNACTCTTTCCCAATCATTTCTTATTTTATACTCTCTAGGAGTTCTTGGGTCTCTAAGAGCCTTATCATCTANTTCCATTTTTTTAAGTATTAATTTTTCTTCCAAAGATTTTTTCATATCTTTGTCTATATCATGATTTGTAAACTTTGTCAAATCTTCTTCAGTTAATATAAATTCTTCTGCTTCCCACCTAAACCGATATTTTTTCATTACTGTAAAAATTTGGGTTGTCATTATTTCCTACCTCATTAATAACTTTATTCCTAAACTCTTCTACTTCTTGTTTCTCTTCCACTGTCGTAACTTTTTCTGTAAACAAAACTGGATTTGTTGGAGAAGTATGTTTCTCTTTTATTTCTTCCATTTCATTTTTATGTCCGTTAGATATCAAAGCATAAAAATCTTTATTAACAAGCTGCACATGAGATTTATCATCGTAAACAATGACCCAAGTTCTAACCTGGTTTCCCATTGTTGTTGTGATATCCCACTTTTTAAAAGAGTGAACTGTTTTAGCAGGCACTGTGCCTTTTGAAAGGTAATGAATCATTTGATGTCTACCAAGTAATCTAGTATCAGCATCATCAAATAATATTTTCCAAAGTTTTTCTTCGTGTATATTTGTAGTAGGATTTACCCCACCATCACTTAGTAATTCAATATTATTTATTTTCTTTGTCATAGTAATATAATGTATATTTATCTACAATATCATCAAAATTATAGTTTATTATTCCTTGTTTTGTCAACTTAATTGTTTCATCCATAGCCTTTAACAAGGCTTTTTCCTGTGATTTTCTCCATTTTCCAATGAAAATATCCATATCTTGATCGTTATTGGGTAGAGTTATTTGTCTGCTGTAGACTTTTATTATGTTCATTTTCCAACCAAGAATTAAAATCTGCTTCTGGATATCTAATAATGTAACGACTAAGTTTTACCCACTTTGGACCAGTGCCTTTCTTTCTCCAAGACATAAGTGTTTGTGTAGTAACACCAATCTTTTCAGCAATACTTTTTGGTTTTAACATCATAGTTTAAATACTCCTGCTATTTGTTTACCTTCTTCTGTTAAAACTATCTTTCTTTTATTTTTATTTCTATAAGACAAGTAATAAACATTACCAACTTTTATATGTGTTTTAAGATCAAACATTAAAAGATTTTGATTAAATAATTTTTTAACTACTGATTCTTTTATTCTTGTTGCCCTCTTACCATCTCCCAAAATAAACACATACCTATCCCCTTCAATGACTTGCGTCATCCTTTCTTTGTTTAACATTCGGTTCAGAATATGTATTTCTGTTTTGTTTAATGTATCTTGATTCATTTTATACTTTAACATTATACTTCCTTTGGTACGAGTTGACCACCATCTTGAGTTTTTAAATTGTGTTTTGTTTTATATTCTTTCAAAATGTTCACACTTATTTCTTTAGGATTTAAATTATATTCTGCTACTCTTTTGTTTGTTCCTGTAGTTTTTCTATCTGAATTAATAGGAAAACCTTCTTGAATCAAATCAAATATCCTTGCAGATAATCTAAAACATCCAAAATCATTTAGAGCAACCATTGCATCTATCTTTTTATTTTTAAGTAAGTAATTAAGTATTTGTAATTCNTGTGTATCTTTTTTCATGTTTCAATCCTTGTTAGTTCCATTTCTTTTCTTGAAGTTGCATTTGCATCAAGCATTAATTCTTTTTTCCAAATACATCTTTCAAGTTCTCCAAAAGCCTCATCAACTTTTTTTTCTTGTTGTTCCATCAGATCATAAAAGTTTACAACCTCCTCGTCAGTTCTTGCTTTTGCTTTTGCATCTTCAACAGAATGTTTATCGTTGCTTTGAAATCTAAAATGAAGATATTTAGTTTTCTCTTTTTCTTCTTTTTGTCTTTCCAAAGATTTATAAATCCTTCTCTCTTTCCTGTAATTTACAATCGCATCTTTGTATGATTGTGATACATGATGAGGGTCGTATCTATTTATTCCTGTATCATGACTTTGCATCTACAAACCTATTTACCCTTTCCTTTAACATTTTGTTAAACTCTTTATCAACATCAGTTCGTTGATGACATTTTCTGCACAAAGCAATAAGATTTCTGACATTGTTTTTTGTACCTCTTGGGTCTCCTCCCATCCCTCGACCAACCAAGTGATGGATATCGACAGGAGGTTCTTGATAACATCCCCAACAAGTATCTGGTAAATGTTGACCACCATATCCCCAAAATTTAGCAAAAACTTTTTTATAATCTTTTGTCAATTTTTTTCTCTAATGTAGACACTTTTTCACCTATTGCCCATACCATTACAGTTACAAAAACAAGTAACAAAAAAATTGCGTTGATCGTTAATAATATAAACCAATCCATTAGAAGGGTATATCNTCTGCTGGTTCTGGTTGTCTTGGCTGCATTGGTGTACCTCCNCCNTCAGNCATTGGAAGTTTCTTTTCATCAACTCTTAAATTAAGNGAATCATTTTTTTCATCTTTCCAAAGTCCTGCTGTGTAAGCTACTCCAGGTTCTAAGACTACNCNTTCTTGNACAGTAAAATTACTATTACTGTANGGAGGTTTATTATCTCCAGGTTCTTTATTNTTNTTTTTAAACAACCTCATTCTCATTNNNNCACTCATGCTATTCTCCTTTCAGTTCNCACATTAGTNTGTTGTTTTAGTTTGTTTTGGNGNGTTNTATGTTTGGTTTTGANTATCCAAATCATCTTTNTCACCAGTAGCNATNAAGAACATTGATCTACACATTTGTTTTAATGCATAACTTTGTGCTGCTCCCATTGCTTGACCACCTTTCATCTCACAAAAGATTGTTCTTCTTGGTGTGTATTGCCAAGTGTCACCATCTTTGTGTGTGAGAATAAAACGATACACAATATTTAACCAAGGTCTTCCTTGCGTATCTGTAATAATTTTACAAGTCTCTTCGTCTTGCATAATTATTAATCCATGTTTTGCCATCAACGGATTTANTGTTGATAAAAATTTATCAATACTAGCATAATCATATTTTTGAAACTCGTTCTTTCCATCTTTACCAAGCATCTCAATATCAAAAATAATTTTATTAATCGCTTGGCTAATATTCTTAGGCATACGAAATAAAACATTTGGTTCTTTAACTTCGGCTTCAACGAAGTTTTCATTNATCGGCAAGTTTTCTTCTTCCATTAGTAACCCCATATTTGTTTTCTATTTTTTACAAGTTCTTCATCAGACCAAATCCAATCGTCAATATCTGGAGGACATAAGTTAGCAACTTGTTGTTTGTCATCACAATTCCACAACAACAAATCCATTGATCTTAAAATATCCTCAACCTGTAATAAATATTTATTTATGTCTTCGATCTCCACCCACTGAACATCGACCTTCCCACTCTTCTTTGGAACTAGATATAATATTTTTGCATCACATTCCAAACCTTTTGCATAGCAAGAAACCTGTCTACAATGCTGGTTATTAATTTTGTATGGATACTTCTTTGTTGTTTTTAAATCTAAGACAAATTTACTTCCATCTTCTTTTTCAAAAACAAAATCAGAATAACCATAAACCCAATACCCACCAACATTTATTGTAATCTCTAATTGAAAATTCATTAAGTTTAATTTTTCTAATTCTTCTATTCCTTTTTTTATACAAGGCTCAATGTTTAATCTTTCATCATCATAATTTTTTAAACCTTTTGCTTTTGTATCAAACTCTTCTAATGCAGCTTTGATTGCTGCTTTAATATCTTTGTGTTGAAACCAATGTGCAACTCCATGTTCTATTGCAAGTCCTCTAAATGCAGACGCATCATACATGGCAACTATTATACCAAATATTTTTTCAATTACCCATCTACTTCTTCTTGCAATATAATTACCCATCTGTGATGGTGAAATTTTTTCTATACCAAACTTTTCAAAGCCTGCCATTGGTCTATTAGGTATACTCATATAAACTCCTTTCGTATCAAATACACTTAAAGTGATGGTTTTGTCAACAATGAAATAAAAAACCCCCACATCTGAACGGAAATGCAGGGGTAAGGGATTGACATCCTTTAATTTACAAGGAGCTATTGATTTATATCAAAAGTTTGCCTAATGTACAAGAAGAATGACACCAAAAAATAAGCAACTTTTAGACTATATTGAGGCATATTTTGATGCTAACGGGTATCCACCAACTTACGAAGAGATGAAAAAACACTTGAAGCTCAAATCTAAAAGTAGTATTCACTTTAAAATAAGACTCTTAGCTAGGGATGGACATATAGAGTATACGCCTTCATTAACTAGGAGTATTAAAGTTAAATGAGGGATTATGACAAAAATGAATTTCGTTTATTATTGTGCTGACGATATGTTGAATGGCACAATGACATTATCAATAGAAGAAGAACTAGCATATCGAAGAATAGTTGATCTAATNTATTCTACTTCTAATCAATTAGAAGANAACGGAAGAATGTCTTGGATGACAAAGNTAGAAGACAAATGGCAATCTGTTAGAGATAANTTAGTTAGTAAAAATAANATACAAATAGAGAATGGNTTTATTAGAGTAGAAAGATGCACGCAAGAAATNNANAAAGCNAAAGATAATTANGCNAAAAAACANAAAGCAGCNNGNGCAAGATGGGATGCAAATGCAGATGCAAATGCATATCCTAACCATAAACCATTAACCACTAACCATAAATCAAATAACCAAATATTATTTGAAGAATTTTGGAATATAATTAGATTTAAAAAAGGCAAGGAAGATGCAAAAAAAGTATTTGTTAAAATTAATTTTGATAAGGAAAAATTAACTCACATTGAATTAGCGAACAAGTATAATGAATATCTAGATAACTTACCAGATTATCAAGACACGCCAAAATGGGTGCAAGGATGGTTAAGTAATAGAAGATGGGAAGACGAAGATAGTTTAACACCTGTAGCTTTTGCAAAAAAATTTAATGTTCCTGGAACATTTGTAAAGTTTGAAAACGAACTGTACTATTTTAAAGAACTAGACAGCTTCGGAGCAATTATTTACAAGTACAACAGACATGGAAAGATTGTAAGAGATGGCAAAGGGGAAGAGGGGAAGACCAAGAAAACCACCACCATTTAGAGATAAAGGCACTCCAGAATTAAGAATAAGGCGGGCAATAATTGTAAATGGAGGAAACCCAGATAAAGCAAGCGACCCAATAGATGCTTGTGAAGAGAGGGGTATTATAACTACTGACATGGCTTTGGCAGCACATCAGTATTCTACNATCTATTATAANATTTTTGGTAAACCTTTTCANTCTATTAATTACGACAAACTTCTAAACAGAACTGAAGGTTTTGTTAATGCAGCATCTAATCCATCACGAAAAGAATCAGAGAATGAATGGATAATTACAGAGTGTTTTCACATACTAAACGATCTTAAAGTAAAAAAACAAATAGATGATATTGCTGTTAGAAAAATATTTCCAGATTTTTTATTTGAAGATAAAGCAAAAGCATCAAGTAATAGTCTCAAGTCAAGAATCAGAACAGGTTTAAAAGGACTTGATGAATGGTTTTTAAAAGCAAAACTNAAATATAAAAGCTCCCAGAAAAAATCCAGGAGCTAGCTTTTAGGTCACCAAACCAGACCTAACCCAATCTAGCCTCACCAAGCCTGCCAGACCACAACCCAACTGGACGTACCAAGACGGACCGCAACTCCCCTCGCCTGCCAAACCTCTCCAAGAACACCATAACAGAACTCACCCCACCTGCCTTACCTTAACGTAGCT
>FUFK010062137.1_pt1 | contig 13583 bp, 10 predicted proteins | sample 1021851 | NCBI WGS metagenome assembly FUFK01 (sample SAMEA51879418, study PRJEB19060) | metagenome | reverse complement strand
CCAATCTTTACGACCTGAGCCTTGCATTCGCTTTCGGTGCGGGGATTTCCACTCTTCTGCTTGCACGTAGGCCTAAACTTCAAATACTCAGTGCTTTTACCTTGCCGCTGGCGGCCTTAATTCTGACTCTTGCACGTTTTATCGGAGGTGAATTTATTGATTTGCCGCCGGTTCTGGATTCTTACTGGCGCCCGATTCACGTCGGCGTTGCCTCACTCAGTTATGGCGTTGCTTTGGTTTGTTTCGCAATCGCCGTACTTTATTTGCTCAAAGATAAGACAAAAGTAGAAGCAATGGCCATCTGGTCAGGCTTATTTGGAATCGCCGTAATTGCCACAATCAGTAAATTTTCAGTCTTAACTGAATTTACTTACCGCGCGGGAATGTTTTTGCCCAACACAACAGGCGGCAAGCCATTCTCAGCGCCTTTCCGGCTGGAAATTCCTTATGCCGGAATCTCACTTGCAATCACAGCAGTCCTGCTCGCGGCAACTGTAACAGCTTTTCTGATTTATCTTTACCGCGAAAGTGAAGCCGCAAAACGTGCAGGCCATATCCTCTTAAAAGTTGCATTTGCAGCACAGATAATTTCCATCCTGATACTTGTTGCAGGTATCCGTGGAATCAGCGACGCACCTGCCCGGCTTGCCGCCCAGCTTTCGGCTAATCCATCGCAGTACAATACGGCAGGCCGCGCCGTCGCCGAACGCCAACAATTAAGTGCACAGGAATATGCCGCTATGTCCGCTGCGGATTTCGACCGTCTCGGTCGGCAGTATTTTCAGTCAAACGGAGACCGGTTGTATCTCAGCCTGAACACCAACCCGGTCGAAATCGCCGGGCTCATAACGGCTCTGGCCGGTACTTTTTTCATTTTACTGTTTTCCTTCAAAACTGACCGGCTACGGGAACGCCTGCCAAGTCTCGAAACGCTTGACTCTCTGATGTATAAAACCGCCTCGCTTGCTTTTGCCGGATTGGCAATGCTTTTGATAACAGGCGCCATTTGGGCTAACGAATCCTGGGGCCGCCCATGGGGATTCGATTCCAAAGAAACCGGTGCTCTCGTTGCCTGGCTTACTTATGCCGGTTTCCTCCATACAAGGATATCAAGAGGCTGGTCCGGGCGGAGTTCGGCATATTTTGCCATTGTCGGATTTCTCTTCGTTATTTTTACCTATCTCGGCGTAAGCTACCTGTTGCCAGGCTTGCATAGTTACGCATAAGCAATTGTTGATTTTTGTAATCGCATCAGTATTTGATTGATGAATTCCAGAGTTTTATATCTCACTGTGGGACTTTTAATCGGACTCGCCATTGGGTTTGCCGGTGCAAATGCCCTGAATCGCCGCGGTATGGCAGTTGGCACCGCCAACAATCCATTGGCCAATCCAAATACTGCCCCCCAGCCAAATCAACCGCAAGGCGGAATGCAAGCAGACGTTGCCGCAACGCTGGAGCGTGCCGAAAATAATCCGGAAGATTTTGTCGCCCAGATGAAAGCAGGCGATATGTATGCTCAGATTGGCAGATTCGACAAAGCGGCTGAATTCTACAAACGCGGAGTCAGTCTCGAACCACAAAATCCGGCTGCAAACCTTGTATTGGCAAATGCTTTGTTCGATGCAAGGGATTTCGTCAGTGCGGCAGAGTATTATTCAAAAGTCCTTGAAATAGACCCTTCCAACCTGAATGCCAGAACTGATCTGGGCACTACTTTTGTGGAACGGCAACAGCCCGATTTTGAACGCGCCATCGCTGAATATGAAAAAGTTTTGCAGCAGGATCCAAAAAATGAACCTGCTCTGTACTATCTGGCAATAGCGAACCTAAGAAAGGGAAATCGTCCCGAAGCTGAACGAATTTTAACCAAACTACTTGAAATAAGTCCGACAGGAGAACTGGCCTCCCGATTAAAAAGAAACCTCGACCAAAAATAAAGATTTATTCAATAGTAACGTTTGCAACATCAAGCATGGAATAACGTCCGATTGTGCCATTGCGCATAATTACTGTCAGAATTCCCCGTTCGACGGAAAACCTGAGTACCTGTACCAACGGACGCTCTATTACGGATCCATCACGAAATTTTATGATCAAACGGACATTTTGCAGCGGATCGGCTTGATTTGTCTCAGGTGGTTTTTCTGCTTTTCTTTTTGAATTATTTTGTCTGGCACCGGTCTTTGGGCGGATTTCTTTACTGCCCGAATCTTTTTCGGGAGCGTTTGAGGCGGAATTATCGGCAGAAACTGCCGCTTGCGTTTGATCCAAAACCGGTGCATCTCCCGATGAGTTTGAATCGGCAGATGATTTAGCAAGCGGGTCTGAGACAATAACCTTAGGTGTTGTCTGCTGTTTTTCAACTGCTGTATTATTTTCAACCCCTTTCGGTGGTTCGTCCGTAGTGGATAATGTTCCATCCGTGCGCTTTAAAGTCTCGTCGGGCAAAGGAACTGACTGCGCCTGTTTATCATTTGTCTTTTCCCTTGGTTCCTTCAGAGCATCCTGCAATGTGGTATTCACGGCATTCAGCACCGCACGCGGAACCCGCGGTTCTTCGGGAACATCAGCTTCGGCTGAGGCAATGAAACCGCCGGCAAATTTTATCTGAAACCGGGCATCTTCGTCGCCTTGTGCCCGTCCCTCGATGCGTAAAATCAATCTTTCCGGTTTCCGTAGATAAACTACACGCCCCGTTTCCCTTTCGCTTGCATCTGCATAGATAACTATTTTAGTCAATGGTTTAAGTCCGGCGGCATAGTATAAATCTATATCTCCCGTAAAATTCTCAGTTTTAACATTTATGAAAAGGTCGCCCTGATCGCCTTGAAAAGTGAAATAATATGTTGTCAGGCGTGAATCGCCGATGGGTCGGGAGCGAATTACTCCATCAAGAACCGGCTGCCTCAAAGGCGTAGGAAACATCACATCGGAGCTCTGCGCAAACAAAACGGCAGATGAGATAATCAGCATCAGAGCCGCCGCGAGAATTTTAAAATCAGGAGTTTTTGAAATGGAGTACAACACTTTTTAGTCAAGAACTTTTCGAAAATGTACCAGCCTTGAGGTAATCTGATAACCCAGCCCGAGATGCGCCGAAATGCTTGTTTCATTACCAATTTCAGCATCCGAACCCATTTCGCTGCAACCTTTTGCCTTAGCCCATTGCTCAGCAAAAGCTACGAGCCGCCGCCCGATACCGGTACGTCTAAATTCGGGCTCAACGTACCAGCCTTCCAGATAACCAACAAAATCGGTCAGGCAATCTTCGGCAAATGGCCTGATACTTGCTTCGAGAAATCCAACAAGGCGGCCTTGCCCTGCATCGGCCACGGCAACCAATTGCGTGTCGCCGTGCCCGATTATCTCAAACATTTCATTTCTATGGTCTTCATCGGCATTTTCATCCCATAGAAGTTTTCTTAGCCGAAGCCATTCGTTGAGATCTGATTCCGTAACAATCCTTATAGCTATTTGGTCTGATGCCATCAGCGCTGATTTTAACAATCAAAATCGAAATCAACAATACAAAAAGAAAACCGGCCTGTTAAAAGCCGGTTTCAGTAAATTATGTGCTTATCGACGAAAGAGATAAATTATCCGTTGGTCTTTTTATCCGCCAGCAATTCGATCGCTTTTTTCAATTGTAAATCCTCGGCAGGAGTTAATGTTTTTTCTACGGAAGGAGTTGCCGCAGGCTGCGGATTCCGGTTCTGCTGATCCTGTTGATTTACGATCTCTTCAACTTCGTCGGGCTCTGGCGTGTCAGGCCGTTTTACTTCTACTGTGGGTTTAACTCCCGTAGTCGCTCTGTCGTCAGTCAAAAAAGGCTTGCCCGAAGCAGAAGCCCATTTGGCTACCGTTAAAAGATAACCATCGCCATTGCGCAATTTAAAAAGTTGTTGCTCAACTCCGGCCCCGAAACTTTTTTCACCTACTACCTCTCCACGTTTTGATTCGAGAATCGCAGATGCAACAACCTCGCCGGCGCCGGCAGTTCCAAGATCGATGAGTACATTAACTTTACCGTCANATACTGTCTTTGAAGGATCAGCTGAAAATGATTTAACGACCTTGTTATCACGACCGATTATTTTTGCAAGTTCACCTTCCCTGATAAATAAGTTTGCGACCGCCGCACCTTCGTCAATTGAACCTGTCGCAACTCCTCGTAGATCGAGCACTACCTTTTGAATTCCCTGTTTAACAAAATTTTGCAGGTGATTGCGGATATCTGCCGCTTCGCCTGATTCGAGACTGTAAACCTTTAATATCCCGATCTTACCGTTTTCTATTCGGGCATCGACCGGTGGAATTTTATAAGTGCCGCGTGTAACTTTGATAACCTGTGGTTTTTCACCCGATCTGAGCACACGGAGGTTGACAGTAGTGCCGGCTTCGCCACGAATAAGTTGCTTTGCGTCGTAAAGCGAAATGTCCCTGGTCGCCTTATTGTCGATATATTCGATGATGTCTCCGGCCTTAAGTCCAGCCTTTTCGGCATTTGAACCATTGATGACCGAAACCACATAAAGATATAGCGAAACTTGAGAAAATTCGGCTCCAATGCCGACTTTGGCATTATCGTTACCGGAAGTGTATTCCCTTACTTGCTCTGCGGTAAGATATGATGAATAAGGATCCAGTCCGCCGGCGAGGCCGCGCAATGCCCCGAGCCTTACTTTTTCCAGATTAGGTTCATCAACATAATCATTTTGAATATGTTGAAGTACGGATTCGAAAATCCGCATTTGAGCGCCCGCATCATTGATTGGCTGCTGTGCACGAGTCCATGGCCCGAGGACTCCGCCCACAACTGCATAAAGAGCAATTGCGGCCGAAACCGCTAAAACTGACATCTTACCGCGAAATGACATAATAAAACCTCGCCTGCAGCGATATTCCTGTTAAACTGAATACGGGATAAATTATCACAAAATCCCGCTATTGAGTTAACATCTTTGATTATCCGACATATAAGCCGCTCTGTAAAACAATTAAATGCCTATTCACACTGAAATTACAGAACTTAGTGAAATATATGCCTCCGGACGGATACTTGCTCTCGATCCGGGATTGAAAAGAATCGGGGTTGCCATCTCTGACCCTGACCAAATCATTGCAACCCCGCTTGAACTTATAGAACGTCGGTCATGGAAGCATCTGCTAAGTTGCATAAAATCATTAATTACCACTTATGATGCCAAAGCCCTTGTAATTGGTTTACCGCTAGGTTTTGAGGGCGAGGAGACTGAAATGTCCATCCTTGCACGTGAATGGCAACGAAAATTTTCCCTTTCTCTGTCCATTCCGGTTTTTCTAGAGGACGAACGCGTTTCAAGTTATGAGGCAATGAAACGCCTCTGGATTTCCGGAAAGTCCCCGAAAGAAGCATCTAAACTTGTCGATTCGGAATCCGCTGTGGTTATTCTGGAGACTTTTTTACAGCGCCTCAGGGAACAAGCTGAATAACCGAAACCGATAATTTTTTAATAGTCTCCGTCGTAAAAGGAAAAACTGCCGGTATTCCATCTTTCCAAAGGTCGAATTGGTCACGAAAATGCACACTCGCAGGGTCTCCGCTCTGTCCCAGCGGAATTGTCTGCTCGGTTTGATCCCAGTTTCCCGGCACGGCAATGAGTCGCATTGATACTGCGGAACCAACGTTAGGCGTCTGTCCACTGCCTGCGATTGGCATCTGTGGAGTAGCAAACCGCGAACCTATAAAAGGCACGGACGCAAGCGGATGCGGAAAGGATGAAACAGACACTGCACCCCAGACCCATTTGCTTCGATCTTGTCCAAATCTTTTGGTAAGAGATTCGACGGCGATATTACCACAGGCCGAAAGAAACTCAGGATAAGAACGATAGACGGATGGCAACCACTTGCTGTCCGAAGTACGAATGGCACGGTCAAGTATTCGCTCACGTATCAAACCGGAAGGTGCCGGTTTGTTGGCTTTCGCGATTTCATCTGCGAGACAGCCCGCAATTTCGTTTGTTAAAAGAGCCGCTCGGGATTCCGGAACCATTTTTCCGTCCCATGATTCAACCACTGAAAGCAAATCTGCCGGCAAAGCCTTAGCATCTATTATTGCTTTGGATAAGTTCGATAATGGAATATTATAGACGTCGTGCTGTGCCTCCCTTACGCTCTCTATTGTGGCTTTGGGATTAGCATTCAGCAGTTCATAAAGTCTTCGGGCACGCCACGGAGCAGCAAATTGTCTTACCAGTTGAGGATATTTATAGTCGGTCCCGACAATTCTCTGATTCGCAGTTACAATAAAACCCGCGGGTGGATTGTAAAGCATCGGTAAATCAGAAAAAGGTATATCTCCTATCCAGTCTCCGTCGGTGCCCGATCCTTCATATGGCACTGAACCATCTCCTTTGCGTCGAATAGGTATCGAACCTGCCACGTGCCAGCCTATGTTTCCGGCGGAATCAGCATAAACAAAGTTTTGAGTCGGTCCGCGATAGGATGCGAGTGCACGGTTAAATTCATCCCAGTTTTTAGCTCTATTTAGCAGATAAAAGGCGCCCAGATCATCATTTTTCGGATCACGGGCTGTCCACTTAAGACTATAGGTCTTTCCATCCTGCTCGAGAATTACGACACCATTGCGGGTTTCCTTGACCGGATATTCAACGATTTCAGTTTCCGGTGAACCCGGCCCTTTTCGGACAGCGATCTTTTCGACTCTGACAGAGATTTGCTGATTACCTGTCGGAGTTAGGCAGTTACCTTGAGAATCGCACTTTTCGATGTACAAATCCTGGACGTCAGGGCCGACATTTGTTGCTCCCCAGGCCATGTGAGCATTATGTCCGAGAATTACCCCGGGAGCACCCGGAACCGTAACGCCGGCAACATTTACACCCGGAGATTTCAACCAGACGATATACCAGATACCCGGAGCCGAGGGCCGCAAATGCGGGTCGTTGGCCAATAGCGGCTTCCCGTCGGCGGTTCGTTTTCCCGAAATTACCCAGTTGTTACTTGCGGCAAGTTCTTCAGCAAATAACCCAATTCGCTGTAGAGAACGGTTGCGAATCTTTTCATCCATTTCGGCCGTCTGCAAAAGATTATCCGCAGGCAGTAATTCTTTTATCATTGCAGACGATTTGATTTTCTTACCCGCTTCGTCCTTTCCGAAAAGGATTACATCATATTCCGACCGGACATCCAGAAGTTCATTGACTTTATCCGCCGGTAAAGACGAAAGTGAGGCCTTAATCAAATCACCGCGCCAGGTTGTACTCAATGCGTCTGCAAGAATCTTTCCAATAACCACGGTATCGGCCGGCGTCCAGGTCCTTGGTTTATATTGCAAAATTTTGAATTCCGCAGGAAGGTTTTTTTCATCTAGGCCGGCGATAAAAGCATTGACACCGTTGGAGTATTGTTGCAAAGCAATACGGACTTCGGGCGAAAGGCCGGCAAGGCTTTTCTCGGCAATACCAGCAAACCCAAATCTTCTCCAGCGTTTATCTTCTTCCAATGCGGCCGGGCCGAAGATTTCCGCAGTCTCACCGCGTGCAACACGACGAAGGAGATCCATCTGCCACAAACGATCCGATGCCGTTACAAATCCTTGTGCCAGATAAAGATCCTCATCATTCTCAGCCTGGATATAAGGAATCGAACGCTGATCACGATAAACCGTTACTTTACCTTTCAGACCCGTAAGACGTAAGGTTTCACCTTGCGCCAAAGCTTCAGCATGCAATAAGGGAATAATGGCTGCCGAAATAAGTAAAATCGCTAACCTTAATGTTTTCATAGTTTTAATCTAATTTAACAATTGCCGGCTCATTAAATTCACACGATCAATCGCCGTAAACGACCAGACGCCTCTCGGTCATCTCCTCCATTGCGTATCGGACGCCTTCGCGGCCAAAACCCGAATCTTTTATGCCACCGTAGGGCATATTGTCAACTCGAAAAATCGGTGCATCATTAATGATTACTCCACCATACTCAAGATTAGCTGACGCATATTCAATGTTTCTGCTGTCGTGAGAAAAAACGCCCGCCTGCAATCCATATTTCCCGAAATTTGCCATAGCAACGGCATCGGGAAAATCGTTGAAACTTTCGACTACTGCCACGGGAGCAAAAACCTCTTCAGAAACCACCTTCATCTCAGGATCGGTTGCGGTTAAAACCGTCGGTTCAAGAAAATTACCTTCCCGTCTGCCACCTGTAAGAATTTTCGCACCTGCATCCTTTGCTTCATTAATCCATTTTTCAGCGCGAATTGCTGCCGCTTCGTCAATCATCACTGAGATTTGGGTATTATCGTCTGATGGATCTCCGCGGCGTAATTTGGCTGCCTGTAACGTAAATTCAGATAGCCAATCTGGGAAAATCTCCGATTGAACATAAATTCTCTGCACGGAAATACATACCTGACCGGAATATGCAAATGCACCAGTCACGCAACGTGAAACCGATTTGGCAAAATCAGCCGTTTTATCGACAATTACGGGCGCTGTACCGCCAAGTTCAAGTGTTATGGCTTTTCTGCCGGATTTTGCTTTCAGATCCCAACCGATAACGGCGCTGCCGGTAAAGGAAATCATCGCAACCCTTGGATCCTCGAGATACCGGTTTACAAAAGTTACATCAGCAGGCACAACCTGTAAAGCAGCGGGCGGCAAACCGCTTTGGACAACTACTTCTGCCAGCAAAAGAGCGGTAAGAGGCGTCCGCGGACTGGGTTTGATTATGATGGCATTGCCGGAGGCAAGCGCCGGTGCTACTTTGTGCGCAACAAGGTTTAACGGAAAATTGAAAGGCGTAATGCCATAAATTACACCGCGAGGTATTTGAAGCGTCCGAGCCCATTTACCCAGACCGCCAGGTTGAGTATCAACAGGGACGATCTCTCCCGTAAATCGCTCGGCTTCGCCGGCGGCAAAGGCAAATGTCGCAATAGCCCGCTCTACCTCGCCGCGTGCGTAAATCGCCGGTTTTGCCGCTTCTGAAACGATTGATCCGACAAATTCGTCCTTTCTTCTTTCGATTTCCGCGGATATGGCTCTCAGAGCCTTTGAAATTCTAAATCTTGGCAATAAACGCATTTTCTCTGCAGCCGCGACGGCTGCATCAATCGAGCGCTCAACAAGATCGGCATTCGCTACGGACACAGAGGCAAGTTTTTGACCGTTGAAAGGCGAAAAAACCTCGATAACCGAATCGGATTGCACCCATTCGCCGCCAAGATACATCGGACGGCTAACGCTTTGCTTTTCTTGTCTTTCCATCTGCAATTACGTTAAACTTTTCCGGCAACCGAATCAAACAATATCAGCTATGAAATACTTGAAAATCATCATTTTACTCTCTTTTTCCCTGTTTCTGTTTTCTTGTGGTGAAGGTAATAAGATAGCCATTACGGAAAATAAAACCGTCTCTGAAACGCCGGCAGCAAAACAATCGGTTGAACCGGTGGACGAGTTTGCACTTGGCCGGAAAATTTATATGTCAAATTGCGCCGCCTGTCATAAAGAAGACGGCACCGGCGGCAAAATCACTATCGAGGGCAAAACAATCAAACCCGATAATCTTGCATCGGCCAAGATCAGGAATTTCGACGATGCAACAATATACAAATACATTTACAACGGGGTCGAAGACGAAGGGATGCCTTCCTTCAAAGATAAATTATCTGAAGCAGACATTCGCGAAGTTGTACGGTATATACGGGCTGAAATTCAAAAAATACCTGCAGCCGACAAATCAAACTAAGACCCGTAAAGTGAAGGTTTGATTCTCCCGCGGCTAATAGTTACAATCATTATTCGTCATTGCGGGGCGTTAGCTCAGTGGATAGAGCACCGGTCTTCGGAACCGGGTGTCAGGAGTTCAAATCTCTTACGCCCCGCCATTTTTCTTTCAGTGAACTTTCAGTGAATTAGAACAAATCACCTAAATATCCGGCACCCAAAACACACGCCCGCCGTTTTCAACCTTTTTCAAACCAAGCGATGGGAGTTCCGATTCGCTGACACCCAGGTAAGTAAAGTGCGGCAAATCCGAGACAACCGTCTGAAACCACCCGTATTTAGCCAAAATCCCGCGCACACGGGCATTATCGTGCTCGGCTACATCAAGCGCAAGCATTGAAAGATGTTGTGAAGTGCCGGGAGGTGCGACAGAATAAATTATTGATTTCGAAAAATCTTTAGCGAAAAAAATTTCTTTTTTTTCAAGAGCTAAAATTTCGGGAACCTGCTCGTAAGGCGAAAGTGCCCGGATTTTTTCTGCATCCTCTTTGGAGATTCGGCCTTTTTCTGACCAATATCTGAGACCGGGATTTACCCGACTGGCCCAAAGGGTTACAGTCTGAGAATATGAGCGCCTGGCAGAATCTGCTCCACGCGGAGAAATTCGCAGTCCGGACTTCTCTGCTTCGTTTACCGCTAGTTTTAACGCCGCGACTGCCGCAGACTGTAATTCCAGCGTAAAGCCGCCAAGTGAAATTTTTTCGGACTTCAAACTGTTTTGAAATGCAGTAACTTCATTTTCGTCCCTGAAAACAACGCGGGTTGGTGGTGTAGCACCGCCTCTGCAGACAAAAACTGCACCGTACTCGCGAAGCAGGAGACGACCGGCGTCGTCATCCGGTTCAGAAAATCCGGGCGGAAGATTAGCACGAAATGCGTTCTTTTCTGTCATCTTTTTATTAGATTGCTCTGAATTTTGATTATTTGACTGCGGTTTCGAGACAGAGTTCTTTGGTTCGGGCGTCGGCGATTCTATTGGATTTTGCGTGGCCGCGCCGGCTGTGTCGCTGTTTCTGGAGGCCTTGGAGCCTGATGTCCAGCAGGCAATGATTCCGCCGCACAATCCTATAATCACCAAGGATCTTAAGGTTTTCTCTATCAGCATTTTCATACTTCTCCCCGGATATAATCGCGGACAATTTTTCTACATGCCTCAATGTGATCTTTCATGTACTCATCGGATTCAACAAATGGGACGGATTTTCGAATAAGTTCATAAAACGGGGCGGTTCCGGCTCCAAGTTTCACTCCGTTTCCCATACATTTACGACGCAGATCAATCGCCTGTGCGGCACATAGCAATTCGATAGCTATAATATCTGAGAGGTTGTCAGCTATTGCCCGAAGCTTGAGCGCGGCGGTCGCTCCCATTGAGACATGATCTTCAACATTCGCAGAGCTTGGGATTGTATCTACGCTTGCCGGGTGCGCCAAAACTTTATTCTCCGTACAAAGTGCTGCGGCCGTATATTGGACTATCATAAAGCCTGAATTCAACCCTCCGCGCTCGGTCAGAAAAGCGGGCAATATGTGCGAATTTGAAGCTTCGTCGGTAAGTCGCATAATTCGCCGTTCGCTGATGTTGCCAAGTTCGGCAAGTGCGATCGCAAGATAATCAAAACCTATTGCAAGTGGCTCGCCATGAAAATTGCCGCCGCTTATTACTTCAATGTCCGGCCCGTCGCCTTCATCGTTGATGAAAATCAGAGGATTATCGGTTACTGCATTAAGTTCCAGGTTCAGCAGCCATTCCGCATATGCAACTGCATCACGACAAGCCCCATGAACCTGTGGAATACAACGCAGTGTGTAGGCATCCTGAACGTTATTTGGATCGAAACCGCGAACAAAATCGCTGCCGGCCAACAATTCTCTCAAATTTGCGGCACAAACGATTTGTCTTGGATGCGGACGGAGCTGATGAATCCTGTCGTCAAATGCGGCAGTTGTGCCATTTAAGGCTTCGAGCGTCATTGAACCCGCTATATCAGCCAGGCATGCCAGGCGCATTGCTCTTTGCGTTTCAATCAATCCAACGGCGGTCATCACGCTTGTACCATTGGTAAGAGCGAGCCCTTCTTTAGCTTTTAATGTTACAGGTTTGAGACCGGCTGCCCGCAGAGCATCACCGCCGGACAAAACTTTACCCTCATATCTGGCCTGGCCTTCGCCAATCAGAACGCAGGCGAAATGTGCCAGCGGGGCAAGATCACCGCTTGCACCAAGACTGCCTTTAGTCGGGATTACAGGATGGACTCCACGGTTGAGCAGCTCCAGGATAAGTTCCAGCGTCTCACGCCGGATTCCCGAAAAGCCGCGGGCTAAAGTGTTTGCCCGGATGAGCATAATCGCCCGAACGGTCGGATCATCAAATTCAGGGCCAACGCCAACAGCATGGCTTAGAACTATGTTACGCTGTAGCTGCTCAACCTCTTCCGGGCTGATTATTTTGTCCTTAAAGGCTCCGAAACCGGTAGTTATTCCATAGGCGATTTCGCCGCGTTCTATCAGTTTATCAACTGCAGCGGCTGCCCGATTTACTTTTACAACTGCAGATTCGGCAAGCCGTACGGATGGCATTCCCGGGTCTGAGTAGGCCACACGCAACACCGATTCGAAGTTTAAGCTTTCACCGTCAATTAAGACTTCCTGCATTTTTTTACTCAATTAGCGGGACTTATTCTGCATTAATTATCTAAAACAACATTGCCTCGTTTGAAAACGGTCTTTATTAAGTTTCCGCCGAATTCATAAGCTACCTGACGATAGTCATCGCAATTGAAAATCAACAAATCTGCCTGTTTTCCGGCTTCCAGAGAACCGACCCTGTCGCTCGATTTTACGGCAAATGCTGCATTTATCGTGGCTGCCGCAAAAGCCTCACCCGGCAGCAGCCTCTGATAACGGCAGGCAATTGCCATTGTAAGCGGCTGTGAAGGACATGGAGCAGAACCGGGGTTGAAATCCGTGGACAATGCAACAATACATCCTGCATCCATTAGCTTTCGGGCGTCTGCGAATTTGGTAGTACCGGAATTAAAATTAACTGTCGGGGTTATAACTGCAACCGTATCGGATTCAGCGAGTTTTTTAATTTCGCACTCTGAAATTTCGTCTAAATGGTCTATCGAAACTGCTCCTGATTCTATAGCCATCGCGCTTGCGCCTAAGTTGTTGAATTCATCTGTGTGGGCTTTTAGCAAAAATCCAATCTGTCGCGCTGTTTCAAGGATTTTTTGCGACTCTTCAAGACTAAAAGCATTTTTCTCACAGAAAACATCCACAAAAAAAGGCACGCCGGAAGAACTAAAGTGTGATTTCTGATACCAATCCCGGGCAGCCGGCAGCATCTCAAGACAAATAATATCCAGGTATTTTTCACGGTTATCTCTGTATTCCGGAGGCACTGCGTGTGCAGCCAGAAACGTAGGAATAATATCCGGGGGGTAAACTTTATCCAAATGAGCGATTACCTCCAGCATTTTCAATTCAGACGCAAGATCGAGCCCGTAACCTGTTTTAATTTCGATGGTTGTGGTTCCGCATTCCAGCATCTTTGCCAGTCGTTTTGAACTAGCCATTAGCAATTGCTCTTCAGATGCATTTCGTGTTTTTCTTACGGTAGAGATGATACCTCCGCCGGCGCCCAGAATTTCCAGATAATCCGCGCCGGAGATTCGCATCTCAAATTCATCCAGACGATCACCTGCATAGACTATATGGGTGTGCGGATCTACAAATCCTGGTGAAACTACGCGGCCTCCTGCATCAATGGCTTCCTCT
>FUFK010066037.1_pt1 | contig 13585 bp, 16 predicted proteins | sample 1021851 | NCBI WGS metagenome assembly FUFK01 (sample SAMEA51879418, study PRJEB19060) | metagenome | reverse complement strand
TGTTATGAAGTATCGCTACAATGATTCTACTGTACACTTCTTTGGAAGAATAAGATCACGTGTAGCACAGGGTACTGCTCCATTCAATATAACATCTACTACAGTTAACTCTAACTTGAACGCTGATTTACTTGATGGATATCATGCGTTAGATCTTCCATACTTGAAGAGAACAACTAACGAGTGGATCACAACCACTGAAGGTCAGAGAAGATTTTACTTCGCTAACAACTCTCATACATATTATGCAACAGGTGATAACATGTACTGGCGTAATAACGCTGACTACACCTTTGCTTCATGTGATGGTGACTATGGTACATGGAACTTCCACGAACCAGGTAGCAACTCTACTCAAACATCTTATAGATTACAAGTNCAAGGTGATAATGGATTGAACGTTGATTCAGGTTCTGTAGGAATATCAAGTGGTCAAAGATCAGTTGTACTAAGGGCTGGTGGAGACAAGACTTGGATAGATAGATATGGTATAATAAAGAGAAACCGTCAATCTATCTCTGAAAGTATCACTATAAATAATGGTGACTCATGCTTTACTGCGGGTCCTNTAACNATCAANAATGGTTATACAATATCAATCGCAAATGGCGGTAGTTGGGTAATTATCTAAATGTCAAGACTTTATGTTAATAACCTGAGAGCATACTCAGGTTCAGTTATTACAATCCCTTCGACGACTAAGTTGTCATTGGGTGGAAAGACCATTGGTGAAAACTCTGTTCTACCTTCAGCATCAGGTCAGAGCAATAAGGCAGTAGGTAGTGATGGTACATCTATCGTGTATAACACCTACGGTGCCAGAAGCATGCAGGTGTTCACATCATCTGGGACATATGTAAAATCATCAGGTACTAATCAGGTTATGGTACGTCTGGTAGCCGCAGGAGGCGGTGGTTCTGGACATGCTGAAGCTGGTGGAGCTGGTGGATTCTCGGAGAAGATTATCAATGTTACTGGTCTTAGTTCAATATCTGTTGTTATTGGAACTGGAGGAACAGGCACATATTATTCTGGAAGATCTGGACAAGGTTCCAGTTCCAGTTTTGGTTCATTCATGTCAGCAACTGGAGGAGATGGTGCAAACCAATCCTATCAACACGCAGGAGGACTTGGAGGTATTGGAGCTGGTGGAGATGTTAATATGTACGGTGGTGGGGGAAGTGCCCACGGAAGAATAAACGGTGGTGGAGGATATAGTTTCTTTGGTGGTTCTGCTGCTAGAGGTCATCCCAGAGGTGGTGACTATTCTAGAAACCATCAAGGTCGTTCAGCACCTGGCTCAGGTGGAGCAAACGGATGGTTCAGATCTTATCTGGGACCTGAAGGTAAGCACGGTATGTGTGTAATCTGGGAGTTTATATAATGAGTATTTTAAAAGTAAATGAACTTAGACCCCAATCTGGGTCAAACGTATCAATCCAATCAGGATACACACTGAGACTAGGAAGTAAAAACCTAGACTCTAGTAGTGTTATGCCATCTCCTAGTGGACAGAATGGTAAGATCCTTGTAAGTAATGGATCATCTCGTAACTGGGAAGATCATGGTGCTGTGTCAATGAATGTTTACACAAGCAATAGTACATGGTCTAGACCTAGTGGAGTAAAGAGAATCCTTGTTAGAATCTGCGGAGCAGGAGGAGCAGGATCAGGTGTTGGAGAAGCAGGAGGAGCAGGAGGATATGCTGAAGAGATTATTGATGTAACAGGTGTATCATCTATATCTGTTACTATAGGNCAACCTGGCTCATGGGGTGGTACATACTACTCTGGTGGTGCTGCTAATGGTGGTACTACATCTTTCGGTAACTATATGTCTGCTAGTGGTGGTAACGGTGCTAACCGTAACTATCAGCACTGTGGAGGACTACCTGGCGTAGGGTCTGGTGGAAACCTCAATATATATGGTGGAGGAGGATCAGGTCACGAATACCATTCTGGGTATCCTGGCGGTGGTTCATTCTTCGGTGGATCTGGTGCTACAGGTCACCCTCGTGGTGGTCACTATGCCTACAATCACCAGTACAGAGGTGCTGTAGGAACTGGNGGTTCACCAGGATATCATGGACAAAGAAGAGGTGCTCGTGGTATGGCGGGTATCGTATGTGTCTGGAACTTTAGATAACTATGTCAAACGTTTATACAAATGAACTCGACGCAGCGTCGGGACAATCTATATTAATACCTCAAGGATATAATTTATCTTTGGGTGGTACTATATTGAATAGTTCTTCTATACCTCCCGATCCTACTGATCAGGAAGGTAAGTTTCTAGTCAGCAACAATACTGATGCTGTATTTAAAAATATAGGTCCTACAAGTATTTCTACATTTTTCAGTAGTGGTACATGGTCACGTCCAGATGGTATCAACAGAGTCATTGTACGTGTTGTAGGCGGTGGTGGCGGTGGTTCAGGACACTCTGAATCAGGTGCTGCAGGAGGTTATGCTGAGGAGGTCATTGACGTTCGAGGTATATCTAGTGTATACTGTACAGTAGGTAATGGTTCTGGAAGTGGTACATACTACTCTGGAAATGGTGGCGGGGGCGGTACCTCATCATTTGGAAACTATGTTTCTGCTAGTGGTGGATTAGGTGCGAACCAAACATATCAACACTGTGGTGGTCTTGGGGGACTAGGATCAGGCGGTAACCTTAACTTATATGGTGGAGGTGGCACAGGTCACTTAAATTATATGGGTCACGGTGGAGGTTCATTCTTTGGATCAGGAACTATGAGTGCTCATGGTAACTGGAACCAAGGNNCAAGAAGTTCTCAGTTGAAAGCTGCTCGTGGTGCGGGTGGTACATCAGGATATCAGCGTTCTTATCAGGGTGCTAATGGTATGGCTGGTGCGGTTATTATTTTAGAGTTTGTCTAAATAGAATTACGGATTCAAAAGAAACATGGCTAAAAGTTGTTTAGTAGACTATCGTGGATTCATCACCGATGTGGTAGAGCCTGGTGACGANTTCGAGATNTATCAAGGNGATGATTCNCCAATCAGATGGGTNACNTGTGACGANGANNNTGTNACNAACCTNTGGGTACTTTGTAATGGNGAGTTTTNTGACAGTNNNGATAGACTGGAAAGAAACCAATCNATGAANAGAAAAGTNGANTATGGTNNNATCGAGGAACAACTCGANATGATGTATTGGGATCAANTNAANGGTACNACCACATGGAGAGATCACGTNNCTGCTGTAAAANCAANCATTGTAANTCANGCNNCTGCGGATGCGGATGNNANNTTCTACGCANNNAANAAAGAATTTGANNTNGGNACNGANGANGCACCNNNTTGGAANAGTCTTCCTGCNGAGAAGAGACANAANATAACTAANTTCAAGAACGNAACTGTTTACGAACCTGGTTGGGAATTAGACCCCGCAACTAACAGACCTAGATACGTAGGAACATAAANCTACATTATGAAAATTGAATCAATTTGTATAGTCGGTGGCGGTACCGCAGGATGGATGACCGCTGCTACTCTGATTAAATCATTTCCACATAAGAAGATTACTCTAATTGAGTCGGATGATATACCTACTATTGGTGTGGGTGAATCAACCACTCAATTTTTTCGTGACTGGACACTAGAATTAAATCTACCAGATCAGTGGATGGATGAGTGTGAGGCAACATATAAGTATAGTGTTCTATTCAAGAACTTCAGTGAGTATGGAGACTTTCACTATCCGTTCTATGATGGTGCTGCTCCATCAAATAGTAGTTGTGATATCTTAGAATGGTTCTTCCATTATAGAGCAACCAATGGTAATCCAGAGGTATCGTTTGCTGAATGGATGACACCATATTGGAGAATCATAGCAGAGAATAAAGTAGTAACAGAAGATTTTCAAACGTTCACAGGATATAAAAACACAGGGTATCATTTAGACGCAGTTAAGTTTGCCAATTATCTTAAGAGAGATTATTGTACACCTCGTGGTGTAGTACATCATATCGACACTATCAAAGATTGTATCAAAGATACTGATGGTAATATAGCAAGTCTTGTAGGTGAGAAAGACATCTATCTTGCTGACATGTTTGTAGACTGTACTGGATTTAGATCACAGATACTAGGTGGTATGATGGGTATAGAGTGGGATGAATATCCATTCCTCATCAACAACAAAGCATGGGCAGTTAGGACAGCATATACAGATAAGTCAACAGAGATGACTAACCATACTCAGTGTACAGCACTAGACAATGGTTGGGTATGGCATGTACCACTCACTACTAGAATTGGTACAGGATATAATTTCTGTGATAAGTTTATATCAGAAGAAGATGCTCTAGCAGAGTTCAAAGAGTTCCTAGGTGATAGACCATTGCTATCTGAACCACGTTTAATTGAGTGGAGAAATGGTGTAGCAAAGAAAATCTGGACTAAGAATGTTGTGGGTGTAGGATTGTCAGCAGGATTTATTGAACCTCTAGAATCTAATGGTCTGTTGTCAGTACACAACTTTGCTGTATTTTTATGTGATGCCTTATCAATGCATGATGGTAAGATTAATACTCTTATCAGAGCACAGTTCAATAGAAGATGTCGTAAACATATGAGTCAGTTTGCTCACTTTGTTGGTAATCATTTTATGATGACAACTAAGACTGATAGTAAATACTGGACACATATATCTCAGAACATCAACTACATGGATGATCAAGCAGAAGATGAGAGAGGTACACATGGTGGATATCCACTAGATGATTTCCCATTGAAGATGGATGAGATCGCACAGTTCCAGTTCCAACAACTAGCAGGAAACGCATACATTTGTGCGGGACATATGCATGCTCCTACTACACCATGGACAGTAGATTATATGGACAAGAGAAAGAATCTTGACATCTCATCTTTCAAAGTGCTAAACTCAGGATATCAGTTAGATGAAAATATACACAAACTAATTGATAAGTTCCCTACACCAGAAGAATTTTATTACGAAGACGTAGCTGGTATAGACTTCCATCATTCGTTACATGGTTAGTATTTGTATTCTTGGCGGTGGTTCATCTGGATGGATGACCGCTGCTGCTTTTGCTAAAGTATTTCCACAATATAAAATCAGACTTATAGAGAACCCAACTCAAAAACCTTTGAGTGTTGGAGAGTCTACTCTTGGTCATTTCAATCGTTACCTACAGATGTTAGGTGTGAAAGATAGTGACTGGATGAAGGAATGTAATGCGACATATAAACTATCAATTCAGTTTACAAACTGGGCAGGAAAGGGAGAGGTATTCCAATATCCTTTCGGTGATTTTGATTATACCAATGGTGACTTTCTAACATGGTATTATCTACACTACACGTGGCCACAGTTATTTCCTGACACATCATATTGTGAGTTCTACAATCCTATTAGTTACCTAGCAAGCACTAATAAAATTGTAGATGATAACTCACGTGTACGTAATTTTAGAAGACACTGGGATACATCATATCATTTTGATGCTACAAAATTTGGCGGTTGGTTGAGAGATAATCTTTGCCAATCTGTAGAGCATACTAAAGCAAGAATTATAACAACTCTCTATGATGAGAAATGTAATGTTAAAGCACTCGTAGATGATGAGGGAAATCATTATGAGGCAGATTATTTTATAGACTGTAGTGGATTTGGATCTGTACTCCTAGAAGGAGCAATGGGTCAAGACTTTATAGAGTTTCCTAATCTACCTAATGATTCTGCTGTAGTCACACACGTACCATATACTGATAAAGATAAAGAGATGGCAAACCAGACAGATGGTTATGCTATGGATAATGGTTGGTGTTGGACTATACCTCTGTGGGAAAATATTGGAAAAGGATATGTATATTCTAGTAAGTTCTGTGGTAAAGATCAGGCAGAACAAGAGTTTAGAAAACACCTAGACTGGGGTGGTGATGTAGAACATATTAAATTTAAACATGGTAAGAGAAGACTAGGGTGGTGTCAGAATGTAATAGGTATAGGTCTATCATATGGATTCTTAGAACCATTAGAATCTACTGGTCTATTCACTACACATGAAAACATACAGAGACTGGTAGAAGTGTTTGAACGTAGAGGTGGACATGTCACACAGATAGACATAGATGGATACAACCACGCTGTACATTATGAACTAGAAGCTATGAAAGAGTTTGTAGAGATGCACTACTATCTCTCTCCTAGAACTGATACAGAATACTGGAGACACTACAGTAATAAATCACCACTATCTTATGACATGATGTTTGACAAGATAGTGAGATCTCCACGTTTATATCAGGAGTTTATACACTGTTGGAATATTGCTAATGCTCCTAAAGAACTAGGTGGCATACCATATATTGCTGCGGGTATGGGATACCATCCGTTGACAAAAACAGATTATGAATATAAGATGGCAAGAGGAGAGTTCTCACTAGGATATCTTAACGAAGTTAAAGATAGGCATTTCCATTATAGAAAGAACGTGCTAAAATACCTAAAGAAGCAACCCTCACATTATGAGTATTTGAAACAAAGGATCTATGTTTAAAAAGAAAAAACCAAGAGCAAGGTTCTTTAGTTTACACCCTGCTGTACATACTCTACATCCTATCACTAAAGCGGATAAACTTGATAGGACGTGGACAGCAGAGGAGAGAGATGACTATAGAGAAAGATTAAAGAAATGCCCAATAGGTAAACTTATACAAGGACAGTATCCAGAGACCAGTTCTATAGGTCGTTGTCCTGCTATAAATTCTATTATGAGGACAGGTTATATTGTCTATGCTCCTGCTGACTTTAAAGTTCACACCAACGGAGACGGACATACTATACTGTTCACTACCACTCCTTTCAATCCACCATCATCAGATTACGTTGTACTCCATGAGACAGAGGTAACAAAATGGTTGATGGATTCTACAAAGGATAAAACAGTAGATCAAGTAGTAAAGATTAATACTACTTGGCGAGTACAGGCAGATGATGATGTCGTATTTCTCCAGACAAAAGTACCTTTCGTTAATGAAACTCGCTTCTCAGCAGTATCTGGTATTCTCGATCCACGTACTGCTTATGAAGTCAATGTCCAACTCTTCTGGCACATGATGGAAGGTGATACAACAGTTAGAGCAGGAACACCTCTGTGTTGTTATATCCCTATCTCACGAAGACTGCTAGAAGATCTTGACGTGTCAGTTGATGTAGCTACACCTACAGATTATAAACTAGAAGAAGAGTTTATATTCACTGCGTACAATGAGTTTCCTGAGAATGTCAATGTAACTCAGAGACAAATCAAAACAAATAAAATATTAAAGAAGTATTGGAATGAGTGACGAGTATCCTTTATTTTCTGTACCTGTAGTTAAGGGCAGAATAGTACCAAATGAGTATGATGATGCTGCGACTGAAACTATGTTAAGTCGTATCTTTCTTGATAGAAAGTTAGGTGAGTTTGAAGGTGAGTCAGGTCTATCTACAGGTCCTGATGAGATGAAGATACACGAGAAAGAAGAACTCAAGTGGTTGATGAAACCATTACTATTTGCTGTAAAAGAATACTGGGTATATACTCTAGGTTATAAAAAGATGGCAGATATTAGATGTAGAGATGGATGGGCAAACAAACACTTCGCAGGAGATACTACAGTAGAGCATAGTCACAATGATGGATGGTGGGGTAACTGTCAGATATCATGTGTATATTATTTTAGAAAACCAAAAGGATCTAGCAATATAAAATTCTGTAATCCAAATGATTACATCTTACGTAACCAACCATACGCTATGATGAAAGGGATACATACTATAGCAAGTGAGTTCCCTGCTGAACAATATGAGTATGTTATCTTCCCATCGTGGGTAAGACATAGAGTAGATCCTAGCACTGTAGGACCTCGTATAGCAATGTCATTTAATTATCAAGGTTATGAGTGATTTTAAGTTACTACCAATATCTAAAAGGGTATATGAAAAAGAGAGTCCCATCTTTTTACCAGTAAGTGAATGGGAGTTTACATATCACAGTAAGTATTGGTTAGTTACTAAACTGTTTAAAGAAGGTGGTTTAGATCTATTCAAAGAGATGGCAAAGTGCTATCCTATAGTAGATAGAAACAACGATGATGATCATGTAGATCACAATCCTTTTCAGGTACACCACATGCCACTGTGGTTTACAACACCTATATCTGAAGCAGTCAGGGAGTTTGTATTAAGAGAACATTTCAAGCAAGGACCTGAAATGCAACTGATAGATGAACGTCTATCAGAATGGGGTAATATCTATATTAAAGGTCAGTGTCGTCCTCTGGTTAATTCACATATACCTCATGTTGATTTCTCTAAAGAGAATGGATTTATAGGAAACTTATGGTTATCAGAACATGAAGAAGGAGAAACAGCAACAAACATCTATGACTATAAAGGAGAGATTGATGAAGGACGGTACGATTTCCAACTCGATACACGTCACCAACGGTATCAAGAGTGGCATGAGTGGGTTGGAGACGGAAGAAATCACGTCCAAGGATTCCAAAATCTCAGTAGTAAAGATGCCTTCCACTGGGGATTTAAAAAAATAGCAGTTGCCCCATGTAGATATGGAACTATGACTATCTACAATGCTAACATACCACATTGCCCTTTTGTCTCAGATAGTGTAGAATGGAGATGGTCTCATTGCTTTGGGTTTAAATACAAGTCCTTAGCAAATGTATTCAAAACTCCTGTGTTAGAATTTTAATGTTCTTAGACGAAATATTTCCCACACCTATATGGGGGTTCGATCTTGACATGGATGTAGACAGTATCAAATACTGGTGCTACTCATGTATGAAAGAGAATCCTGGCAGAGTTATATCTAATGTTGGTGGTTGGCAATCAGAAGATTTTAGAGAGTTTAGCAACACACCGTTGACTAATCTTGTGCTGTATATTGTCAAAGAATCTCATAACATAGCAAAGGATATAGGTATACCTAAAGGTGAGCGTTGGATAGAAAACTTATGGGTAAATATCAATCCAAAGTATTCTTACAATCAGGTACACGTACATCCAGAAGCAAGACTATCTGGTGTATTCTATGTGTCAGGTGCTGAGAACTCTGGTGACATATGTTTTACTAGACCAAATGGTTATTCTCTAGGAACCGTTGCTCCTAACTCTACTAGATACAGTAGTTGTGAATGGTGTTATCCACCAAAGAAAAACCGACTACTTATATTTCCTGCGTGGCAGGAACATCACGTGAAAGCGAATCTATCTGATGAGGATAGAATATCAATATCATTCAATATCCGATGAAAGAATTTAAAAACTTTTTACCAATCTCGTTAGCAAATGAGATTCATGATAAGTTGACATCTAATAGTTTCCCATGGTTCTGGTTAGATGATGTTACAGTATCTCCAGAAGAGAGACACGAGGTTCCTGATTTCTACGGAAGTCAACCAGGTATGCATCATACTCCATACTGTGAGACAAGTGGTCCTAGTCATTTCTTTGGAGACTTTCAGTTCCTATATCATTACATCCTTGATGCTATGGAACTGGACTATAATGATTGGATGCTTTCTAGAATCAGATGTGGATTAAACTTCCCTACATTCAGAGAGAAACATTTCTTACACAATCAACCACACGTTGACTTTCCAGAGTCAGAACAGGTTGAACATTTCACATGCCTATACTACGTAAATAATTCCGATGGTCCGACAGTCGTATTTGAAGAGAAGACGGAATCGCCCAAGTATACGATCAAGTATAAATGCGATCCCGAAAAGAATAAGCTTTTCGTTTTTGATGGTAAGCACTATCATGCTAGCTCGTGTCCTGCACGTCACGACGCTAGGTTAGCGATTACAATCAATATCATTGAAAGAAAATCAAGATTAAAATCAGCAGAGAGAACTAATGTTAAGCCGTTTCTTCGCGTCGCGTGATCTATACTGCGATGATGGAGCAGTTCACATTCGTAGTTTTCTAGACAACCCAACATCATACTTATCATGGCAAGACGTAGAGAAATGTCTTGGTCGTGATGATGTATTCTGGGAACTGATAAACAAAGATGGTAGAAAGAAAGAAGTAAATCACTACAGACCATACTGGTCTCCTGTACCATGTCAGGATAAGGACACAATATATAAACACATACAAGACAAAGAAAGTTTTGTCATCACAGGTTACAGTAAAGTAAATAGAAAAGCAAATGACTTGTGTATAGAGATAGAAAGATCTCTAGATGTCTGTGCTGACATACATGTGTATGGAGGTAGAGGTAGGTCACCATCATTTAAAACACATTGTGATAACTTCTCTAACTTCATTATACAATGTGTAGGAGAGACACACTGGCAAGTATATAAGAACAAACAGACATCACTCATAGCATGTAAGAATGACAAATCAATAAATTATGATATAATGGAAGTTGATTGGGAAGGTGTTTTACTACCTGGCGATCTCCTCTATATACCTAATAGGGCATATCATAGAGCACTACCAGATCACCCAAGGTTATCCATGAGTATTCCTTGTGTACCTACTGTATTAAACCCAGAGTTTTATGACAGACGTAACTACAAAATACAAACCGATAATTAAAGTTTGGAAGGAAGCAGTTCCTATTCCATTAGTTGACTACTTGTATACCGAGTTTAGACTGATGAGGGATGCTTTACTTGCCATGGGTAGTAATGAAGGTTATCGTGACCCTACTGTTCCTAACACTTTCTCTTGGTATTCACCTCTGTGCTTTGAAGCATTGAGTCTACATTTGAAACCTCAAGTGGAGAAAATACTTAAGACAAGTATCGAACCGACCTATTCCTATGGTCGCATATATACNGAAGGAAGTGAGTTGGTCAGNCATACTGATCGACGATCCTCAGAGTTGGCAGTGAATCTGTCTATTGCTCGTGACANCANNTGGGATCTAAANTTTTTATGGGAGGGTCAAACTCTTTCTATTGACTTAGAACCAGGTGATGTGGTAATATACAGTGGACACATTCCACATTGGAGAGAGAAGTATACAGGCAAAGAACATATCAATGCCTTTATGCAGTATGTCTATGCTGATGGTCAATATAAAGATCTGAAGTATGACACACGTCCTTATCTCGCTACACCGTTTGCTCTAGCACAGCAACATATTCAAGATGAAGTAAAAAATTATGTCTGATCAACCAGAGACAGCAGGGATGGGTACTGTAGAGAATGAACCACAAGAGTGGACATTTGATGCGGTATGGGAAGACTTCGTTGCTCAGTTAACTGAAGCAAGAGAAGATGTCAAAGAGAAAGAAGAGGAGCTCGATAAGAACTCTAGTCTTATGACTCGTATTGACCTGACTGATCTTAATGACGCTCGCACTAAAGTGAACCGTCTCGAAGGTGCTTGTGAAGCACTTGATATTGTACGCACCGCAGTCCTCGGTGCTGAATCTAAAATCCAACGTACTGAAACTACAGCATGACTATTGAAGAAATGATTACAGACTTCACCGAGCAACAGAGCAAGGTAAAAGCAGAAGTCGCAGAAATTAAAGACGCTCTTAAAACAAGAGAAGACCAACTATTGAGACTCCAAGGAGCAATAGAAGGTCTTNGATTAGCNACACAGAAAGAAGGAGAAGAAGCTCCTGCTCCTGTGAAAGAAGCAAANGTTAAATAANTANTCNANAAACTTAAGNAACTTACTTGATATCAAGTCATGTTTCTCATCAAACTCTAAACGTCTACGGGCATGGGTTTTATCTCCTTCAACAATGAGATAGTACCTTTTACCGTAGATGTTTTTTGTCATGCCTATAGCAACGATAGGTCTTTCGTCGTATTTGTCTCCCACATCATATGGAATAGTATCTGAAGTGCCATCAAATTTTGCTTCAGTTCTACTCCAGAGGTGTTCTCTAAGTCTATATTCACCTGTTGGTGCTTCTCGTTCTCTAAGTCCAGCCATGAGTTCTATAAATACAAAAGAGGATAATACTGACTAATATTCAATGGCAACCCTTTTAGTAAAGGTAGCAAGTTCTATGACTCTTGATGGTGCTCAAGCACTAATAATGGGTCAGCATAGTTATTTAGAATTTGTAAGATCTTTCCCTTCATTTAGAACTATCCAGTTTACAGCACCTTCAGANGATCAANCATCTATAGATGNGATCAGANNGTTGGCATANGTTNNNGGNGCGACATACGATAAAGAGTATNANATAGATCCAGTAGTAGGTGGCGAGACAGCAATAGCAGAGTTTGAGACAGATACGTTTGAAGATAATACAGAGAAGGTAGAAGGAACAAGAAATACAAGAATTATAACTGGTACTGGTGGTGGAACAATATATGTAAAGGTAGCAAACTATGGTGGTAACTTAAGATTCCAGTTCTCATCATCTCAGGGTGGTGTCTATAGTCGTATCGCAACCTATAGTGGATTCGTACAGGGTGGTACATATACCTTTGATCAGAGTGATACCTCTAACACAGGTCATAGACTAGCATTCTCTTTGACACCTGACGGTACATATGGGGGAGGTACACAGTATACTTACAAGGTAACAACAGCAGGAACACCTGGTTCATCAGGTGCTTACACTCGTATTGAAGTAGATAGTGTTACAGCATCTGTACTGTACTGGTACAACGTGTCTAACTCTAACTATGGAGCATATGATGATAGTCCACTACGCTATGGTGCCATTTGTATACATGACTTCTGGTATCTAGATCGTATATCAAAACAAAGCAGGAGTTTCTTAAATGGAGTATATAACACTACGGAAGAGGCTGACGGTGTTGACGTGTATGTACTTGATACTGGTATTAGAGGAGCTTCGAGACCAACAGGAACTAACGTAGGACTACACCCAGAACTATATGATAAGAATAACAANGCTGATCCTAATGGTTTATCAGAGCAACAGGCATANAGAGTATATGAGGTAGCAGGATATAGTTCAGGATATACTGTCAATTCTGTAGCTAACAGTAATGAAGATGACAATGGACACGGTACATACTGTGCCAACCTTATTGGTGGTATTAAGACAGGTGTTGCCAATGAGACAAAGTTCTATGCTCTGAAGTGTTTNAGNTCAGGTGGTAGTGGATCTCTGTCAGGTATCATGAACGCATACCAAGCAGTNATCAANCACAATGACAGTGGACATGTCAACTANAAAGGTAATACTAGACCCGCAGTNATCAACGCATCNTTTGGTGCTACACAACCTAGTGGTTCTTTCCCATATNTTGAGTTNAACGAAGCAGGAACTGACGCAGGGTTTGACGTAGAANTATATGACGAGACAGANAAAGACGTAGTAGATGCTAATATTGTACTCGTTAGATCAGCGGGTAACGGATTCAAAGANNCTAGTGATAGNTTCTTAGGACCTCTACANGGTAGATTCCAAGCAGGAACTAGATCAGCAGGATATCCAGACGGAGATGTAAACACAGTTGATACAAATATCGCGTCTATCTCTGTAGGTGCTACAGACTATAATGACAGATGGGCAGACTTCTCTAACTATGGTTCAGGTGTAACAGTTACAGCACCAGGTCA